>Ga0126381_100004697_pt1 | contig 14910 bp, 10 predicted proteins | sample PanSoiMetPlot_28_FD_96465 | JGI IMG/M metagenome (GOLD analysis project Ga0126381, IMG submission 96465) | Tropical forest soil microbial communities from Panama - MetaG Plot_28 | ecosystem: Environmental > Terrestrial > Soil > Tropical forest > Bulk soil | place: Panama | collected 2016-02-17
CGTATCGCAGTGATGGCTACAAAGGGCGTCAGTGCGATGACGGCTATGTGTTCACGTTGTCCGAATACGGCGCCGGGAAGAATTGCGAGCACGGTGATTTTGAAGGAGTGGAAGAACGGCTCGGCACCGCACCCCATGTCCCAAAGCGGTTCGCGCGCGCAGGCGGAGCACTGACGATGCCGCTCGGACAAAAAGTGGTCGTCGTCGGCGGCGGGCACAACGGATTGATCGCAGCGTTTTATCTGGCGAAAGGCGGATTCAAGCCGGTGGTGCTGGAGCGCCGGGAGATAGTGGGCGGCGGCGCGGTGACGGAGGAGTTCTATCCGGGGTTTCACGCGTCCACATTGGCGCATACTCTAGGTCCTCTGGGACCGGAGGTAGCTCGTGATTTGCAGGTAGAAAAATTCGATTGCCAGATTTTCCAGCCCGATCCGAGAGTGTTTTCTCCGTCGCCTGATGGGAAGGCGTTGCTATTTTATTCCGATGTGACGAAGACGGCCGGAGCCATCGCGCGAATGTCCGCTAAGGACGGAGAAAAGTACACACAGTTTGCGGCAGCGCTGGACGAAGTTGCCGGAGTTTTTGCGCAACTCAGTTCGATCACGCCACCTTCGATTGATAAGCCTACACCCGAAGATTTGTGGAACCTGTTCAAGACCGGTCGCGGGGTTCGCGCGCTTGGAAAGAAACGCATTTTCGATTTACTGCGCTGGGGTCCGATGGCAGTGGCGGACTTCGTTGCGGAGTTTTTCGAGACGGAGCTGATTTGCGCGACGATTGCGGCGCGGGGAATTTTTGGAACCGCGCTGGGGCCCTGGTCCGCGGGATCGACCGCAGTGTTGCTGTTGCGCGCGGCGGCGGACCCGAATCCGGTGGGTTCGGCGGCGTTTTCGCGCGGAGGATTGGGAAAGTTTACGAATGCGCTGGCTGAAGCGGCGAAACAGGCGGGCGCGGAGATTCGCACCGACGCGGAAGTGCAGCAAATTCGCACTAAGGATGGAGCTGTTGCGGGCGTGGTTTTGCGCAATGGCGATGAGATTGCGGCCGACGCAGTAGTTTCCGGTGTAGATCCGCATCGGACATTTTTCCAGCTGCTCGATCCAGCGCAGCTCGACCCGCGGTTTGCGCAGCGAATCAGGAACGTCCGAATGAAGGGCACGGTGGCGAAAGTGAATCTGGCGTTGGGCGACTTGCCGTCGTTTCCTTCCTTAGCCGGCGCGATCGGGCAGGATGGATACTTGCGCGCACTTTCGGGACGAATCCATATTGGACCGGAGATTGATTATCTGGAGCGCGCGTTCGACGCTTCGAAATATGGCGAATTTCCCACCGCGCCTTATCTGGACGTGACCATTCCGACAATTCTTGATCCTTCGCTGGCGCCGGACGCCAGACATGTTCTTTCAGCATATGTGCAGTTCGCTCCATTTAAGTTGAAAGAGGGGAATTGGAATACACGGCGGAAGGAACTGGGCGAGGTCGTTGTGAAAACACTGACGCAGTATTCGCCGAGCTTGCCCGGTCTGGTAGAGGGAATGCAGGTAATCACGCCGGAGGACCTGGAGAAGAGTTACGGATTTACGGGCGGGCATATTTTTCACGGTGAACTGGCGCTGGATCAGTTGTTCACGATGCGGCCGGTGCTGGATTGGGCGCGATATCGGACACCAGTGCGTGGATTGTTCATGTGTAGCAACGCAACGCATCCTGGGAATGGCCTGACAGGCGCGAGTGGCGCGAATGCCGCGAGGGAAATTATTCACGAGCTGCGATGAACGGGTCCTGCCGAAGAGGGTGCGATATATCGTGCCCCTACAATTGAGAAATGACCACAATCAATAGAGAAGCGTTGAAAGAACTCAACACGCGGGAGGAGCAGAAATTTATTTCCGAGCATGCGAAGTCGGCGGAGCTGTACGCACGGGCGAGAAAATCGCTGTTGGGTGGCGTGCCGATGAACTGGATGAAAAAGTGGGCGGGGGCGTTTCCGATTTTTGTGGCGCGAGCGAAAGGAGCCCATTTTACGGACGTGGACGGACGCGATTATGTGGATTTGTGCTTGGGAGATACTGGCGCGATGACCGGGCATTCGCCGGACGTGGTGGCGGACGCGCTTGCCAAGCGGGTGCGCGAGGGCATTACGCTGATGCTGCCGACGGAAGATTCACTATGGGTGGGTGAGGAGCTAAAGCGACGGTTTGGCTTAGCCTATTGGCAATTTGGTTTGACGGCGACGGATGCCAACCGCTTCGCGATACGAATCGCGCGGGAGATCACACAGCGCTCAAAGATTCTGGTTTATAACTACTGTTATCACGGGACAGTGGATGAGTCGTTTGCAGCATTACGCGATGGAATTGTGGGGCCACGGCGCGGAAATATAGGGCCGCCTGTGAATCCGGCGGAGACGACGCGCGTCGTGGAGTTCAACGATTTGAATGCGCTCGAAGCAGCGCTGAAGCATCATGATGTGGCGGTAGTGCTGGCTGAGCCGGCGATGACCAATGTCGGGATCATTTTGCCGGATGCGGGGTATTGGAAGGTCGCGCGCGAACTGACCCGCAAGTATGGCGCGCTGTTGATCGCGGATGAAACGCACACGATTTGCGTGGGGCCGGGCGGCTGCACGAGAAAGTGGAAGCTGGACCCGGACTTCGTGGTGTTCGGCAAGCCGATTGGCAGCGGGATTCCGGGCGCGACGTATGGATGCACGGAAGAAGTGGCGGAGCGGATTTCGGCGCGGATCGAGCTGGAGGACTGCGACGTCGGAGGAATTGGCGGCACGCTGGCGGGGAATCTATTGTCACTGGCGGCGATGCGCACGACGTTGGAAAACGTGCTGACGGCGAAGACCTTCGAAACGATGATTCCGCTGGCTACGCGATTTGCGGATGGCGTCGCCGGAGAGATCAAGAAGCACCACTTGCAATGGAACGTCCAGCAACTTGGCGCGCGGGCAGAGTATATGTTTCGCGGGGAACCGCCGAGAAATGGTGGAGAGTCGGCAGCGGCGACGGACTTTGAGCTGGAGCGGTTCCTGCATTTGTACGCGCTGAATCGCGGCGTTTTGTTGACGCCATTTCACAACATGGCGCTGATGTGTCCAGCGACCACGGAGGCGGATGTGAATCTGCACACGCGGATTTTTGCGGAAGCGGTAGGCGAACTGGTCGGTTGACGAAATACGCGTGCACAGTGAGAAAAATCCGGAAGGCCACCTGAAGTATCCGCTACCCAACGATCGCAGGCAGGATTCGAGGCGCCAATGTAGCGTGTGGCGCCCCGCCATGCACAGGGATTGCCCGTGTTCCTAAAGATTGAATGTGACGTAGGTCTTGCGGATGGTTTGGCGGACGTCCCATACGCCGCGCGAATTGCGCGGGAAGAAGACTGCGTCTCCGGCTTTGATCTCAAACTTTTCGCCGTCCTCCGTGGTGAAAAAAGCGTGGCCGCTGACGAAATGGCAGAGTTCTGCCTGCAGCACCTGGCGGCGCCACACTCCTGGAGAACATTCCCAAACGCCAGCCTCGACCTGCTTTTTTTTGTCCGCAAAGGCTTCGAAACATCTCAGATGAGCAACCGGCTCGCCGATGGGAATCGAAACGGGGCCGACGTCTGGCAGGTTCATGTTTTGGGTGTCGGGAATCAAAACAGGCGGCATGGCGGCTCCTCGACCGGCATGGTGTGTATTGCGGGTCTGTCGCATTTTCTCCGAATCTGTCCGGTAGCACAAATTGGACTTGTCGGCCGGTTGGCAGTACGCAAATCGCGCTGTAAAATAAGGCATTTGCAGATGTCAGGAGGACGTGCACATGGCGACGGCAGAAGCGAAGCTGCAGAAGACGGAATTTGTGAATGAGCCGTTTGTGGATTTTGCTAGGCCGGAGAACCGCGCGGCGATGGAAGCGGCGCTGAAGAAAGTGGCGTCGGAATTTGGCCGCGAGTATCCGATGTACATCGCCGGTCAGGCCGCAATCTCCGCGCAAAAGAAGAACTCTACGAATCCATCTCATCCCTCGCAAGTCTTGGGCGTCTTTCAGGAAGCCACTGCCGAACAAGCCAAGCAGGCCATTGAATCTGCGCACGAATATTTCGACACGTGGAAGCGCATCCCCGCCGAGCAGCGCGCCGAAATTCTGTTTCGTGCGGCGGCCATTCTCCGTTCCCGCAAATTCGAAATGTCGGCATGGATCTGCTATGAGGTTGGCAAGACCTGGCCCGAAGCCGACGCCGATTCGGCGGAAACCATCGATTTCCTGGAATTCTATGGGCGGGAAATGTTGCGGCTGGCAGGTCCGCAACCTGTCACTCCCATGAAGGGAGAACGCAATTTTCTGGTGTATATCCCGCTGGGCGCGGGGGCGGTCATCCCACCTTGGAATTTCCCCGCAGCGATCGCCGCTGGCATGACTGTCGCCGCGCTAGTCTCAGGAAACACCGTGGTGCTGAAACCGTCCGAGGAGTCCACCGTCGTTGCCGCCAGGATCGTTGAGATCCTTTACGAAGCAGGGATTCCAAAACAAGCTCTGCAATTCCTTACTGGCAAAGGCCAAGTTGCCGGCGACGCACTGGTGAAACACCCAAAGACACGCTTTGTGGCCTTCACCGGCTCAAAAGAAGTAGGCCTGCTGATCAGCGAAGCGGCCGGTAAAAAGCAGCCGGGACAGATTTGGATCAAACGTGCCGTGCTGGAGATGGGTGGCAAGGACGCGACCGTCGTGGACGAGGAAGCGGACGTAGACGCAGCGGTGGAAGGCGTAGCGCAGGCCGCGTTCGGCTATCAGGGGCAGAAATGTTCTGCGTGTTCGCGGGCGATCGTTTCGGAAAAGGTGTACGACACTTTTGTGCAGAAGCTAGTTGAGCGGGTAAAGAAATTAACCGTGGGACCGTCGGAAGATCCCGCGAACTACATGGGGCCGGTAGTGAGTGAAACGGCGATGAAAGGCATTCTGGACTACATCGAGGTCGGAAAGAAGGAAGGAAAGTTGGTTGCGGGCGGCGGAAGAACGCCGGGGGACGGATATTTTGTGCAGCCGACGGTGATTGCCGACGTGAATCCAAAAGCTCGTATTGCGCAGGAAGAGATTTTCGGCCCGGTGCTTGCGGTAATCAAAGCCAAGGATTTTGATCATGCGCTGGAAATTGCGAACGACACGGAATTTGGATTGACCGGCGCGGTGTATTCCAAGAACAAAGCGAAGCTCGAAAAAGCGGAAGAACTGTTCCACGTGGGGAATCTGTACTTGAACCGGAAGTGCACGGGCGCGATGGTAGGGGCGCACCCGTTCGGCGGATTCAATATGTCTGGAACGGATTCGAAGACCGGAGGGAAAGATTACTTGCATCACTTTCTTCAGGCAAAATCGATAGCGGAAAAGGTTTAGGCAAGCGTTCGCTGAATTGCTGGTGACCCCTAGTAGTTCTTCGCCGCCTTGGCGAGTTCTCTCCAGGTGATTAACTCGATGTGCTGCTGTTCGAGCAGCGAACGGAATTCACTACTCGAAAAGAAATCAAAATCACGCTGCCTCCATGCGGAGCCCCAGGTTGGGCGCTCGCGGGTGGCCGCGCGAAGTTCTTCATTATCGAAAGCAACGTGAATCACAAATTCGGTCACGCCCGGCTGAAGATTCTTCAGAGCTGCACGATAGAAATCGGCCCACTTTTCGGGCGGTACTTCGGGACCAATGGTCACGGCGTGATCGAGCACCATGTCGTTCGGACCAAGGCTCGTCTGGAGATACGCGTTATCGGCAAACCAATCTCGCGCCACGAAGATCGGTAAATGGTATTGGTGCCCGAGCCGTAACAGCACCTCGAAGATTTCCTTTCCATTCTGGATCAGGCGGTATTGATGGGAATCAAGATGTGTGGGTCGAACGCCCATCGCATAGGCGCGCTCAATCTGCGCACGGAGTTCCCTCTCGACATCCTTGGCCTCAATGCGTTGATGCTGGTCCCAATCGTGATGGAAGTAGCCGTCGGCGTCCACCAGGCTGGCCACTTGGTCTTTCGGAGCCACCGGTCCCCAGCGATAGAAAACGCGTTCGCTGGTCAGCGTCAAGTGGAGACCCAGGTCGGCGTCGGGATGCGATTTGGCAAAGTCCGCGGCTTCGGGGAACCACGGGCAGGGAACCATGATGCTGGCAGAATTGAGGTAACCGTTGTCGAGGCCCTTAAAGGTTGCTGCGTTCACCGAATGCGTTTCGGCTACGTCGTCGGCATGGACGATCAGGAGCTTGGCATCTTTCGGGTAACCCAGTTTTTCCGCAAGAGTTTGCGCCGAGGCGGCCATGGGCAGGAGAGACAGAAAAAGGGCCGGCAGCACGCGTATCAGAGAGGCCGAAGAGAGAATACGTTGCTTCATGCTCGGTTTATCGACGTTTCAGGCGTTCGCGAAACCCATTTTAGAATGCGGAAGACCGGATAGCTAAGCACCAGCATTGCCAGAGCCAGCGGGGCGTTCTGACGGTCAGTGGCGATCGAACCGATCAGGAAGAGCACCGACGCCGCCAGCGCGACGCCCGTCGTCCAAGGATAGCCCCACGCGCGATAGGGGCGCTGCATGGCGGGCTCCTTCTGGCGCAGGACAAACAATGATGTGTAGGAAAGCGTGTAATTAGCCACAAAAAAGAACGACAGCATGGCGATCACCCGTTCGAATGATCCCAGCACGAAAACCACCCCCACCATGCTACTGAGCAGGAGCGCCAGTGTAGGCGTGCCCCTCTTGTTGACGTTGGCGAAGTTTCGAAAGAACAGGCCATCGCAGCTCATGGCGTGGAGAGTGCGGGTGCAGAACAACTGATTGGCGTTAAGACAGCTCAGCATGGAAACGATCATGATGGAGCGAATCACCGCATCGCTGTAGCGTCCGAAAACGTGCGCGGTAACCGTGCCGAGCGCGAAATCATTGCCGGCGATCTGATTCATCGGCAGGACGTAGAGCGCGGCAACGTTGAGCAGGAGATAAATGCCCATAACCGAGAACACGCCGCCGAAGATGGCGCGCGGCACGTTGCGCCCAGGATTCTGAACCTCTTCGCCGAAGTAGATCACGCCGTCCCAGCCGTCGATGGTGTAAAACACGGCCTGCAGCGCTAGAAAAATGGCCACGATGAGAGGCCATCCCGTCGGCATGAACGGCAACACTGTCGGGGACGCAAGACTTACCGCGTGAGTGCGCGCCGGTAAGAAACAAGCCACGACCAGGGCAACGAAGGCTACGGTCTTGATCCCGGCTGTAAGCAGCTGGGCACTGCTGCCCCAGCGGATCCCGCCCCATTGCAACAACAGGAGCACCACGATAATGGCGATAGCCAAGAGCTTCCCGTAAGGACTTACGACCGGGAAAAGATGGCCGCTGTACTCGGCGATGACCAGACCGACGGCGGCGGCGGTGCCGCAAGTGGAGAGCCAATCGCTCCATCCGACGATGAAGCCGGCATAGTCACCCAGCGCGCGTCGCGAAAAATTGTATTGCCCGCCGCTGCGTGGTATCGCCGCGCCCAGTTCCGCCAGCGATGATGCGCCAAACAGCGCATAGAATCCACCGACCACCCATACACCGAGAAAGAGATAGGGATTTGGGAGAGATTGCGCGATGGCTCCGGGAGTCCGCACAATTCCGGCGCCGATGGAGTTGCCGACGGCCGCGGAGATGCCGAACCAAACGCCAAGCACTTGCAGCAGCCGTCCGCGTGCGGGCCGGAGGACGGAGGCGCTGGAAGATGCTTCAAAAGTAGTGGACAATGAAGTTCACAGGGATTCCGGAGAAACGCCATCATACTGGCGCACCGGGAAAATGCAAGGCCGAAAGCCCAAGTAGACAATAGGCTTCCGAAGCCGATGGTCAGACGTTCGTGGACCAGGGGGGATGGTGGAAACCAAGCGCGAGCCGGTGCCCGAGACAAAGCTGAGGACCGAACTTGTGACTAACGTCGCGGGAAGTCCGGTTGACGTGTCCGTGGTCATTCCCTGTTTGAATGAAGCGAATTCCATAGGAATTTGCGTGGAGAAGGCACAGAAAGCATTTGCGAATGCGCAGTTGCGCGGGGAAGTGATCGTGGCGGACAACGGTTCGACGGACGGCTCGATCGAGATTGCGGAAAAGTTCGGTGCGCGGGTGATTCCCGTGACGCAGCGCGGGTATGGCTCGGCGTTGAAGGCCGGAATTCGAGCGGCACGCGGCGCGTTCATAGTTATGGGCGACGCCGACGACAGTTACGACTTTGGCGAAGTGCCGCGATTTGTGGAGCAGTGGCACAAAGGCAGCGAAGTGGTAATGGGCAACCGGTTCGCGGGCGAGATCAAGCCCGGTGCGATGCCCTGGCACCACAAATATATTGGCAATCCCGGTTTGAGTGGGCTGTTGAACCTGTTTTTTCATTCTGGAATTGGCGATTCGCATTGCGGAATGCGGGGATTCACACGCGAGATTTTTGAACGCATGGACCTGCGCAGCAGCGGGATGGAATTTGCTTCGGAGTTTGTGATTAAGGCGGCGCAGATCGGTGCAAAGACGTCGGAAATTCCGATTACTTTATGGAAGGACAAGCGCGGCCGTCCGCCGCATTTGCGCAGCTTTCGCGATGGGTGGCGGCACATGCGGTTCATGCTGCTGTACGCGCCGAACTGGCTTTTTCTTCTGCCAGGCGGTTCGTTGATGGCGGTGGGGCTGTTTCTGACCTTCTGGCTGTTGTCGGGGCCGCGCACTATCGTGCGGGACATTGTGCTGGATGTGCACACCATGATTTTCGGTGTGATCTTCACGTTGCTAGGGGCGCAAATTCTTGCGATCGGCGCGTTCGCCAAGGTTTTCAGTTACGCGGAACGATTTGACCGCAACACGGTTTCGCTGAAACGCGTCTTGAAGCGTGTGACGCTCGAATCCGGTTTGTTGCTCGGCGGAGGGCTTCTTTTAGCTGGGCTGGCGGGATGCGCGTACATCACCTGGGGATGGGCCAAGAGCGGTTTCGGTCCACTCCAGCAGGTGAGAGGAGTGCTTTTCTGGTCGATGTGGCTGTTCCTCGGAGTACAGATTATTTTTTCCTCTTTCTTCCTGAGCATGCTGGGCATCAGCCGCGGCACCTACATTGGGGACTATGACCTCATCGCAAGCGATCGCGAAGCCGCCGACAAATAGATGCCCTACACTCAGATCGATCACTTCATTGCGAAAATGCGGTTTCGCGCGGCTTATCCTTACGTGAAGCCCGGCTCGCGGGTGTGCGATCTCGGATGTGGACTAGAGATGGCGTTCCTGGATTATGCCGAGGACAAAATCTCACGAGGTGTAGGCGTTGACGATCAGGTAGAAAGCGGAATGCACGGCCGTTGGCAGGGAATTTATGCTGATATCCGAAGCCGACTGCCGTTGAATGACGCGCAATTTGATCATGTGACCATGCTGGCGGTGTTCGAGCATCTCGCCGAGCCGGAATCGGTGCTGCGCGAAGCATTTCGAATTCTCGTGCCGGGTGGTTCGTTGATCATGACCTGGCCCGCCGCGATGGTGGATCCGATTTTGAATGTCTTGCACACGCTGCGTCTGATCAGTGATGAAATGGAAAGCGACGAGCACCAGAAGCGGATGCCGGTGAGCGGTGTGCAGCGATTGCTGGAGAAGACCGGGTTCCGCAATTCTTATCACCAAAAATTTGAGCTGGGACTCAACAACCTGATGGTCGCGACGCGCTGATGCTTGCCAACTAGGTGTAGGTTACTTGTCAGCGTGCTCTCAATCGGGGTGGGGCGAATAAGGCGCAAGATATGTATTGTCGGTGTCCGGTGTGGCTAGCCAAATTTTCCTGTCACGGAAATAATCGAAGAGCTTGGCGTCTTGTTCCGGACTGATTTCTCGCGCCCAAATCACCTTGGCGGAATCGATCTCCGCGCCATTGAACACCCAGTCGTCGTGAATGTTGTGGTCTTCGCCATAGCGCACCATAACCAGATGTTTCCCGGGAAGCGCTTCGAGTTTGCGCTGAATGGTCGCGCGACTGACGTCGCCCTGGCAAGTCCAGTAAAATGTGTCGCACTGTTTTTGAACCACCGCAGTTGCGGTGTCGGCGAACAATAGCAATACCGACGTGCGCGCAAGGACTGTTCCCCAACGCCAACCCTTCCGTTTCATTACCTGCAGATGCCTGAGCGCTCGCAGGTAAAAGAGAATGACAACGCAAGTGACGGGTGCGGCGTAGTGCGCGTTGGACCACACGACTAAATAGGTTGCTACCGCAACGAGCCCAAGGGTAATCCATGCCAGGCGAATTCGCCGATCACGAACAACAAAAAACAGCCCCGGAAGAGCAAACAACATTCCCCACCACGCGAATGCAGAAAAGAAGCGCACCGACTTCAGCCAGGTAATACATTTCACGCTTTCCCAGGAATGGTCGTATTCTTCGCGTTCCCAACCGTTGTAAAAATCTTCGAATTGCTGATTGTTGTAATGTTTTTCCGGCTTGAGCGGCTGGAAAAGAAACATCGGCGCGGTGTGATAAGTCTGCACATTCAGCGCATTCGGAAAAAGCAACGCGTGGCCCGTAAGTCGCCAGTTGTAGGTCGCCATAAATGCGCCGGTGAGCAGCAGCAGGGCAGCAATAGGAAGTACCACAATACGAAAGACATTTTGTGTCCGTTGGTTTGCCTTGCCCCTGCGAAAAAGCCAGCGCGCGAGCACGAATAGCGCGGGTAGGGAAAAGATTAACCCCTCGTAGGGACGACTGTTGGCAAGAATCGCCAATCCGATTGCGAAAAGGATGGCCTGCTGCGAATTCGTGCGGCGGAGCAGGCGTGCAAGCGAGCCCAGTAGCAACGCGCCGCCGACGGCAGCGACCGCGCCGCCCCAGTAGCTGTTCATCCAATAGCTGGCGATTGCGAATTTGAGCCACACGATGATTCCACCGAGCAGCGCCCACCGCGAAGGCAACCAGGCAAGCAGCATCCAATAGACGACCGCGCACATTGCTGCGCAGCTAAGCAGCACGCCAATCCACGGATGCCCGAGCAATTGACCGATGGCCAGCACCAGGCCCTGCGCCGGTGGGTACATCGACGCATACCGGGGAAACCAGTTGGCATGAAATGTTTCGAAGCTCATCCACATCGGATGCGGCGGATTCGAAAGCCTGCCGTGGGCGAAGGTATCTCCCATGAGCAAGTAGCTGAATTCGTCGTGGATTCCAGGAACCGGAACCGGCAGACGTGGGAGAATCGCAATGCGAGCGGCGACCACTGTCAGGAAAAGTAAGAAGCCACAGAGGGATCGCCTGCGAACAACCAGCGAGGTGCATTTGGAAATCGTGAGTGAAACACGCGTACTGGTTTTAGGGAAAATGAATTGGGCGGCGAGAACAACTCCGGTGACGGCCAACGATTGCCAGAGCGCGCGAGTCAACGGTTCCAGATCAGGAGGGTCGGGACAATTAATCGCTAGCACTGGAAGATAATACAGTTCGACCGCGTCATGGCCAAAGCGAATCGCCGGTCAGCGCTCGATTTCGATTTCAGTTTCCTTGAATGCGCGTGCTTTGCGGTTCTTGGGATCGTCGAGATAGTCCTGCAACTCGAGGCGCAGATTGCCGGCGTTGGTGGCAAATCCCATTGCGGTTTCAAAGTCCACCAGTCCCTCGCGGATGAATTTGTCCAGCACCCCGTCGAAGTGCTGCATCCCTTCGTTGCTACCATCGCGCATGGCATCGAGAAGCGACTTGCCTTCGCTTTCGCCCTTTTCCACGTATTCGCGGGTGCGCATGGTGGATTTAAGAATTTCAATCGCGGCGATGCGTCCGACGCCATCCTTACGCGGCATCAGACGCTGCGAAACGATGAACCGAAACGCTTTGGACAGCCGCGTGCGGATGGCTTGCTGATCAGCCAGCGGGAACACACCCACGATGCGCTCGACGGTCTTTGCAGCGTCGATGGTGTGCAGCGTGGAAAGAACCAAGTGACCGGTCTCGGAGGCTTCCAGCGCGATTTCGATGGTTTCGCGGTCGCGCATTTCGCCGACCAGGATCACTTTTGGAGCCTGGCGCAGTGCGGCCCGTAGTGCCAGCGAAAAGGTCGGCGTGTCGCTGTGCAGTTCGCGCTGATGAATGGTCGCTTTTTTGTGACGATGCAAAAACTCGATGGGGTCTTCAATGGTCAGGATGTGATACGCCTTGTCCTGATTCATCTTGTCGAGAATGGCAGCCAGGGTGGAGGTTTTTCCCGAAACGGTCGGGCCAGTCACCAGCACAATCCCATTGCGCAGTTCGACGATCTCCTGCAGCGCCGGTGGCAGTCGCAGATCCGCAAAACTGGGAATATCGTCGGGAATGACGCGCATTACGATCGCGCAGGTTCCGCGCTGCCTGAAGATGTTTACGCGGAAGCGGCCGACACCATTAATTCCGTAAGACAGATCCGATGACCCGTCTTGTTCCAACTTGCGGATGGGATGTTCGTTCTTGCCCATCAATTCGTAGGCGATGCCGCGGGTGTCTTCCGGCCGGAGGCATTCCAGTCCCTTGAATTTCAGCTCGACGAGCTGCCCGTTGACCTCCACTTGCGGCGCCCGGCCAGGAGAAAAAATCAGATCGCTGATGTGCCCGCCGCTCTTGAGCATGGAGGTAATGAGTTGCGGCACACCAAACGTGCGTTGCTTCGGGCTGCTAGTTGTCTCCGGTACTGAGTTAGGGACAGTTGTAGTGGTACCCATGGTTTTGGCTCGTAGGAAGGTGGACGCGGCTAGAGAGCTGTGCCTTCGACGGGTTCAGTGTAAGACGCAGCGCCAGACTCTCAGGCAAAAACTGTGCGCGAACGTCGCGTGATGATAAACGGCCGATATCCGGTGCGCAGCGAGCGAATTTCAGCGCTTGGCTGCAGTGTCGATGAACGCGGCGACATTGGTTTTCAGTTTCGCCAGGTCTTCGTCGCGGACATACATCATGTGGCCAGCATCGTAGTATTGCAATTTGATGTTGCTACGGAGATTTGGCGCCAGGCCGAGATGATCCATGGTCTGCTCGGTCGCAAAGAATGGCGTCGCCAGGTCGTAGATCCCGTTTTCTACCTCCACTCTCAAATGCGGGTTGGCCAACATAGCGCCGATTAAGTCGCCCTCCACATTTGGCGAACCGGGAAACCCAAATTGATCCGCGCCTTTACGCTTCCAGTCCCAATTCTGGCCTTCGAAGTCGGCTGCCACGTGATAAGTCTTGTCCGCCCCGAACTTTAGATCCTCGCGGACGTACCCGTTAAACGCGGCGACGAACGCGCCGCTGATGGCCGTTTCCTGCGGGTCGTATTCGGCGAATTCTCCCAGCAAGTCGTATGTCGGTCCGCTGAACCGCGCGTCCAAACGGCCGGTGGTCAGCCCGCGGCTGCGCTGCAACTCTTTCATGAATTGAAAAAGATTCACGCGCAGGTTGGCCTTGACCAAATACTCTTCACTGAGTCCGGTAAAATGGGCCATCTTTTTTGCGATGTCGGATTTCTCAGGGTCTGTCAGCCTATCGCCCTTCATCATGGCCGAAGCGAATTCGCCTTGCGCGAACTTACGCGCCTCATCGAGGAAAGCGTTGCGGTCGTCCGGCCGGTCTTTCAGCATTTTGTGATACCAGGCTGTCGCGGCGTAGCTGGGGAGATAGTAGATGTAGGCGTTGTCGGTGCCCGGATAAAAGGAGATCGTGCCGAGGTCGAGGACCGACGAGATGAGGACGATTCCATTTATGTAGATGCTGTGACGATCCTGTAAGTAGTTGGCCAGCGCGGCCGAGCGGAACGTGCCGTAGCTTTCACCGACCAGGAATTTTGGCGAATTCCAGCGATTCCCGCGTGTGATGTAGATCTCGATGAACTGTGCCAGAGACTTTACGTCAGCATCAACGCCCCAATAATCCTTGTTCTGTGCCTTGCCAACCGCGTGACTGAAGCCGGTACCGACGGGATCCACGAAGACCAAATCCGTCCGGTCAAGCAGCGAATAAATGTTGTCCTCGACTCTGTAGGGAGCAGGAGGAGTAACAGCGGCGTTCAGCGTGACCACGCGACGCGGCCCAAACGAGCCCATGTGCAGCCACACCGATGACGAGCCGGGGCCACCGTTGTAAACGAAAGCGACCGGCCGGGTGCCGGGATCTTTTACATCGCTACGGGTGTACGCGGTCGAATAGAGAAGCGCCGCGGGCTCGCCTTTATCGTCTTTCAGCAGAATCGTTTGTGCAGTGGCTTTGTAGGAAATCGTCTGGCCGCCCAGCTTGATCGTGTGGTCGGTGATTGAAGACTCTTCTTTGGGAGGCGCACCTTCGGCCGGCTTTTTGTCCTTGTCGGCAGCAGCCTTGTCGTCCTTTTCCTGAGCCCGCAGAACTGGCGTTGCCACCATGCTGGCCAACAAGAACGCAAATGTCGCGTAGCGGCAAGGATGATTCATTGGGAAACTCCTCAAAGGCGATGGAATAAGGTGCTCAAGCAAGGAACGTGATTCTACCTGTCAGACGCAACAACAGTCAAAATGTCTCTGTTCAATTTATCCGTGGGGGCCGTAAAATTTCAATACTAGTTGTCCCGAGACATCATCAACCACTACGGACTAATCGTCGTTGAGGATTTGAACGTGAAAGGTTTGTCTCGCGGACTCCTTTCGAAATCCGTTCACGATGCAGGATGGGCAGCATTCTTTCGGACAAGGCCGAAAGCGCCGGACGATTCTTGCCTGTCGATGCTCGTGGGACTAGCCAGCGTTGCCCGTGTGGCCAACCTAACATCAAGTTACTCGCAAAGCGCGAACACCTTTGTGTTAACTGCGGGTTAGTCACCACACGAGACCACGCCAGTGCTTTAGAAATACTTAGGCTTGGACAGAGCCTTCATGCGCAAACGCAGCCTGAAGTAAGGGCAAACGTAGCATGAGAAGCCCCCGGTTTC
>Ga0126381_100004698_pt1 | contig 14909 bp, 11 predicted proteins | sample PanSoiMetPlot_28_FD_96465 | JGI IMG/M metagenome (GOLD analysis project Ga0126381, IMG submission 96465) | Tropical forest soil microbial communities from Panama - MetaG Plot_28 | ecosystem: Environmental > Terrestrial > Soil > Tropical forest > Bulk soil | place: Panama | collected 2016-02-17
CGATGATCAGTGCATCGACTGCGATTTGTGCCGCGAGACCGCTCCCGCAAATTTCAAACGGAACGATGACGGCGGCCACTCCTACGTTTACAAGCAGCCGGAGACGCCCGACGAAGAAGGTCTTTGCAAAGAAGCGATGGAAGGTTGCCCTGTCGAAGCGATCGGCAACGACGGAAACGGCGCGTAGTTTGTAGCGGCGGTCTCTGACCGTCGGATCCAAATGGCTACGCAACGCAGTCGGCGCCCAGAGAGCGTCGCTACAATCCCGATCGCACTTACAATCGCCGGTTCGGATTGTAGCGCAGGCGCCGGTGTTCAAGCGGACTTGAAAACTTTTACCGCGCTTGGCGTTTATGGATTGACCGCTGTGACCTGCATCGTCGCGGAGGTTCCTCGGAAAGTTTCACGGATTGAGCCGGTAACTGCCACAATGGTTCGCGAACAAATTAAAGTGCTGCTCAAGAACTTCCGAGTTGGCGCGATCAAGACGGGACTGCTTTGCTCGGGGGAGAACGTCTGCGCTGTCGCTCAGGCAATTAGAGATGCTGAAAAAAGGTCAGCGCAGTCCATGCCACTGGTGGTCGATCCGGTGATGATTGCGACGAGTGGCGACAACCTTCTCGGGCCTGGAGCCGTTGAATCTTATAAAAACAAGCTGTTTCCGCTCGCGACACTTATCACTCCAAATCTTGACGAAGCAGCTGCATTGCTCGAGACCACGATTAAGAACCAGACACAAATGGAGAATGCAGCAAAAGCTCTCGCGAAAGAATTCGGTGCCTCGATTCTGTTGAAAGGCGGCCATCTTTGCGGCGACAACGCGATCGATTTACTTTTTCATCGCGGCAAATTGACAGAGTTCTCGTCGGCCTTCGTGCCTGGCGTCGAAACACACGGCACCGGTTGCACGTATTCCGCAGCAATCACTGCGGGTCTGGCGTCTGGCTTGTCCTTAGTATCAGCAATCAAGCGCGCGAAAAAGTTTGTCACCGAGTCAATTGCGCGACATTTCCGTTGGACGTCGAAATCTGCGGACATTCTCGACGCGCTCAGGCATTCGTCCTGAAGCGATACAGCGCAACCGCGGCCTAAGGCCTTACGTCGAGGTGTTCGGCTTTTTCTCCCAGCCCTTTAATTGCAGGGCGTCAAGCGCAGCCGCAGTTTCCGCTTGTTTCTTGCTCCGGCCGGTGCCCTGACCAAGAATAATTCCTTCCCAAACCACTCGTGAGACAAAAGTCTTTTCGTGCTCCGGTCCGCTCTGTGAAACCAGCTCATAAACCGGACTGTGCGGCGAAATGCTTTGCAACAGTTCCTGCAGATCACCCTTCGGATTGAAATCCACCGGCTCTTCCGCCAGTTTCGCAAGATCGGCGCGAGTCTGTGTCAAAATGAAGTTTTTCGCAACGTCGAGGCCACCATCCAGGTAAAGCGCGCCAATGAGCGCCTCGAATGCGTCGGCCAAAGTAGACGTCCGTTCCCGGCCGCCGCTGGCTTCTTCCCCGCGCCCCATCAAAATATAACGACCAAGATCGAGAGCAGCAGCATGCGTCTTCAACGCATCGCGAGAAACCAGCCTTGACCGCAATTTTGTGAGTTGTCCTTCGGCTTCGACTTGAAAATGGCTGAACAAATATTCAGTGATGACGAGTTGGAGTACCGCATCCCCGAGGAACTCCAAACGCTGATAATCAAAGTGATAACGCTGTGCTTCGTGTCCGAGGCTCGGGTGTGTAAGCGCTTCTGCCAACAAGAGCGAGTTACGAAACTTATGGCCGATACGTTCCTCTAGCGGCGTCACGAAGCTGATTCTGAGCAAAATCGAAGGATCTCGTCAACTGTATAAACCGACCGAGTCTCATACGGACGCGCCACAAACATACCCAGCGGTGGGCATTCCTTAGTGTTTTTGGTAAACTTCCAGCGAGGTCACGACATCCAGCGCTCGCTGCAAAACTGGATCGTGAGGCGGCGGTTTTTCCGGAGCACGGCCGCGGCGTTGCTGCGCCGCTTCAGCGGCTTCTAACTCGGGGTTTGTCCCCGCTAAAAGCGCAGCTTCAGTCATGTGTGGACGCCCCGTTTCGTAAATAAACGGTCCTATTCCTTTTTCGCTGCTGGATTGAAAGATCTGTCGCTTCTCTGACAGTGACATTTCCACTGGCAAATCTGGGTTCACGCCTTCTGGAAATAGCGACCGTCCGTCGGATGAAACAATTTCCGCCGCCGCAAGCCGCACCGTTTTGCCACTGGGCAATGGCAACTCTGAGTATTCCGCGGCGCGGCCGGCCGTTGGTTGCCCGATAACGAGTGCCTTGTTGTAAAACCGCAATGCGGCCGCAATCGCCTCGGCAGCGCCACTCGTGTCGCTGTCTGCGAGCACCATCACCAGACCGCGAAATTCCGGCTCACGGTCGGAACTAAATACCCGGTCCTGACGTCCTGTCGGTTTGCGCACCGTAAAAATCGGTTTGCCCTTCGGAGAAAACCGCTTCGCGAATTCCGCGGCCAGTGAGAAATCACTCGTCCCGGAACTGGCGCGAAGATCCACAATGAGATCGTTGACTTTTTTCGCAGCGAACCCGCTCAGAGCCTTATCGAGTGCTTGAAGGTTGGCGTTATTCAATGTTCCCAGTCGCACATAGCCGGTGCGTCCGGCAATCAGCTCACTGTAGAACACCCCTGGAGTAACTGAGGGCGCGCTCTCTTTGCCTGCTAAAAGCGTAATCCCACGCGGCAGCCGAACCAACAATCCCTCAACAGTTGCCCGACTCAATTCGGTGTCAGTGATCGCGTCCGGGTTGGTGAAATTAGCCTTGAGCAATGTGATAAACGCCTGCAGGTCAGCCGGGCCTAACGAATCAACCAGCTCTTCGATGGTAGGCGTAGCCGAAGGAGAAGGGGTCGGTTGTGCAGGCGACTTTGGCCCAGTCTGTGCCCCTGAGGCCGGTGCCGGCGATTGGGCGGCCAGATTCGCACCAAGGGCAGCGATAACAAATGTCGCCAGCAAGAATCTAAGCATCACAATAATTCAGTCACGTTAGCCGTGACAGCGCTCAGAGCAATGTCCTGTCGATAATGGCAGTTCTCGAAATAAATCCGCGACACGGCCTCGTATGCGCGAGAACGCGCCGCCTCGAAAGTTGGTCCGAGTCCAGTGACGGCGAGTACGCGCCCGCCCGCAGTTTTTACTTCCTTGTTGTCGCATTTGGTTCCGGCATGGAAAACCTGCACGCCGTCAAGCTTGGTTGCCTCGTCGAGACCTGAAATTGATTTTCCAGTTTCGTATTTTCCAGGGTACCCACCGGAGGCTAGCACAACCGTGACCGCGGGACGGGTGTCCCATTCAATCGTGGATTGCTCGATTTTTCCATCAATCGTCGCTTCCAACAGGGGCAACAGGTCTGACTTCATTCGGGGTAAAAGCGCCTGCGTCTCTGGATCACCAAAGCGGCAATTAAACTCCAGCACGCGCGGCCCATCATTAGTAACGATCAAGCCCGGATACAGAAGTCCCCGAAACGGGACGCCCTCCTGAACAAGACCTTGCAATAGCGGTTTCATGATTTCGGTATCGAACCGTGATCGCAATTTGCTGTTCCAGTTGTCGGCGGGACTGAATGCGCCCATCCCGCCAGTGTTCGGTCCCTTATCACCGTCCAACGCGCGCTTGTGGTCGCGCGCCGATTCCAGCAAAAGGTAGTTTTTTCCGTTCACCAGTGCGTGCAGCGAACATTCCGTGCCGTACAAAAACTCTTCGATGACAATCCGCCGGCCAGCATCGCCGAAGCGGGCTTGGTTCATCATCGCGTCAATCGTCGAACTCGCTGTGGCGGGATCGGCAGCGATAACAACGCCTTTGCCCAGCGCAAGCCCATCCGCCTTGATCACGATCGGAAATCTCAAGCGTTCGCAGTAATCAACCGCGTCAGTGCTATTGGAAAATGTGCGTGCTTCCGCGGTAGGAATTTTCTGCGTACGCATCAATTCTTTTGCGAAGATTTTCGACGACTCAACCCGCGCTGCCAATTTGTCTGGACCAAACGCACGCAATTTCTCGCTCGTGAACAGATCGACGATTCCGGCAGCGAGAGGATCATCGGGGCCGACCACTGTAAGATCGACACGGTTTTGCTTCGCGAACCTGGCGAGACCTATCAAATCGGTCACCGGAACCGCGACATTTTCGGCAATTTCGCCGATTCCGGCATTTCCCGGAGCACAAAAAATTCGATCCGCATGCGGCGATTGCCGCAGTTTCCATGTAAGCGCGTGTTCGCGGCCCCCACTGCCAATGACCAGAATTCTCATCGACTATTCAATTGCAGCGGGACTGTAGAGGGCAGCGGTATCGGCTGCAAAGCGTTCCAAATCCGGGCGGCACACGTGCCAAGATCGCGACGCGAGTGTTGCCAATCCTATCCGCTTCTGAATATTCTCGCATTGTGAAAGGGATTCCTGGGACAATCCAGGATGGCGGCGCCGCATTTGCAACTACCCATTGGAGCGTTGTCGCAGCTTGTGCCGGCGAAAATGAAACGGCAGATGCGGCATTGGCTCAACTCTGCCGTGACTACTGGCCGCCGCTTTACTCCTTCGCACGGCGACGCGGCTATGGCCCTGCGGATGCTCAGGACATCGTTCAAGGTTTCTTTGCCTATTTGCTGCAGAGCAAGGCCTACGCACGAACGGATCCGATCAAAGGTAAATTTCGTTCGTTCTTGCTCGCTTCGCTTAAGAACTACATGTCGGACGTCTGGGACCGAACACGCGCGCTCAAGCGAGGTGGCGATTACGAGTTCGTGCTGATGGACGACCAGATTGATGAGGTTGAGATGCTTTATTGGCGCGAAACAGCCGCCATAACCTTAAGCGAAGATCAACAATACGAACGTGGTTGGGCATCGGCTCTTGTCGCGCGCGCACTGGAGCAGATCTGCGCGGAATTTCATGGCGGCGCCCAGGCACATCTTTTCGGTGCATTGAAACCATTTCTCACAGGCGGCGTCGGATTGCCGACCCACGACGCGGTTGCAAGGCAACTCAACATGCCGGTCCAGACGTTACGAAGTCATCTGTCACGGCTGCGCGCGCGCTATCGTGACTTCGTCCGCGAAGAAGTCGCGCGCACCATTGGCCCTACTGATGACGTAGACGAAGAGCTGCGTCATCTTCGCGCGATTCTGACGGCGAACTGCTGAGGTCCTCAATGTCCCTTCGCGAAGAAGACCTGTTGCAGTGCGAACAATGCGGCGCGGCGCTGGACAGCATGACGAGTGCTTACGGTTGTTTAAACTGTTTGCTCCTCGGCGGCGCGGATGATGGTGACGGTTTTCTTGAAGAGAATCGGCACTTTCAACATTACGAAGTTACCCGGTCGCGCGACGGAGGTGGCGCTCAAGAGCTAGGGCGCGGGGCAATGGGCATTACTTATCACGCGATCGATACCAACCTTGGTTCTTTCGCTGCGCTGAAAGTAATTAGTTCCCGGTTCTCAGGTGACCCGAAAGCGCGCGACCGTTTTCGGCGTGAAGCGCGAGCCGCGGCAAAACTGCGCCATCCAAATGTCGCGACCGTTTTTCACTTCGGCGAAACTCCAGCCGGCCGCTGTTTCTATGCAATGGAGCTCGTCGAAGGCGAAACGCTCGAAGCGCGGGTTCGACGGGACGGACCTTTGCCCTTATCGATGGTACTCGACATTGCGGAACAGGTAGCGCGCGCGCTGGTGGCTGCCGAAAAGCACGGACTCGTTCATCGTGACCTCAAACCGAGCAACATTATGGTTGTTGCAGGCGAAACGGAGTCTGCCGACGGAGTGGCGGTCAAGGTGATCGATTTCGGTTTGGCAAAGGCTGTTGCCGCGACGGAGGACACATCCGTTGAGGCTCACGCCAGGTTCTCAGGGACACCGGGATTTGCGAGTCCTGAGCAGCTGCACTCCGGAGCAACAGACAGGCCACTGGATATTCGCTCAGACATCTACTCGTTAGGCGTTACGCTGTGGTATTTGCTCTGCGGTAAAACGCCTTTTGCGGGTAGAACATTGAAAGACCTGCGCGAAGAGCAGCGCCAGCGACTGCCTCTCGAACAACTCTCTTCGCGCAAAGTGCCCGCACCGGTGATCGACCTTCTACGGTCGATGCTGGCGACCGAGCCCTCTGACCGGCCACAGTCAGCTCGGGAGTTATTCGCTCGATTGCAAGGCTGTCGAGAAAAGATTGCAACGCCTGGCAGGCGTAAGCTCTTGGAATTGGCCGCTGTCGCGCTCTTGCTCGTCACCGTTCTGGGGTTAACGAGTTACTTTTGGTATCGGCAGCACATCGGCGAACCCAGCCCTGCGGTTGCAACAGCGCCACTAGAAAAGAGCATCGCTGTACTGCCATTCGTTAATCTCAGTAACGACAAAGAGGACGCATTCTTTGCTGATGGTCTGCAGGACGACCTTCTGACCAAGTTGGCGCAAATCGCCGATCTGAAAGTGATCAGCCGCACCAGCGTGATGGAATACCGCGGAAAGCAAAACGTGCACCAGATCGGTGACGCTCTTCGCGTCTCGTACGTTCTCGAGGGCAGTGTGCGCAAGACCGGAGCCTTTCTTCACATAAACGCGCAGCTAATCGACGCGCGTAGCGACACTCACGTATGGGCGCAACAATACGATCGCGAATTGAAAGATGTCTTCGTTCTGCAGAGCGAGATCGCGCAAAAAGTTGCGGAGAAGCTTCACGCAAAAATCTCGGTCGCTGAAAGATCCGCGATCGAGCGTCCACCTACTAGCGATCTGACCGCCTTCGATCTATACGCTCGCGCGGAAGACCTTCTCTTGATGACCAGCTTTAGCAGTGATGCGAAAACGAAACTGTTGCAGGCTGCTGATTTGCTTAACCAGGTTGTTACCCACGACCCATCGTTTTTTGCGGCCTATTGCCGGCTCGCCTACACCCATGACCAGCTTTACTTCCTTGGGCACGACCATACTCCGGCACGCCTCGCGTTAGCCGAAACAGCGATCGCCGCGGCATTTCGTCTCCGTCCAGACGGAGGCGAAGCGCACCTTGCTCGAGCCGACAATCTTTATCGGGGCTACCTCGATTACGAAGGCGCTTTGCGTGAGTTGGAAATCGCTCGCCGGACGCTTCCAAACGATCCCCGAGTATTCGAATTGAAAGGTTACATCCAGAGACGGCAGGGACGCTGGGAAGAGTCCACGCGGAATCTGGAGCGTGCAGTCGAGCTCGATCCGCGGAATTTTTTGACCCTGCAGCAAATTGCAATCAGCTACCAAGTTCTGCGCCGCTATCCTGAAGCAGAATCGGTATTGGATCGCGTGTTGTTAGTTAAGCCCAACGATCTCGACACCAAAAAGGAGCGCGCAATGGTCGAATTTGAATGGAAGGCGAATACTGAACCAATGCGCCGACTCATCGATCGAATCCGGGTCAGCGATCCGGCTGCATTGCCAAATATCGCCGATACCTGGCTTACATGTGCGTTGGCCGAGCGCAATGGGGCTGCAGCGCAAGAAGCTTTGGTGGCGTTGGGGGACGCTCCCTTTAATGATGACGTCGTTCAATTCAATCGCATGTTCGTGCAAGGTGTTATCGCTCGGATGATAAAGGACGAGTCACAGGCACGCACGGCTTTCGCTGCGGCACGTGTGCAGCAGGAGAAAGTCGTTGAAGCGCAACCAAATTACGGACCTGCACTGTGTGTGCTCGGTTTGATCGACGCCGCTCTTGGACGAAAGGAACAAGCGTTGCAGGAAGGTCGGCGCGCAGTCGAGCTTCTCCTTGTCGAACAGGACTCAATCAATGGGCCGCACATGATCGAATATTTGGCAATGATCGCGGCTTGGGTTGGGGACAAAGACCTCGCCTGTGAAGAGCTTGGCAAGGCCGTTCGCCAGCCGAGTGATTTCGGATACGGCGAATTGAAACTGCTCCCGTTTTGGGATCCCTTGCGAGGCGATCCGCGTTTCGAAGAAATCGTCGCCTTTCTCGCGCCGCAGCCCAACGTGGCTCGTTAAGTCGCTATAACTTTACACCATTACATCGGCCCCGCTTTGACGCCTCAACGATTCAACTCTTTTACTTCCGGGAACCTTTTTTGCAATGCGGTCCATTTTTTTCCTTTGGAATGAGATGAAAAGAAAATGCATTTCGACGTAACTCGATCGAAATGGATTGAAACTAAGACAGCAGGCCTCACCAAATGAAAAAGAAATCCCATTCACAATCCGGCTTCTTCAATTTCCGCGTGCTGACCGGTATCTCTGTGTTCCTGGGCGGCATTCTTCTGGCGCTCTTCGCCACCGCGAATCCCTCTGTACCCGCCTTTCGTTCCGTACCAACGCAACGCGCTCAAACAAGAGCATCGCTCGGCGCCTCAACGCACCGGGCCGCAACAATCCGGAACACTACCGTTCGCATGCTTGCGAGACCGTCAGGCAACTCGGCAACCGTGATTCACGCCTTCGAGCCACAACCTGACGGTAAATGGCCGAGTGGGAACCTTTTGGCCGGCAAAAACGGCGAGCTGTTTGGGACCACTGCCGCCGGCGGATCCAATTCCTTTGGCGGTACAGTGTACAGACTTACCCCGAACGGGTCAGGGACCTACACTGAAGATGTCATTTATTCGTTCGAAGGTGAAAGCGTGGATGGCTGGGGTCCCTCCTCGGCGCCTATTGCAGATGATACAGGTGCGCTGTACGGGACAGCGTCCTACGGCGGCACAGGTGAGAACGGAGTTGTATACAAATTGACGCCATCTGGGACGACTTACACTTACAGTGTCATTTATCGTTTTCTCGGCGGCTCGGACGGCTCCGCTCCATATTCCGGGCTTTTTCGCGATGACAGCGGCGCTCTTTACGGCACGACGTATTCGGGTGGCGGCGGGCCGTGTTCAGGCGGCTGCGGCACCGTGTTCAAGCTGACGCCTTCTAATGGAGGCTATACCGAGAGCGTCCTATACGCATTCCAAAGCGGCGATGATGGTGAAGGTCCGACCTACGAGTTGCTCGCCGGCCCGGGTGGCATTCTCTATGGGACGACTTCCTACGGCGGTTCAGCAGGCTGGGGAACCGTCTTCCAACTGACACCGTCAGGCCAGGGCTACACCGAAAAAGTTCTGTACGCATTCCAATTTGCAGCGGACGGCGGACTACCTTCGAGCGGACTCGTTGCAGATGATCAGGGTTTGCTTTACGGCACAACGGCGACGGGCGGTGTTCCGGATCCGAATCTTTGTCCGAGCGGTTGCGGTGTTGTATTCTCGGTGGATCCTGCGAACGCAACCGAGAACGTCGTTTATGATTTTCCAGGAGGAACCGACGCCTGGGACGCAACTGGGACACTGCTTAGAGATGCGGCTGGAAATTTCTACGGTAGTACAGCAAGCGGCGGCACTAGTACGAACTGTGGTGACTTCGGTTGCGGTACCGTGTATGAGCTGCAACGGATGGCAGATGGGAGTTACTCTGAAATGGTTCTCTACAGCTTTACCGCGGCCCCCGATGGCGAGGCGCCCATCGGCATCATCTTCGGGCAAAACGGGACTATTTTTGGCACAACCATCTATGGCGGTGATTTTGACTGTTCCCCTGATGATGGAGGCTGCGGCACAGTGTTCGAGCTGCCAATATCGGCACCAACGCCTACACCGACTCCGACGGCAACACCCACCGCGACGCCGCGATCGACTCCAGTGCCGAGGGGGCGCCCGAGACCGCCACCGCGTCCCATTTCACTACGCTAGCGGCAGTAATTCTGGTAGGAATGGCGCGCTCTGCTGTCCAGGCATAACAGCGGCGCGTCCTACCTCATTTTCGTGATTCCGCCGGCAAAATTGTCACGTCCAATTTCTCTGTGTGCCGGATGATCGTGAGGGTCGCGGTCACGTTGATTTGTTCTCCCACCAAGACCTTGTGCAATTGATGCACGCTCCCAATGGGCTGATCATTAAACCCGACGATTAGATCGCCCTCGCGCAAGCCTGCCCGTTCGGCTGGGCTGTTCCTTTCAACGGAAACAACCAGCACCCCGGTCTCGAGCGGCAGACTGTAAAAGCGGACGATCCGCCGATGAATCGGCACGTTCTGACCGGCGACGCCGACATAACTGCGCCGGATTTTTCCGTCTCTGATCAGCCAGCCGGCGACGAATTTCGCTGTATTGCTGCCGATGGCGAAACAGATACCCTGTGCCGGGCGAATCATCGCCGTGTTTACGCCCACGACTTCACCAGCTGAATTGACCAATGGCCCGCCGGAGTTTCCGGGATTCAGCGCGGCATCGGTTTGAATGATGTTGTCTATCAGCCGACCGGATTGCGCATGCATCGACCGGCCCAGTGCGCTGACGACCCCGGCAGTCACGCTGGCTTCAAATCCGAGCGGATTTCCGATCGCGATTACCAATTGGCCTACTCGTAAGTTCTCGGAATTTGCCAGACGCACATGCGCCAGTTGTGGCGCATCGATGCGAACAACGGCGAGGTCAGTATCCGGGTCATCGCCCGTCAATTTGGCGGGATATTCGCGACCGTCCGACAGGTTAACCGTGATCGCGTTCGCGTCATGAACAACATGGCTGTTCGTCAGAATAAACCCATCTGGTGTGATTACGAACCCGGACCCGTTCCCGTTAAGTTCGCGCTCTCCACTTCGTGCACTGACGCGCTGCTTGACGTTGATATTAACTACGGCTGGCGCGACGCGCGCGACGGCGCTGACGACTGTGCGCGAATACGCGTCCAGCAACTCGGAGTCATCCGGTTGTGTTTCGCCGCGGACTTGCTGTGACTCCCCGAACTCGGTGTCGTTGAACAAGAAGTCGATCCGATCGAGGTCGTAATTTGTAGGAGCTTTGATGCTCATGTCTTAATTTCGGATGTCACAACCAGCAGTCAACTACAGGCTGTCCAAAACCATACACATCTTTTGGAGTGTTACACTCCGACTTGCACCTGTAGCGAAGTTGTTCTACACACGAACCATGCCAAAAGGCTCTTCAGTTCCGTCCGTTCTCGATCCGCGCTGTCCGTCCCGATTGGTGCTTGATCGGATTGCTGATAAATGGACAGCGCTCACCATTCAGATTCTTTCCGGCGGCACGATGCGTTACGCGGCGCTCCAGCGCGAAATCGGTGGGATTTCTCAGAAAATGTTGACGCAGACTCTGCGCAGCCTCGAACGCGATGGCCTGGTGCAACGTACAGTGCATCCAGTTGTGCCGCCGAAGGTAGAATATTCGCTCACGAAACTTGGACGCACGTTGATCGAGCCGCTACAGGGACTTTGTCGTTGGTCGGAAAAGCATCTCGCGCAGCTTCAGGAAAACCGCGCGCGAGCGAAATCTGCAGCCGCTGGCGTTGACCGCGGTAAATGAGACATGTTTCGTGCGAGCTGGGGCCACCGCCCCGGCTACAGCCACTGTTCTCTGAGTCATGCACCAGGCCGATATAATTGTGCTCTTGTTCGCGGCCGTCGGTGTTCTGGCCGTGTTGGCTCGCAAGATTACGCTGCCGTATCCGATCGTGCTCGTCCTTGGCGGACTTGCTTTGAGTTTCGTCCCGCGATTGCCCGCGGTGAGCTTGAATCCGGACGTTTTCTTCTACTTCATTCTTCCGGCACTAATTTATCCTGCTGCGTTGTTTACATCCTGGCGTGATTTTCGGCGCAATCTGCGGCCGATACTCCTGCTCGCCATTGGGCTAGTGCTGGCAACAATGGTCGCGGTTGCGTGGATCGCGCATTCCATTGTGCCGGCGCTTCCGTGGGCGGCTGCTTTTGCCTTGGGGGCAATTGTGTCCCCGCCAGATGCGGTTGCGGCGACAGCTATCATTCGACGGCTGGGTGTTCCTCATCGTATCGAGGTGATCCTCGAGGGGGAGAGTCTGGTAAATGATGCCACCGCGCTGGTTGCCTTACAGTTCGCGATTGCCGCCCTCGCGACCGGCACTTTCTCGCCTGCGTACGCGGCGGGGCGCTTTGTGTGGGTGGCAGCGGGCGGCATCGGAATTGGATTGCTTGTTGGGGTGGTGATGCGCTGGGTGCAGAGCCATCTGGATAATCCACCAATTCAAATCACATTCTCTCTGCTCACTCCCTTCATCGCTTATCTGGCCGCCGAACAAATGTATGCCTCTGGGGTTTTGGCGACAGTTGCCGTCGGCATCTTTCTTGGCTGGCACTCGCCGCTAATGATCACCGCGCGGACCCGCCTCCAAGCTTATGCGTTTTGGGAAACGATCACCTTCCTTCTCAACGGATTCGTTTTCATCGTCATCGGTCTGCAACTTCCCAGAATCCTGCACGCGTGGAATCGCGAATCGCTTACTGGCCTGTTTACGAGTGCGATCGTGATCTGTGCGACTGTAATTCTAGTCCGTTTCGTGTGGGTGATACCGGGGACCTATCTATCTCGTCTGGTCAGAAGCGAACGACAGGTAGACCCGACTACGTCGTGGCAGCACGTTGCGATCGTCGGCTGGGCTGGTATGCGCGGCGTGGTGTCGCTCGCGGCCTCGTTTGCATTGCCGCTGGCCTTGCCGAACGGCCGTCCCTTTCCGGGGCGCGATTACATTTTGTTTGTCGCCTTTTCAGTAATCCTGGTGACGCTCGTCTTACAGGGCCTGACGCTACCGATATTGATTCGGAAGCTCCGAGTGCCTCCCGATGCAGAGACGGATGAAGAGGAGCGACTGGCGCGGTTGGAAGCAAATAAGGCGGCGCTCGAATGGATCGAGGAAGCAGGCGCAAAGTCCAAGTTTTCTCCCAACGCGGTAGATCGTCTGCACGCCGAATACGACGAGCGCATCGAGCAATTGGAACATTGCGCAGACAATCCCGACGAATGCCGGGGCGAAATCGCCACACCACAGTATCAGCGTCTGCAACACCAGGCGTTGCGTATCGAACGAAAAACTATCATCCGCCTGCGAAACGACCGAGTGATCAATGACGACGCGTTGCGCCGAATTCAGCGGGACCTCGATTTGGCGGAAGCCCGGCTGACCGGAGGGTGAAAAGGTATGCGGGGCGTACGTGGTAGGGATATCGCGTTGCGATGTCCGGACGGCGCAGCGCGATGTCCCTACCTAAGAAATCCAGTCCCACCAAAAGAAGAGATCGATACTGTCGTCCAGCCAGTCCCAGACAAATAGGAGCAGTGAAAAGCCATATCGCGTCGGCCAATCCCTTGCTGCCCCGCCAAAGCGCGCCGCGCACGTCTTCAGCTCATTCTTGAAGAATTGAGCTAGATGCGATCGAACTTTGTCAGTAAGCGGAAGCTTTTCCATCCCGGCCCAACTGTTGTTGTCTGCCGGCGCCCGCCCGTCTGCTTTGTCCGGATCAGCACCCAGGAAATCGAGAATGCAACGCCGCAGCTCAGTTGGATTTCTTTGCAGGTCATCAAAGAAATAGATCCGAAATCGGTGTGGATGAACATGACGTTTCCATCGTGCGACGATGGTGCTGGGATACGAACGCAAGAGCATTCCTCGCCGGAGCAGATTCCGATTAATTTCGCCGATATCAGTCACGTCGAATGGTTCGATCTGGTGATAATGCACTTCCATGGACAAGTGCGACCAGAGTCGCTCCACCGGATCACGCGCCAGGAAAATCACTTTTAAGTCAGGGAAATGTCTGACGACACGGCGGATGACCTCATTACTCAGCGTCGAATAGTTTGGCGAAATATCACCGGAGAGTAGCGGTCCCTTCGGTTCAAATAGTCGCGCATAATGCTCCAAGTCCAGATGCGGTTTGGCACTGAGACTATTCATGTTTTCGAGGAAGCGACGATCCCGCTCATCTCTACAGCGCGGAGAAGATGAGCGTTGGACTCTGCTCAACTGATCAAGATAATGCAGCTCCTTTAAAGGAGGCATCCAGAAATCGGGATGGAAGTCGAGTTGTTGGTAGAGCCAGGTAGTTCCTCCTTTATGGACTCCGACACACAAGAAATCGGGTCGTCCACTACTGGCCCCGGACCCGTTCCCGTTCTTATGTTGGCCGTTGCGGGCGCAACCGTTGATTGTCCAAGTCCATCTCATGCCTAATCAGTTTTCTTTCGAGTTCGAGGAAGCAAAAACGTTGGTAACGTCAACAAATCCAATCACACCAGAAAAGGAGATCGATGCTGTCGTCCAGCAGGTCCCAAAAGAACAGCAGCATCGAAAAGCCGTACCGCGTCGGCCAGCTTTTCGCGCGTCCGCCAAGTTCCGAGGCACACGCATTGAGTTCGTGTTCGAAAAATCGAGCGATACGGTCGCGCACTCTTGCGGTGAGCCGAAGCTTGTCACGGCCCGCATCGCCGTTCTCGTGCGGTTTTAATCCGCTACTTGGCTTGTCCGGATCGCCGCCCAAAAAACGGAGAATAGATCGCCGGAACTCAGCGGGATTTTCCTCCAGATTATCGAAGAAATAGACGCGGAAGTTTTCCGGACGAACATGACGTTTCCAGCGCGCAACAATTTTGCTGGGATGCGACCGAACCAGCACACCCGGGTTGAGCAAATTGCAAACTACTTCTTCGGGATCGGTCGCATCGAATTTGTTGATCATTCCGAGGCGCACGCCCATGGACAACTGCGACCAGGCTCTTTCAACAGGGTCGCGAGCAAGAAACACCACCTTTAGGTTGGGGAACTGATCAACAACGCGCTCTATGATTTCGTCATTCAACGTCGAGTAAGCCGGTGAGATGTCGCCAGACAGGTACTCGCCTTTGTGTTGAAAAAGCCGCCCGTAGCCTTCAAGATCCAGATAAAAGCGACCGGGCAGATTTTGCATATTGTCCATAAACGAGGCATCGCGCTTATCCCCGCATCGCGGACCATGAATCCCTTTCGTTCTGCTTAACTGATCCAGGTAATGCAATTCCTTTACCGGCGGCATCCAGAAATCA
>Ga0126381_100004699_pt1 | contig 14909 bp, 16 predicted proteins | sample PanSoiMetPlot_28_FD_96465 | JGI IMG/M metagenome (GOLD analysis project Ga0126381, IMG submission 96465) | Tropical forest soil microbial communities from Panama - MetaG Plot_28 | ecosystem: Environmental > Terrestrial > Soil > Tropical forest > Bulk soil | place: Panama | collected 2016-02-17
CCAGGGCCGCCATTGAAGCTGGTCCTGTTTACCGTCCGATTGTTCACGATCACCGTTCGGTTGACATACGTATTGTGGATCACCGTTGTGTTTACGTTCACTACCGCGGTGTTATATGCGAACCGTCCTCTGCGCCATTCTCCGCCTACGAACCCGACGCCGCCGTACCCGAACCCGTAGTTCACGCCACCATAAAAGCCAACATGCGGACCCCAGTACCCGGCGTAGAACACATACACGCCTTCATTCCAGGCCCAATATCCCGGCGTCCAAAGCACACCCACACGCGGGGGCGACACCCATACTCCAGGCACCCAGTAATAACCATCATCGCCGTAGGCCCAATACCCTGGCGTCCAAAGATAACCCTCCACCGGACAAGGCGGCTGTTCGTATACCGGCAGAGCCGGTGGACCTACGCGCACGGATACTCCGACGGAAATCTGCGCTCGCGAAGCAGCAGGCACCAGAAAAAACAGCGACGCCAGAAACACGGTCCGCATCGAGATAAATCTGCGCATTATGGGATCCTCCTCAGGGAGTCCTTGTGCCTATCGATTGCAGGGCCGGGAGCTCCACCGCTAACTCACGGCTTCTTTCTATGGAAACACTTTTGGAGGCGATTTGTTTCATTCTCGAAGGCCAGTGTTGACTGGACCTAAGGACGGGTAAGTACAGTGGTTCGAGTTTCCACGAGCACGCGGAGCGTGCACCTAGCAGCGCAGCCACAAATCCATGGCAGGAAGTCAAGCCCGACCCAACGCCTGATTAAGACATGGAGAGCCGCACGAGTACCCCACTTTCCCAAATGCCTGGTTTGTTCGGAAAACGGAAAAGTGGCGGGCTAGTACGGCACTTCGGCGATACGGCCGTTTACCAGGCGTTTGCCGGATACGAACTGGTTGGCACTGGTGTTGAAGGCCAGGCGGCGGCAATACGCGTCCACGAACTCAGAGGATTTGCAGCGAGCGTCAAATCGCGAACAGGTCCCGGTAAACGCAGGGTCGCCCTTTTGCAGTGGGTGTTGATCGTTGGCATCATCACCTACGACAATGAGCGCCCTCATGAATGATGCCAAGTCTATTGGGCTGGATGTTCACCATGCACCGATCTGCAACGATCAAAAAAAGCTTTAAGACTACAGTTTCTACAAATCCCTTGACAATCCCAGCGACTCTACCCTATTTTGCCCTAGGCATAGAGTTTTAGCATATCTTGGACGCCAGGCGGACCACTGCCATGAAAGATGCCGAACCCCGAAACCTGTTTCCCGGCGCGCTGGAGATGATGATTCTCAGGACGCTCAAACGGCAGCCGCTTCATGGCTACGCTCTCGCCCAGCACATCAAGAAGACATCGAACGGCCTGCTTCAAATTGAAGAGGGGTCGCTTTACCCAGCCCTCCAACGGCTGCTCCGGGCTGAGTTGGTCAAAGCTGAATGGGGCATCTCTCCCACCAACCGGCGAGTGCGGACGTACAAGCTAACCGTGGCGGGAGCCAAGCATCTCGAGCGAGAGGTTTCCAGCTTCGAGCGCATGCTGGAAGGGATCACCCGTGTTCTGGCCCGGGGTGAATCGTGAACCGGCTGAAACAATTCTTCTTGCGACGAGACTTGTACCACGATCTCGACGACGAAATCGCCTTCCATCTGGAAGAAAGGGAGCGGGAGCTGGTTGCCGGAGGAATGCCAGCAAGCGAAGCGCACGCAGCTGCCTACCGGGAGTTTGGCAATGTGGGGCTGTTAAAGGAGAGTGCGCGCGAAGCGTGGGGCTGGCGATGGCTCGAGGACTTGTCTGCGGACCTTCGGTTTGGTGCGCGAATGTTGCGCAAGGCTCCAGGCTTCACCATTGCCGCAATCATCACCCTGGCCCTCGGCATCGGCGCGAACACCGCCGTCTTCAGTATGGCCAACGCATTGGTGTTTCGGCCGCTGCCGGTAAAGGATGCCGGCCGCTTGATGGTTGTCGCCGCTCGGCCCAGCCAATACGACCCGCCCTTTCCCCTCTCCTACGCAGCCTTCCTGGATTTTCAGCGGGCAAACAATGTGTTTGTGGAAATGACGGGATATGCGCTGAATCTCGACGGCCTGGGCTCGCAAGAGCATGCCGACCGAGTCGTGGCGTGTTACACGCCCGGCAACTTTTTTACGATGCTGGGGCTTCGCCCGGCACTGGGGCGCCTGTTCGTTCCAGGTGAAGGCGATGCTCGACGTTCAGCTCCATTTATTGTTCTAGGTTACAGCTACTGGCAGCGCCGGTTCGCCAGCGACCAGAAGGTCGTCGGGCAAACCGTGAATCTGGACGGACAAGCCGTCACTGTGATCGGTGTGGTGGAAAAAGCCTTCAAGGGTCCTTATGCAATGATCGACGTCGACGTTTACGCGCCGGTCGGAATGTACGGTGGCGCGACCGGAAGCACCAGCTTCCTCACCGCGCGCGAAAACTCTGACTTTCGCGTGCTTGCCACGCTCAAGCCGGGCCTAACAACAGAGCAAGCAGAGTCTGCTTTGAATGTGGTGGCCCGGCAGCTTGGCCAACAATATCCGCAAACTGATCAGGGGCGTATCATGCGCGTGATTCCCGAGGGGCTCGCTCGCCCGGAACCTGCGGTTTCTGACTCAAGCAAGCTCGTGACAACAGTGTTTCTTCTGATGGTCGCTCTGGTGCTGCTCGTCGCGTGCATAAACGTTGCAAACCTCCTGCTGGCGCGAGCAACAGCACGAGCCAAGGAAATGGCAGTCCGTGCTGCAGTAGGGGCCGGCCGCCTGCGTCTGATCCGGCAATCTCTAACCGAGAGCATCCTTCTGGCTGTGGCCGGTGGCGCGGTGGGTGCCGTGATCGGCAACTGGGCGTGCCGCGCTCTGGAGCAGTTGAGGCCCATCGGAGATTTTCCGATCCGCATCGGATTCACTTTTGACTGGCGGGTGTTTAGCTATGTGACCGCGATCGTCCTTGCCGCGGGGGTCTTGGCGGGACTCGTGCCGGCATTGCGCATGCGCCGGACGAATTTGGTCGAGACACTGCGCGAAGGTGGACGCACCGTAATTGGGGACAGCGGTCATCACTGGCTTCGGAACTTCCTTGTGATCGGGCAGCTTGCTGGCTCACTCATCGTTTTGGTCGCCGCAGGGCTATTCGTCCGCAGTCTGGCTGGTGCCGAATCCGTCGACCTGGGCTTTGAACGCCGTAATGTGCTGAATGTCGGGATGAATCCGGCCCAGCAGGGATACGATCAACCTCGTGCCGAAGCTTTTTTCAGGGTATTGCTTCGCAAGGTAAGAGCATTGCCCGGCGTGCAATCCGCTAGCCTGGCCTTTTCCGTGCCAATTAGCTACTACAACGACGGTGGTGTCGTGTACGCCGAGGGGCAAGAATTAACAGCGAAAGGCCGTGCCCCCGGAGCAGGTTTCAACTCCGTAAGCCCGGGCTATTTCGAAACGTTAGGTATCCCGATTCTTCAAGGCCGCGCTTTCAACGACACCGATACAGCTGGGACGAATCCAGTTGCGGTCATCAATGAAGAAATGGCTAAGCGTCTGTGGCCCGGCCAGGACCCAATGGGAAGGCGGTTCAGCTCGATTAGTGCCTCAGGCCCTTTCGTTACTGTTGTGGGCGTAGCCCGAAACGCAAAATACAACGTAATATCGGAAGAGTCCAGAATGTACTTCTACCTGCCGCTGACGCAAAACTATAAGCAGATCCACATGCTTCAGTTGCGGACTTCATTGCCGCCGGAGACCCTCATTCCTACCATTGAGGCTCAGGTGCGTGAGATAGATCCGAATCTTCCGATGTTTGATGTAATGGGCATGGAAAAATCGTTGCAAGGCGGAAATGGATTCTTACTTTACAAAATGGCAGCCGCTTTGGCCGGAATACTTGGAGCCTTAGGATTGGTGCTGGCTGTTGTAGGAGTCTATGGAGTCGTCTCGTACACCGCGAGCCTCCGAAAGCATGAGATCGGCGTAAGAATGGCCTTGGGCGCGCATCCGAGAAAAATTTTTGGGCTGGTCCTTCGTCAGGCGGTCATCTTGATCAGTGCTGGCGTCGGATTCGGGCTGGCGGCCACGCTTGGCGTCACTCGATTTTTGTCGAGCCTGCTGGTTGGAGTGAGCTCCTACGACCCGGCAACCCTCGTGGGCGTGCCCGCGCTGCTGAGCGTTGTGGCTTTGGTGGCATGTTATCTGCCTGCGCGGCGGGCAACGAGAGTCGATCCCATGGTTGCGTTGAGATACGAATGACCGATTCGCGCCAGTTCTGCTTTGGTTACTCAACACGCAAACCGGAAATTGGCCCCAAGTTTTGCCCAGAACTGGAAGATACTGTGCCTGAGAACGCGATTGCCTCACTCCATGTACTGCTTCACTAGCTCATCGAACTCTCTAGTAGAAGGGTGATAGATTATCCTTATCTCCAGACAGTGCAGCTACATCGCAAAAAGGCGGGGCGACATCGTCGCGGTTTTTATCCTTCTGCGGCCACCACGCATTCTCTCCGTATGTCCTTTTTTCAAAAGGCGTCGTATAGGTAAAGCGATTCGGTTACGCCCACTCCGCGAAAAATGTCTATGCCGAACCCCGGAGCGAATGGATTACCAAAATTCAGCCCGCGATGATCCGGTGGCCCTGGCATTCTATTGTGCGCGGAGTGCGCTGGCGTCTACGGATTAAAGCAAATGAAACCCGCGCGCCGGTGCGAACTTACCAAAATGAATCACCGCCCTGGCGTCGTGACGTTTACCACGGTCAGAGATTTCAACATTCGTATCCAGCGCGCAGGTCGCTTGTCATGGGGCGCGACCATCTTGAACGGCCCCTGTTTATCTCCGAGCGGCGAACCGTTCATGGTGTCCGCAACAATTACTTCCGAGTCTTGAAAATCGGAGTCGAGTTCGGCCAGCGCATACACCACGCGATACCCATCAGAAGCCTCGGCCAGGACGTACATCGCCATAGCGGCGCCACGCAGTTTTTCGTTGTGAGGTACACCTGCTCGACGCAGCAATTCCTGCACGGCAACGCCTTCGTAAGTCTCTTCTTTGTTTTCGTGCTGGTTAAACACTTTTACGCTCTTTCGAGGTAGACCTTTCAAGTCGCTGGCCGACAACGTAAGGGGCGCGGTGACATCACCTGTGATTCGTATTTGTGCTGATACATCGCTACGAGGCGGCGCACCAGGTTGCTGCGCTAACGAGATGGTTAGAGCTGCGATGGCCAGTAAAATCTGAGGCGTGAATCGCATCGGAAGCTAATTCTTTTCCAGCATAACTTCCGTGGACTTAACTACTACGGTGACGGCATCACCCATTTTAAGGCTCATTTCTTCTGCGCTGCGCCAGGTTATGACACTTTCGATCAAATTGTCTCCAACTTTTTGCGACGACGTGAGCCATGACTCCGCCGAGCTGCAGTTCCACGATTTTCCCTTCCAAACGATTCCGAGCCGAGAGAGTCATAACTTGTCACCTCAAGTCGTCTGTTCAATTCAACCTATCGAATAACGGCTGGTCTGTGAGGTTATTTTTGCACTCAAACTAATGGCAATTCGTCGGACTACAAAATGGGACGTGGTTTCGCTCGACTGCGGCAAAATATAAGAATTGCTATTTTCAAAGCGCCAAACCATACCTAACGGCGCACTGCTTGCACAACAGTACCCCAGGCCAGCGGGAAGTTGTACTTGATTCAGCTTCCCTTCCCCCTAATCCTTTGCGAAGCAAGTAAAACGTTAGGCCACCGCCGCGGCGACCGCAGCCCGTGATTTCAGTATTGAGAACCAGCAGCGCATGTTTCTTTTGGTCGAGCACCGCAGCTGGAGTCGATCATTCAATAGCTCCATCGCCGGTCGAAACGAGCCACGATCGACTGAAAACACGCCCTGCCCCAGGCCAGCGTCTCGCCCTCCAGACACTCCATGACGAGATAGCCCAACCCGTCCTGCGAGCCGACGTCGTGCAACACGCAGATGTGTGGATGATTCAGGCTCGAGATGGTCTTGGCTTCGCGCTCGAAGCGCTGTTTGCGCAGCGGATCGCGAGACATCTCTTGCGGCAGGATCTTTATGGCTACGGTGCGGTCCAGGCGTGTATCTCGCGCACGATACACCTCACCCATTCCACGCGAACCCAGCGGCGACTCAATCTCATATGGCCCGAGCTTTTGACCTAGAGCGAGGGGCATAAGTGGCGTGATTATAGCCCCAGAATAGTGGTTTGGCACTTCTGCGATCATTCATTCATTCATTCCGCGATCAGTTACTGGTTAACGACATCCGGCGCATGGAACTTTACTAACTGCTGATTCATGGATTTTATCTAAGGGGGCCTAGTTGTGATGAAGACGGTAATTCTCCTTGGAACGGCGCATCGAGTTCAAGGCGCCGAGCGAGGCTTTTGCAATATCGAAGACCCCGATTACGAAACACTCGTTCACCAGCTTTGGCTGGAATATGTGGTTGACTTTGTTTTTGAGGAAGCCAGTGGAATGGACTCGGGCCCACATTTGCGGAGAAATTCGCTTTGGCGAACATTGGGTCACATTGCTATAAAGACGTTGGCCCTAGTCGAGCAGACCGCAAGAAGTTAGGGATTCCCGCTGCGACGGGTAAGGATTATCGGATCGGCACGCTTAATTTCGAGACTAATCATTGGGGTTTTGGCAGAGAAGAGCTGATAGAGGCACACGAGACACGGGAGCACTTTTGGCTCCCATTTATTCGGGAGCAGAAGTTCATCAGAGCTTTGGTGATTTGCGGACAGGCTCACCTATTGAGCTTTGCCTTTCGCCTGAAGAGCGACGGGTTGAACGTGAAAGCTTACTCATATATACCGTATGCGTTGCTCGCTCGCCCGGCGTAAAAGCTCATGTCCGACAGCCGAGGCGTGGCTCCCGTGCGTGCGATCCCGACATCATGAAAAAGGGCAGTTTCGCTGCAGCCTATCCCCTATCCCATCAGCGTGTTGTGGGGATAGGGCCGGGAAAAAGGGACCACCCCAGGGAGCGAAGGCAGCGTCGGGACGGTCTAGCGAAATGTTGAACAGGGTCTACACTACTGGTGAATGGTTGACTTCTGTTCAATAATCCCCATTTCGTCTCCAAATAGTCTGGCCTCGAACTCCTTTTTGTTAGGGACGTGCCGCGATTCGACCATTTTTGACAGAACTCGGCGAGCCGCGGTGAACGTGTCAACGTACGGATCCATGTTTAGTTTAGCATCGCCATGGGCGGCCTCAGAATGAAGGCAAGCTTTGCTATTTAGTCAGTCCGAGTGAGCGAGCACAGGTCCAACGTCCGATCAGCCCGCTAGAAATCATCATATCTGCCATGTGGATCGCGTCTGGAGGGTTTCTGGGATCACCATGAAAATTGAAACGCCGTTCCATTTCATTCCAAGTGGAAGTGCCATTGAACTGAAGTATTCCCGAGCTCATTTGCCCGTTGGAATCCGTGCGCGAAATATTTAGACCCTGAGATTCACACTGAATAAGCCTTTCAAGGGTCGAGGAGTTGTAGACCGGGAAATTAAGATCATAGTGCCAATTCTTGCCCGAGACTTCCGCTACAGGGATAGCTTGGCTAGGAACTGAGATAACTCTTGTCGCGAGATGGACCATCGCCAGGATTAGCGAAGCAACCGTAAGGTAAAACAGCGATCTGCGTGCATCGACCACACCCTGTGATGCTCGAGACCATTGCGCCCATTTGGCCAAGTGTTTTTCGAGCACCCGCTTGTTCTCCCGTTTAAGAATATCTCCCGGATGGAGGACCGCAAGGCAGCTTTGCGTGACCGTCAACTGGACATCAGGACAGGAATCACACAGACCATCTCGCACTGCCGCCTCGCGGAAAAGCTCGGTGGGCGTGGGCATGGGTATGGTCTTTTCAAGCCGTTCTGGCACTCAGAGTCTTTCACAAAGCAACGGAACCTGAGGGATGGGTCAGCTGGCAGTGGCGGCTCTCTTGAAAGAGGCAACCGCGTCTTCCGTCTTGTCGAATACTTCAAATACAGTTACGAGCTTCGTAATGTGTAACACATCGTTCGGGTGACTTCCCAGGTTGGCGAGCTTGATGCTGCCGCCGAACTTCCGGGCTGAAATGAACAAGGATACTAAAGTACCCAAGCCCCCGCTGTCGATGTGCGTGACCTCCCCGAGGTCGAGCACGATGTGCCGAGATCTGCTCAACAAGTCTTTCACAAACATGCGCAGAGACGCTGACTCTTCGCGAAATAGAATAGCGCCGCTGAGATAGACGACGATAACTCCATTCATGCTGATGGTGTTCGCTTCAAGGCCATGAGGGCCTGCCGCCACAATCGTTTTTCCGAGGGGAGGAGGGTGGCCAAGTTGTCGCATCAGGCCCAGAGCATCCCAGCTGACGAACGAGTCCAGGATCTTTCCGTCGACGATGTGATGGATCGTGATTCCATGCACGAGTATCTTCTTATCTGTGGGAGGAATTCCTTCGTACCCGCCTTCGTGAGTGCCGGAAATCATCCAGGAGACAACCAGCTTGTTTTGTTCGGAAAAAATGTCTTCGATGGCGAAATGCAGATCGGGGAAAGCCTTAGTAAACCGGACAACCTGCTGTTTGTAACCGTCCGGACCTGTCTGCGAGCCAGATAGGTTGGGGTCATGGAGGGCATGGCTGGGGGAAATCAGCTCGTCTAAGACGTTGAGCTTCCGTTCATTCCAGACTTCTTCGTAGAGGCGAAGAACAATCTGCTTGTTCGTCGTTGACATAGGACATGTCCTCCTCTCCCGGTCTGCGTCCGATAGGTCCGGAGATGGGGTCTCGCTCGCTGACGGAATCGCACTGAGGAAGATGGGTAGTGCAGGGCTGGAGAGAGCCTACTCCCCAAAAGCTCGGCTTGCAATGCAGCACGGTCTGCGAGTTCAGAACACTTATCGCGGTTTCGCATGCTCGGGTTTGGTTAGCTTTACGCCCGCGGTAAGTTGCCAACCCCTGATAAGTCGGGAATGCTTCGGCCAGAATCATAAAAGGGGCAAACGAAGAAGAACGAGATACCGCCCAGCGAGCCGTGAGCAAACTACTGTTCGATCTGCGTTGTGAAAGGTCGCGCTATGACGACCTTCTTGCGTACTTGTAGGGTCCGAGCAGACCGAACAGAATTGCGGCGACCGAAGTGGCACCGAAAAATCCTGTCAGAGGTACGACATACCCGCCAGTTCGGTCGAATCCCACACCCATCAGAAGAGTCCCCACCGCTCCCGCAATCACAAATGTCGCGAATGCATATCCATAGATCTCACCAAAGGAACGGAGACCACAATAGCGGCTCGTGAGATATGCGATGATGTCCGCCTCCGCTCCCATGCCAAGGCCTACGAGGAATGCGCCTACGAAAGCGAGCGGCGTGCTATGTCCAAACGCGAGCACGAGAATCCCTAGGGCCACTCCGATCGAAAAAGAGACCGCAATGAAGGGAGCGAAGTAACGGTCCATCAAGCCCCCTGCACAGATTCTCCCAATAAGTAATGCAGCGCCGGTCGAAGAGCTGGCAAGGGCCGCAGTTTGTGCGGTGATTCCTCTATCAGTGAGCATAGGCACCATGTGAAGAACGCAAGCATGCACGCTTGCTCCGAGCAGAAAGAATGCGCCAACCATGAACCCGAATGAACGGTTGCGCCGAGCTTCCGGCCAGCTCAGCCCGGAAGTCGCGCGATCATCAGTGACCGGCGCAAGGGCGGCTCCATCTGGCAGAAGGCCGATCTGCTCTGGATTGTCTCTGAGGAAGGCTCTGACAACCGGGAGGCGATTACGAGGACAGCGCAGCCGTACGAAGCGAACGCAGAGCGCCATCCGAAGTTGACTATTAAACGCTGCACTAGGGACGGCATGACCGTCGCACCAATTCCGATTCCAAGCATCATCACCGCTAGAGCCAGTCCCCGACGTTTGTCGAACCATCGTGCAACTGTGCTTCCATAGGCGACCGGCCCCGAACCACATCCGAAGAATCCGGCAGCCCTGTAAAAAAAGGTAGATTTCCCAAAGCGACCGCGTGAGTAAGGCCAGAAGCAGGATCAAGCCGAAAATCACCGTGGATGGGAGGATGACTCTGCGTGAGCCGAAGCGGTCAATCAGGCGCCCAGCAAACGGAACCGTAAAAGCGCTCAAAAGATTGTGAAGCGTAAAGGCCAACGAGACGGCAGCGCGCGTCGCGTGAAATTCCACGGCAAACGCCTTCAGAAACACGCTGAAGGAAAAGACAAAGATAGGTGCGACACCAAAAAACAGTCCCAGCGCAGCAGTCAGAGCCACCCACCAACCGTAGAAAACAGGCTGCCGACCACGTGTCATGGACCGCCCCCTGCCGAGGCTGACGATTGCAGTCAAGCTTACTGCAGCGGGGCAATTGGTGGGAAGAAAGGAGGCCCTTGGTTAAGGAAACAGAAATCCACAGAACCACGGTTTCTCAGTTGGCGGATTAGCGTCGGCACACACACGAGAGATAGTCGCGAGCAGGACGAGACAGCGTTTTCCGGGATGATATGGACTGCCCCTCAGCCCTTACCACTAGAAAAAGGAGAAAGTCTGCCGAGAGGAGGAAGCGTTCTGAGGCAATGCAGGCCCGTTCGTCTTTTGCAAAATGCAAAAGACTCCGGCTCGGGGCGGTGCCGCCACATCTCCACAGTGTCAACGTACCACCGTACGGAAAGATAACAACTTAGACCGTATCGAGCATGCTCTCCACACGTCTCATACACGTTGCACAGGTAGAGACAGGTAGGAATCACAGGTACCCAAGACAACGCAAAGCGGGAGGCTCTAGAAAAATTTGAGGCGCGGCGGTGCCGTAAGTGCGACAGCTTGATGCCCCAATTTGACGGACGCTTCATTTTAGGGCTAAGCCTAAAGCGGTAGGGTGCTTCGGTTGATAAAGGCCGACCTCGCCTCCACTCGGAAGCCGCATCTTCGTAATTGAACCCCATCGTGCTTCTTGAACGTCAGAACACTTAACGCCTTTCGTCGCGAGTGATGCCATCTCGGCTTTCAGGCTGTCGCACATGAAATAGAGTTCGTGGCGACCATTCTCCTCAGTAGGGTGGAATGCCGCTTCTCCCGGCGGCAGCGCGAAGATCAGCCAACCATGGTCGGCATCAATCGACTTGAACCCAAGAACGTCACGGAAAAATGCGCGGTCCGCTTCGGCGTCTTTACTGTAAACAATCACGTGAGCACCAGAAATCATTTGCCCCTCCAAAGAACTACTCAGACCCTCAGTTCTCCCAAACGTAGAAGTCACTGCCGTCATGACCGGCAACTCGGACTGTCACTTTCTCTACAAGCGCGACTATAGCGATACAATATCCATACTATCTATCCTATCTCGGCACAAGAACGAGTCGGGGGCGTCAGATGAATGGTTACTTCCTGGAGCATTGGCCTGCGAAGTCGGAAACGATGTCCCGTTCACAACGAAAAGACTCCACATCCCGAGTTAGCCGAGCGGTTGTAGTTATGGCGCTCTACTGGATTTTACCGACCTTGGCTGTGGCGCAGAACGTACCTAGCGGGTTAGCGAGCCCGGACGCAAAAAGCTGCGCCTCCCTGATGGAGCTTAACCTGGAAGACTTTTCCGGAGGGCCGGCATTCATCACTTCGGCGCAGCTGGTCGACATCCCGGCAAGCGGCCTGGACCGGCCCACCTACGCGCCGAGCGGATACGGGAGCACTAGTGGTCAGCTCGCGAGCCGGATTCATCAATACTGCGCCGTGACCGGCTATGTGGCTCCGCAAAACAGATTTGAATTGAAGCTGCCGTTGCCCGCCGATTGGAATCAGAACTTTTTCTTTACTGCATGCGGCGGCTTCTGCGGGGCGGTTGACGATAAGCGCTGCAACTTTGCTCTCGCACGAGGCTATGCCTCAGTCACGGGAAACGGCGGTCACGAAAGCAGCGGTACTGGATTTGACGCGATTTGGGCCGCGAATGCTCCCAACTTACAAGAAGACTTTGGCTGGCGCAGTAATCACGTTGTAACACTCATTGCCAAAGCCATCACCGCGCGCTACTACGGCAAATCAATCAAGCATGCCTACATGGCCGGCAACTCAAAAGGTGGACAAGCGGTCCTGTTGGAGGCGCAAAAATTTCCAGAAGACTTTGACGGACTGATGCCTAGTGCGCCTGTCTATGATTACACCGGACGCTCCGTGATCGCCGCTGCTTGGTTTGCGCAAGCGATCAACGATGGACACGGCGGCTCGGTGCTTAACGCCGAAGCCGCTCAAGCGGTCCACAAATCCGTGATCGAGCATTGTGGGGCACAGGCCGGGGTGGACGAAGGACTCGTTACCGATCCACCTGCCTGTACGTGGCGACCGGAAACGATTGCTTGCCCCTCTGGAAGTAATGGTCCTGATTGCTTGAATGCAACACAGGTGGCAGCGATCAAACGCTTGATGACTCCCGCGACCAACTCGAAAGGCGAAGTGCTCTACGCTTACTCCTACCTACCCGGCACTGAGACCCAGTGGATAGGCTGGAATTTCTTTGGCGCCCCTAGCAGAGGCTTGAGACCGCGTGCTGCCAATCTCTATCTTCCCGAGCAATATCTGAAATACTTGACAGACGATAAAATACGTGAGAGCGCCGACCCCCTGAAATTCGACTTCGACCACGACCCTGGAACGCTCACTAGGGCACGAAGAATCTATGATGCGTCCGCTGTTGACCTGCGTGCCTTCAAAAAACGAGGCGGAAAAATTCTTTTGTGGCATGGGTGGGCCGATGGCGCGATTATGGCGACGTCTTCGATCGGTTACTACGAGGGCGTGATGAAATTTATCGGCGGGCGCGAGCAAACCGAAGACTTCTTCCGGCTCTTTCTCGTTCCGGGAGTTCACCACGGCGGAGGAGGTCCGGGGCTCACCGAATTCGATGCACTTACCGCCTTGGAAAACTGGGTGGAGAGAGGAAAGGCACCCGAAAAACTGATCGCCTGCCGCTCGGCGAACGGCGTCGTTGAACGCTGCCGGCCTGTGTTTCCTTACCCAATCCTGGCACGCTATGTCGGAACAGGCGACCCAAAACAGGCTGATAGTTTCGTTCCTCGCCATCCGTCGAACCACTGACGAATCGGCTTCAGGAGGTCAGCATGAAATTCAACAATAATCGACAACACAGGTAGGAAATCACAGGTAGAAAATGAAGCAGCGTGCAGAAATGGTAGGCCCGTGCGGACTCGAACCGCAGACCTTTTCCGTGTCAGGGAAGCGCTCTAACCAACTGAGCTACGGGCCTGTACCGACTGGGGCGAATTTTCTCACTCAGACGTGCGGCGTGGCGATTGGGAAAGCCATGTTCTCGGCTCTTGAATCCTGCAAGGCAGATATATATTGTCGCGAAAAACTTTGATATTAGTCTGGACGGTCTCGCCTTTCTAGAACCTGCGAAATGGAAAGCAAACCTTTACACGTCGCGTCGGACGCTTTTCCAGGTTCGACTTAGGACAACACTGGTCGCGCGGGCAGTTGTCACCTGCCGCCGGCGGCCTGAAGAATCAGATAGAGGCTGGAACCTCATACCATGAAAAAAGCCGCTATTCTTCTCGCCGCCGTTTTTCTGGCGTGTCCCGCTTTCGCGACGAACGAAAGCAGGGAACAAAAGCGTCTCGCAACCTGTGGCCAAGTCTTTAAGGAAATCATGAACATCCCCGACGGGATTCCAAAGGACCTGCTCAACAAGGCCGAATGTGTCATTGTCATTCCCTCAGTCCTGAAGTTCGCGATCGGCATCGGGGGCGACTTCGGTCGCGGTGCTATCACCTGCCGCACCGGTGAACATTTCACCGGGCATTGGAGCGCGCCTGCATTGTTCGCGCTCGAAGGCGCAAACATCGGGCTCCAGTTGGGCGGTCAGGCCACGGACTTCGTGCTCCTGGTCATGAATCCGAAAGGAGCGAACTCTCTAATGAGCAGCAAAGTGAAACTCGGTGCTGACGCTTCTGCCGCAGCTGGGCCAAAAGGTCGCACAGCGGCGGCGGACACGGACATTGTGATGAGAGCAGAGGTCCTCAGCTATTCGCGGTCCCGCGGCCTGTTTGCCGGCATCTCGCTTGAGGGCTCCACGCTCCGTTCTGATGGCAGCGCGAATAGAAAGCTCTATGGCCAGAGCCTCAGCGCCAGAGAGATTGTCCGCGAAGGCAAGGTCGGCGTCCCAGCCGCTGGCCGCGAGCTAGTTTCCCTGTTGGATAAGGACTCCCCAAAGAACGAGTCAGACCCCGTATCGCTGAAGGAATAGGTCACTGGGCTCTCCAGACAGCTTGTCAGTTCGATTCGACGGATTGGCCAAATTCAGATCGGAGAAAACAATGCGATCGATAAGATGGATAGCTATCTGCTCGGTGGGAATCTTCCTACTCACAAGCAATCTCGCACTGGCCCAGGGTCATGGAAACGGGCATGGAAAGGGACACGAAAAACATGGAGACGATGACGACCAGGACGAGCGCTATTACAGAGATCGCGACCGCAACACCCTACGTGGATGGTATGACAAGCACACGGACAACCTTCCGCCTGGACTCGCCAAAACAGACCGTTTGCCCCCGGGACTGGAAAAACAACTTGTTCGGCGCGGTACGCTCCCACCGGGCCTTCAGAAGCGGCTGCAACCCTGTCCCGAAGACCTTGAGCGGCAGTTACCTCCACCACCTCCGGAGTGCGCGCACCTATTGATCGGTGGCCACATCGTACTTTTGAATCAGAGGACGAGTGTGATCGTTGACATCTTCCATTTCGAGATTCCCTAGTTTCGATGCGCGCAAATTGTGGAGATTCACCAGCTGGTGTTCAGCCCCTGTCTACGCTTCAAGCGAAGCCTCACGATGTCGCCTGGTCAATGGTGGTCAATTTATCAAAAACCCGAGATTTTCAAGCGTA
>Ga0126381_100004700_pt1 | contig 14907 bp, 8 predicted proteins | sample PanSoiMetPlot_28_FD_96465 | JGI IMG/M metagenome (GOLD analysis project Ga0126381, IMG submission 96465) | Tropical forest soil microbial communities from Panama - MetaG Plot_28 | ecosystem: Environmental > Terrestrial > Soil > Tropical forest > Bulk soil | place: Panama | collected 2016-02-17
CGAGCGCGACTTGAAGGACGCCAACGTGGCCGGTCTCTCAGAGGACAGACGCTTCGAGGCTGCATTCAGCGCGGCTCGGACTTCGGCCAACATTGCATTGCGGGCATCGGGCTATCGTACTGCGGTCCAAGCCGGACACCATCTCAAGACCATTGAATCTCTAGAACTGACGATCAAAGCCGATGCCAAGTTGATTCAGAGGATGAAGACGCTGTCGAAGAAACGGAACGCCACCAGCTACGATTCCGCTGGAAATGTCTCCAAGCAGGAATTGGATCTCGCTCTCAAGACGGCCGTCGAGTTGCGCCGTGAGGTAATGGCTTGGCTTCAGACGAACCATCCTGATCTATTGAAGAATTAAACAGTGTCGTTACCACTGCGTGGTCATCAAGGTTGGTAACTCTGGCGTGTCGAGTGACCAACTGAATGTCGGAAGATCCACGATTTCACTCGAAGCCTGCTAAACAGCCACCCGACCAAAGTCAGCTGGGAAAGCTTGTGTCAACAGCGTGGGAACATTTCGGAACGGAGTGTGCACCCTATTCCATTGCACCAAACACCTTTAAGAGAGCGTCGCGGTGAGGCAGGTCAGTCACCACCCCTCCAGCAACATTTCGGACCGATGCCTCTCTGCAATCTTCACCTGCCATTTACCTGCCATTTGAATTGCTTTCCATGTACTAACAAGGCTTTCTGTGCCGTCCGCCGCCTTGTAAGTTGTTCAAAATACATTCAGGGTCGGATTCGATTCCCGTCTCCCACCCCAGTTTTTCAATAGCTTAGGTGACCTACCATTTACCTACCATTCGCTGAGGGATTGCCTGTCCATCCCACTTGAGGATGGTTCTTACGATCCGTGGCCGTGTATGCATCGGGGCCATGTCTCAGTTTGGATGGAGGCAGCCTTGAGCAGCGTTCGTTGTTCGTGGCAGCCTCTATGATTCGTGGCAGCCTCTATGAAATGGATAAGCCCAGTACTCAGTCTTTGCCACCCGGTTATACCGCAGTCACTCCCAATTCAAGCTCTGCCTTGCGAAATCAAAATGTACGCGGTGGGCGTTCAAGGCAGCAATGCCTATCACACCATCTATCCCTGGCAGCGTGTCTGCAGCGGGCGCCTTGGTGAGCAACACAGTAACGTCTCTACTTGCTGCTCCGATTGCCACATTTTCAAGAAGGGTCCGTTTGGCGCGCAGGCGTCCATCCAGGGTGACGTCGAAGATGTCTCTAGTCATCCTGATATCCGGTACGCTGGTCCGTAGGCGCTCTTCAAATAGAAGGATGCCGGAAAATCCCGTATCCACGATGAGTTGGATCGGGTGTCCTTGCACATAGATCTTGAGAATCATGCAATTCCGCAGTGCGGTATCGCGAGTCGGCCTAGGTGGATCTATCGGGGCATCGAAAAGGAGTTTTCTGCTCCTGTAGTCGACCGTGAAATTTCTCAAGGTCAGCATATCTAACCCAATAACGGCATCCACATCGCGGGCGAATTCGGAGTACTTGGCCATTGTTCCGACCAGCACTGTGATGTTCTTCGCTTCAATGGGTCCGAAGCAAATGCCTGGTATGGTAGCTTGGTCCCAGTTGAGTTTCCTGTCAAAATTAAAAGATTCCACCGGCTGATATTCAACGCCCAAGGCATCCGCTATTCTGCGGTCGATCATACTCATGGTCGCGCCCGTGTCGAGAATGAACCTGAGGTGATCTCGGCCTCCGATCTGCCCTTCGACTTGGAGCAGATACCCCTTCGAGAGACGGAACGGAAGCTCCGTCTTCATGACGGTTTTTTCGTCTTGCTTTTCGATAACACATCTTTCGCGGCCATACGGCTCTCGGCCCGTAAGAGCTTGAAGAGGGCTCGCGATCGTTGTCGGAACGGGCAGAGCCAGAACGAGGGCTGCAAGGCAGAGCGAGTTGTTGAGTGTCACGGGCGCATCTCCTTCGGTGCAGCCCGGAAACTCGTTCATTCAAGGGTCTATCTCAATCCCAGCGAGGACTTAACCGTGACACACGCTTGACACACCTCAACCTCCTAAAACCAAAAGACTTATCTGATCCGGGATTGAGTGCAGTCTGGCGCTCGGCTATCCGTGGTACGCTCTCGAGAGCGAGTACTCCGCATGTCGGTAGAACAACCGACAGATATCGTTTTTTCGTTTGGGCCTTTTGAAGCGGACCTGCAAACCCAGGAGCTCACAAGGCAAGGCATACGCCTGCGTCTCCCAGGGCAGTCCTTTCAAATCCTCGCAGTGCTGCTGCAAAGGCCCGGACAGCTCATCTCTCGGGAGGAGTTGCAACAGACGCTGTGGCCTGGAAACAGCTTGGTCGATTCCGAAAAAGGCCTGAACGCGGCCATCAATCGACTGCGAGAGGCCCTCGGAGATTCCGCAGAGAACCCGCGCTATGTGGAGACTTTACCCCGTCGAGGCTATCGATTCATAGCATCGGTTACGGCTGGTGGCCCCGCCAAAGCACCCAGCGTCGCAGACTGCACAAGTGCGACCGCACCAACCGCGATCACCACCGCTCCTGCCGTGGCGCGACGTGGGACCTTTTTCTCGCGTTACTGGATGGCCACCGCGTTGGTCTCATTAATCACGCTGATCGTTCTAGGGTGGGCCGCTCGGCGCCAGGCGCGCCTTATCCAAAATACTTTGCCATCACGGTCATCTTCGATCGAGGTGGTGCCGCTGGTCGCGCTGCCCGGATCGCAGGGTTCTCCTGCATTCTCGCCAGACGGTAATCAGGTTGCCTTTGGAGAGTACGGAGGAGCGGATGGTGCGATCTATACCGCTCTTATCGGCGGCGACAAACCGCTGCGGTTGACTGTGAAATCAGGGGGAGTCTGTTGCCCGGCGTGGTCGCCCGACAATCGACAGATCGCGTTTACGCGCTTCCTGAAAAAGGGATTCAGCATTAATCTGATTTCAGCACTCGGCGGTGCCGAGAAGATGTTGTACACCGCCAAGTCAGGAGTACGTGGCATGTGTGCTCGCCTGGCCTGGTCCCCAGATGGCAAGTCACTTGCCTTTTCGGAACCCGTCGCGGACCAATCGCTTAACCCTCGTATTGCCGTAATATCTGTCGACGATCTATCTGTACGCCCGCTTACCTTTCCGGTAGTGCAGGAGTATGACTGTGAGCCTGCCTTTTCGCCAGACGGTTCAACGTTGGCGTTTGAGCGGGGGACTATCGGCGGACTCGCGAAAGACCTTTTCGTCGTCACGGTTAACGGCGGTGATGAGCGCAGACTTACTTTCGATAATTCCTGGGGCGGAACTCCGGCGTGGACTCCGGACGGCACTGAAATCGTATTTTCGTCCAACCGTGGCGGTCCGCTGAATTTGTGGCGGGTTTCGGCAAGTGGAGGCTCGCCTCGGCCCGTTGCAGGTGTGAGCTCGATTGCGTACGCCCCGTCTATTTCCAGAAAGGGAAATATGCTGGCATACGAGCATGCAACATTGAGTAGCGGTATTTGGCGAATCAGCCTAAAGGACGGAGCACATTCGTCAGGTCAGCCAACTCGGCTTATAGGTGCCAGAGGAATCATTAACACTCGGCCGAGCTTTTCTCCTGATGGGAAGAAAGTTGTTTTTGAGTCTGATCGCTTGGGATTTTCAGATATATGGTACTGCGACAATGATGGTTCTAATTGTACCCAGTTGACCTCGCTGCACGGCACGGCAGGCACGGCCCGCTGGTCACCCGATGGGCATCGCATCGCATTTGAATTTCAGTCTCAGCATTATTACGATGTCTATGTGCTCGAAGTACCCGACGGACGCCCTCGTCGGCTGGTCACTTTTCCTGAAGGAGACAACGGGGCGCCGAACTGGTCGCGTGATGGAAAGTGGATTTATTTCTATTCCAGCCATGAGAAAGGACCCCTCCAGTTGTGGAAAGTGCCTTTTCAAGGTGGGACGCCGGTGCGAGTAACGAAAAACGGTGGCGTATATGCAACTGAGTCTGAAGACGGTCGCTTCCTCTATTATTCCAAGATGGAGCAGTCAGGCATATGGAGAATGCCCTTAACAGGTGGGGAAGAAGAGCGCGTTTTGGGCCAGCCGGAGGGTTTCCACTGGTTTGATTGGGTGCTTGCGTCGGGCGGAGTTTATTTTGTCAACGACGTCGATGCCGAAAAGTTGAGGATCGAATTCTTCGACTTCGCCACGGGCACGAGAACTCTGATCGGCAATCTGGAGAAGGAAGGATTTGGTTTGGCGTTAGCTCCCGATGGGAAGTCTTTATTGTACAGCCGAACTGAGTCTGAGGATTACGAGATCATGTTGGTGAAGAACTTTCACTAGTACCTCATTGAGGATAGCAGGGTGTGCTGAGTTTGAATTTCATTAGCTAGAATGCCGATGCTGTTGACTTTGCCGATGCCACTTCTGCATGGCCTTTAACTTTTCTCAGAAATTTTTTCAGCTCGGCCTGTGCGACGACGGAGGATATGCCCCAGACTAGCGATCTACGGCCCTTTCAGCGACCGAGAAATCCGTTGAAATCCGTTTGCTGGTTTTTCATGTACTTACAATGACTAAATTTGCTGTCTGTGCCTCGGCAAGTCCTTTGTTTGCTGTTTTGAGGTGTTTTCGATTCCCGTCTCCCACCCCATGTTTTCAAGTACATCCACGGCAAGAAATCCATTGAACAGCAAGAACCGACACGAAAAGGAGTTACTGCCGAAACAGGAGTGCCTGTTCGTCCCTACACTAAGACAACGCGGAATATTCCTTCCGGGCCTCTTGCAGGACTGGAATGTCAGGATCCGCATCTTTCCACAGCTTCAGGAACTCCACATAAAGCGATTTTGATTTTGCTGAATCTCCCGCCATCGCGTAAGCTCTCGCCAACTGAAGTTGCGCGACGGCACCCACAGGATCGCTCACGACGATTCCACGGTGCTGGACAATCTTCCTAAACTCTCGGGCGGCTTCATTTCCACGATGTTCTGTCAGATATGCCAGTCCGCGCACATAAACCGGGTACATCGTGCCAAAGAATCCATAGATGCTGCTGCGCGGCGCACCCAAATCGTAGGGAACAGCCACCTGCAAAATCTCGAGCGCCCGAGCCGGCTGGCGGTGCTTCAACGCTTGCAGCGCGCGTAGTGCCGGCAGATAGCTGAACCTTACAGACGAATCTTCCGGAAAGCGCTTTTCCAGGTCCTTGGCTAGCGTCAATGAGCGCAATGGATCTCCGGAAAGAATCAAGGCGAATGCACCGCCATACTCCACGTCACGGTCATGCGAAAGCTTCAGGGCGGCCATCGAGTTGCTCTTGGCCGAGGGCTCCACTCCAAAAAGAGCTTGCCACAATGCCGATCCGGTTATGAAGAGAGCCGCCTTTTCGCGTTCGCCCGATTGTTGCGCCAGATCAGCCGCGCGCTGCGACATGGCGACCGCTTGTTTCAGGTGGCCGGAATAGGCCAGCGCGAAGGCCTCATGATCGAGCGTCCAGCCCTCCGCTATCGGGTTCTTCAAACCAGCCGCAGCGGTTTGGTCCATCTTTGCCGCATCGCCCTCCAGAAATGCCAGGTCATATCGCTGTGTTAGGAAGTCAGGATAGTCGACCTTCCGCGCTACTGCCTGATCAAGAACATCTTCGGCGTCCTTATATTGGTCTTGGTATTCGTACGCGTACGCTAGAGCGCTGTACCCGAACGGGAAATCCGGATCGATCGCCACGGCTGCCTTGCCCATTTCGACGGCCTCTGCATATTTTCCGGAGACTTCGTCGATTTCTCCCGCCAACATCGCGCGGCAACCGGGAAAGTGCGGGTACGCCTCAATCCAGGCAGCGCAATCCTGATGTGCTTTCTCCATGTTGCCGGTGACCTGCAGGTCATAGTTCACCGCGACGAAGAATTGTTCAAAGTCACTGGCACGCTCCCGCAGTTGATATGCGCGAGTCATGTATTCCGCGGAGGTGTCCGCTTCTCCCAGATCGCCATAAACCCGGGCAAGCATCCCGTAGGCCATCACGAAACGGGGATCGATCTCTACCGCTCTCTTAAGGAAAGGAACTGCCGCGGCCGATCCCACGGAGTAGTGGACTTTCTCGCCCGCGCTGTATGCCTTTAGCGCTTCTAGCGACGCCGTGCTCGCTTCGGCCAGGGGCGTGTTGTGTTTTTCGATCGTGGCCAGTGATTCGCCCAGCTGCAGACGGAACTTGCTTGCCGCGTGGCCGAGCGCATCTAGCACTTCTTCTTTTTTCGACGCCTGCTCTTGTTCCTCTGCGAGAACTTTTCCGGTATGGCAATCGCTGGCACGCATACCGAGAACATATTCGGTACCGAGACGTGAGATCGAGCCGCTCAAAACCGCGGTGCTACCTGTGCGCTCGCAGATTTCGCGTGCGAGCTGCGGGCTAATCTTCGCATTGGCGGGATGCCCCATCAGCGAGAGTTGCTGCTGGACGCGCGGCTCTGAGATCAGGCTCAGAAACGGGGACTGCTCAAGTTGAACCTCCATCCCCTGCCGAAGCGTTTCATCGAAGACAGGATCGCCGGTAGAATTCTCAAAATCGGCGAGCACAACCGTGTCGCTTGCGCTAAGAACTCGGGACGGGTGTGAGTACTCCAACCATGCAGCGCCGGCGACTAGGGCGCAAAGGATGGCTGCCCACACCCACCTCGGGAAATGCCATGGTTGGGCAGAATCATTATCGGTACCGGCCCTGGCTTCTGCTATTCCAATATTTGCCTTTCGATCAAGGTGCACTACCGGCTCAAGAAACCGGTAGCCGCGCTTGGGGATCGTCTCCACATACTGCGGATTCTCCGCGTCATCCTCCAGAGCATCTCGCAGCTTCCTGACCGCGACTCTCAAGCCGCTGTCAAAATCGACAAACGTTGTCCCTTCCCAAAGGCGAGCTTTTAGGTCCTCACGAGTAACGACTTGTCCGGGATTTTCCAGGAGTACCACTAGCAGCCGAAAAGGCTGCTCCTGCAACCGCACACGATGGCCGCTCTTCAGTAGTTCGCCCGAGCCGGTGCGAACTTCAAAAGGTCCAAATTGATACACCACCTCAGCGGGCGTTTCCATCGGCACCCCAGCGGGCGAGTTTAGCACGCGTAGCGTGGTTTACGGAATGCAGAACACTATCTTTTTCAACAACTTATGAGTTCACAAGAAGTTCACGCCAAGTTTCTTTGACCGATCGGGAGGTATGCGTTTCTCTGCCTGCAGGCATGCGAGCTGCATCTCCGATGCCTCGCGCGCTCCCAAATCAAAACGGAGAAACTTAAATGACACTCACCCAACGCCCCAAGATCGGAGTCTTCCTCGCAGCTTTAAGTCTGCTAGCTTGCCTCGCTCTGCCTGCTTCTTTGAAATCGCAAGTCCACAACTCTTCGCAACCTCGCTATATTCTGACCGACCTGAAACCGGTAGGAAACCCTCCCGGTCAGGCTTTCTCCATCACTAGAAATGGAATCATCTCGGGTGACTTCCAGGCCGAGAACGGTTTCATGCACGCCGCTCTCTGGCTCAACCAATTCAGGTTCGATCTTGGGAAAACCTATCTTCAGGGAAGCACGAACAGCACCTCCTTCGGCGCAAATGTTCTTGGACAAAGCGTCGGCACCCTCCAGACGGCAACCGTCGACCCCAACGGAGAAGATTTCTGCGGATATAAATCACTGGGCCTGGCCGGCAACGGCGGCACGTGCGTTCCCTTTGTCTGGCAGATCGGAAAGGGTTTCACCTTTCTTCCCACCCTTGGAGGTCCCAACGGTGGTGTGAACCAGATCAATGTTCACGGTCAGATCGTGGGTCAGGCCGAGACGAGCGAGATCGATCCGGGTTGTCCGGCACCGCAGAAACTTCAAGCGAAACCCGTGCTCTGGACACACAACAAAGTCCAGCAACTCGAAACTGTCGCAGGAGATCTCCAGGGCATCGCGCTAGCGATTAACGACCGGGGCCAGATCGCTGGAGCTTCCGGGGAATGCGCCCTTTTTAGCCCGCAATTCTTTCTGAATCTGCAGCCCCTGCACGTTCTGCTCTGGGAACCCGGACAAACCAAACCTACGGATCTCGGTAACCTTGGGGGCAGCGGGCACTTCGGCGGCAACATCGCGTTCAATATAAACAACAGGGGCGAAGTTGTTGGCAACTCCGATCTCCCGGGTGATACGGCTAACCACGGTTTTCTGTGGACCAGGGACAAAGGCATGAAGGACCTGGGCACGTTGCCGGGAGACGTCATAAGCGGCGCCCTGAGCATTAACAACAAAGCTCAAGTGGTCGGAGTTTCCATAGACGCCAACTTCAACCTGCGCGCATATATCTGGCAAAACGGCCAGATGAGCGACCTCAACGAGCTGATACCGGCGAATGCAAATCTGACACTGGTTCTCGCTTGCGGCATTAACGACGACGGCCAGATTGTCGGCCTGGCTGTTGACAAAACCAGCGGCGATCCGCACGCCTTTCTGCTCACTCCGAAGCGCTGAACGCACGCGAACAGCTCCGCAACAGCGATTGACCCTTGGCGGATTCTAAACTGATCGCTCAGTTGCTAATATTGCACGCGCCCGAGAAGTCGGGAAACGCAAGCCGCGATCAAGAGAGCAGGAAAATTTCCTGCTCTCTAATTTCTTCTGTCTCCACGCCGAGATCGAACGTGATTATGGGAAGCAACAGACAAGGCTCTGGGAGGATAGTCGGCGATCCCGACAGAAAGCCCTTGCACTCTGGTGTCCGTACAATTTTTCAATCTTTAATCGGCCAACTCGGTTTAGAAGCTATAATCCTGCACAAAAAATGGCTAGCGGCAAACTGCTCTTCACTCCAGGGCCACTTTCAACGAGTGAAACGGTAAAACAAGCCACGTTGCGCGATCTGGGATCGCGCGACGCGGAATTCCTGTCGCTGGTTGAGAAGATTCGCCGCCGACTGCTGGAGGTCGGTCACGTTGCTGATGGATCTTATGAAGCCGTGCTCATGCAAGGCTCGGGTACGTTTGCGGTTGAGTCTGTGCTCTCGTCCGTCATTTCCAACAATGGCAAGTTGCTGGTCGCGATCAACGGTGCTTACGGCCATCGCATCGCAAAGATCGCTACGATGCTGAAAATTTCCTGCGAGACCATTGACTTCGGAGAGGCCGCTCCAGTTAGCGCGGAACCCTTGCGTGCTGTGCTTGCGCGAGATTCGACGGTCACACATGTCGCAACCGTTCACTGTGAGACCTCCACTGGCATATTGAACCCGATTGCCGAGCTAGGCCGCGTGGTGCACGAATCCGGCCGCATTTTCATCGTGGACGCGATGAGCAGTTTCGGTGGAATTCCCATCGACGTTGCAGAAAATCACATGGACTTCATGGTCTCATCGGCAAACAAGTGCATCCAGGGAATTCCGGGATTCGGGTTCGTGCTTGCCCGCCGCGACCTGCTGCAAGCGTCCGAAGGCTGCGCTCGTAGCCTAAGCCTCGATCTGCTTGCCCAATGGAAAGGACTGGAAAGCGACGGACAATTCCGCTTCACGCCGCCGACGCACGCGCTGCTCGCATTTTGGCAAGCTCTGCACGAACTGAAACAAGAAGGCGGCGTCGAGGCTCGAGCTTCGCGCTACGCGGCGAACCAGCGAGAGCTCATGAGTGGTATGACGAAACTCGGTTTTGATGCTTACCTCGCTCCTGAGCATCAGAGTCACATCATCACGTCGTTCCGTGTTCCTGGTGACCAACGTTTTGACTTCTCTGCCTTTTATCAGCGCCTGAGCGAACTTGGTTTCGTCATTTACCCCGGCAGGGTGAGCAACGCCGATTGTTTCCGGATCGCAACGATTGGTCATATATTCCCCAACAACGTACAGGATCTCGTGGCCGCGATCCAGCGCGTTCTCGTCGAGATGCAAGTTGGGTCGGCACACGCCATCAACTACGCATGACTAACAACCGCAGAACTTATCGCGGCCCGCTGCGGGCCGTCATTTTTGACTGGGCGGGCACAACCGTGGACTACGGAAGCCTCGCTCCCATCCGCGTGCTTCAGCACGTGTTTGCTGACCGCGGAATCGAGATCTCTGAACACGAAGCTCGCCGCGATATGGGCCTTCTTAAAAAAGACCACATTCGCTCTCTTCTGCTCGTGCCTCGGGTTGCCAACCTGTGGAGTAATCGTTATCACCGGGCTCCAGATGAAAACGATGTGGAAAGTTTATTTGCCGACTTCATCCCGCAACAGATTTCATCGCTCGCGGAGTGCTCGTCGGTGATCGAAGGCGTAACCGATGCCGTGCAACGCCTGCGTGATCGCAAACTGAAGATTGGTAGCACGACCGGCTATACCCGGCCCATGCTCGATGTGCTTCTGCAGCATGCTGCGAGCCAGGGTTATACGCCAGACTGTGCTTTGTGCCCGGACGACGTCGGGGCTGGGCGGCCTCTGCCGTGGATGATTTATGAAAACGCAGTCCGTTTGAAGATCTTCCCCCTCGAAGCTGTGGTCAAAGTTGGAGACACGATTAGCGATATTGAAGAAGGACTGAATTCTGGCATTTGGACGGTTGGCGTATCGCAAACGGGAAACATGGTCGGTCTGACAGAAGGGGCATGGCACGACTTGGCCGACGCTGACCGTGCTGAACGCCTGCAGGATGCGCGTCGCAAGTTTTCGGATGCAGGCGCACACTACGTCGTCGACACCCTCGCCAACCTCGATGAAGTCATCGCGGAAATTGAACTCCGCCTTCAGGCTGGCGAGCGCCCCTAAATTTTTGTCGACAATCAGCAACCGTGATAACCAAGCCAAATCGATTGTTCCAGTGGCAGGTCCTTACCGCCCTGCTAATGTTGCTTGGCTACTCTGGCTACTATCTTTGCCGATCGAATTTTTCCGTAGTACTGCCATTGATAGCGGACGACCTCGTTGCGCGAGGATTTTCTCCAGCCATGGCGCGCATTCGATTGGGCAGCATCGCGTCCCTGGGAGTCGCGGCCTATGCAATTGGCAAATTTCCAGCGGGTGCTCTCTCTGATTCTCTCGGTGGACGACGCAATTTTCTGGGCGGCATGCTTGGGTCTGTGTTCTGCATTTTCCTTTTTACTCTTGGTGGTGGAGTGCCGTTGTTCACTCTGGCGTGGGTGGGGAACCGGTTGGTTCAGTCTTTAGGCTGGGCGAGCATGGTTAGAATCACGTCGCGCTGGTTCTCGTATCAGCGTTACGGCACAGTGATGGCAGTTCTCAGCCTGAGTTTCCTGTTCGGAGATGCTGCTTCCCGGGCATTTCTGGCCTGGCTCATCGGCAACGGTTTGGGTTGGCGCGCCGTGTTTCTGGTTGCGGCCGTGAGCCTATTCTTATTGTTCGTTCTCAATGCGGTGCTACTGAAGGAAACCCCTAAAGCCATTGGGGAAGCAGAACCAGAGGCGAACCCCATGGCTGTCGTGGTTGAGCGAGCACCGACACAATCGAGTAATGATGCTTTCCAAACCTTAAAATCGGTTTTTCGCAACTCCGGTTTCCGCCTGGTTTGCATTCTTTCATTCATGTTCACGCTAGTGCGGGAAACCTTCAATCTTTGGACTCCGACCTATTTCATTCAAGTCGTTGGCCTGACCGATGCCGATGCCGCTCGCAAAAGCGCGCTTTTCCCTCTGTTCGGCGGGATCTCTGTTCTGTTGTGCGGAATTATCGGTGATTGGCTGAAGCAGGGTGGGCGCGCCGCTATTATTTTCTATGGCCTGCTTTCCTCAGGGGTGGTGCTCTTCCTCCTTGGGCATCTCAATTTTAGGGGTTCACGAGATTTGCCGGTTGGACTTGTCACTCTTATTGGTTTTCTGATGATTGGTCCATACTCCTATCTGGCCGGGGCGATTTCGCTTGACCTCGGGGGAAGACGAGGCAGTGCGACCACCTCCGGAATTGTTGATGGTGTCGGTTATTTGGGAGGAATTCTTGCCGGGGACAGCATCGCGCGTGTTTCGATCGCATACGGATGGCAAGGTGCTTTCACCATTCTTGCTATTGCGGTTTGGTCCTCGAGCGTCGCCGCATTTTTTTACAGCCGCCACCTTCGGAGTGATCGCGCGCATGCTGCCATTCCCGAAATGCATGCGCAATCGAAGCGCATGATGTCCTGAGGCCGAGAAGGAGGAAGAGATGATTGCGAAGTTATGCTTGCTACTCGCCCTTATATCGACTCCAGCATGGGCTGCAAACACGTTAGTGATTAACGCGAACGTGATTACAATCGACGGCAAACAACCCTCCGCTGAAGCGTTCGCATTCGAGAACGGAAGGTTCACAGCCGTCGGAAAGAATAAAGAAATTCTGAAACTCAGGACGCCATCAAGTGTGGTCATCGATCTCAAGGGCAAGACGGTCACCCCGGGATTCAACGATGCCCACCTGCACCCGCAAGCGATTTTCCCCGAGAACTCACCCTATTACAGGGTTTGGTTAGGAGCAGATCGTGTAAAGACAATGAGTGAGTTGGTGGCCGCGTTGCAGCGAAAGGCCGCCATTACAGCTGCGGGCAAATTGATCAGTGGATATGGATATAACGACTTGCTATTGGGCCGACATCCCAACCGCCACGATCTCGATCAGGTGTCAACGACGCAACCGGTCATTATTACGCATGGCTCCGGACACGTCACCGCGGTAAATAGCTTTGTGTTAAACGAAGCAGGCATCACTCAGAAGACGGCCGACCCCGCGGGCGGGGCCCTTGATCGCGATCCTGATGGCAGTCCCAACGGAGTGATCCGCGAAAGCGCGCGGGCGCTGCTCTCACACGGGAAAGACGGTAAAAGCCTTGATACGCGGATTTCTATGCCACATGATCAGGAAATCGAAGGTTATCTAGATTGCTTTCGGCAATATTCCTCCCGGGGTATTACCAGCGCGGGAATTGCAGGGGGAAGCCCGACTTCCTTCCGCTTAATGCAGGAACTGCACGATGCTGGGAACCCTGTCCGAGTCGGATTCATGTTTAGCGCGAGTTCTTTTGATGAGCTCCAGTCGGCGGGAATTCAGCGAGGCTTCGGGGACGATCGCCTTCGGATCACAGCATTGAAAACCTTTCAAGGAAACTCACTAAGCGGACGTACTGCGTGGCTCAGCCAAGCCTACTCCGACCGGCCTGACTACTTTGGCATTCCACCCGCGCGCAGCCAGGAACAGCTCGATGCCGACTACGAGAAGTGGTGGAACGCGGGATGGCAGGTGGCGACCCACTCCAATGGAGATCGAGAGATTGACATGGTCTTAACCGCCATCGAGCGAGCAGAGGCAAAAAGTCCTCGGCCGAACGCGCGCTGGCGGATTGAACATGCGAGCGTTATGAATCAGGCCATGTTGGATCGCGCTAAGAAAGATGGCGTGATTTTAGTCTTTCACTCCTATATGTGGGAGTATGGGCAGATCCTCGATTCCTATGGTCCGGAGCGGCTCTCGATGATGCACGCCTACCGTACTGCGATTGATATGGGAATTCCGGTGGCGGGTCACTCCGACTCTCCCATCTCCGCGGCCTACCCGCTGCGGAGAATTCAGGACATGGTAACGCGCCAGGATTTTACTGGCACCGTTCACGGAGGAAACCAGAGAGTCAGCGTAGACGAGGCGATCAAAGTCTGGACTCTGGACGGGGCTTATGCGACGTTTGAGGAGAACATCAAGGGCTCAATCACTCCCGGCAAATTGGCGGATTTCGTCGTTCTCGACCAGGATCCGCGCGAAGTTTCACCGGAAACCATCCAGGACATTGTGATCGAAGCGACTTACCTTGGCGGCGAGAAGGTTTATACGGCACAAGCCAAAGCTATCGCGATGATTCCGCAGCCTCCACTCAACTATGGTGACGGCAATTACGGCGACGGCGACGAACAAGAAAATCAGAATTTATACATTCACTGAGTTCAACCTTGTCTGGTTATTAACGAGCGCTGAAAGGGAAATCCAATGAGGATCGAGACCACGAGGATTCTATGGATGATTGTTGTGTTCTCAGCGTATGCGTGTTGGACACAGTCAGCCGATCGGGTGAATCCAATCGCAGCTCCGAAATCGCCTCTGCCGCCAGAGGTTGAATCCGCAGCAGTGACCAAATTCTCTTTCATTGTGTACGGCGATACGCGGGGACGACGCGACGGCACTGCGCTCCAATACGATCACTCGATGCTCGTGGATTCGATGCTGGACAAGATCAAGAACCTGCAAAGCACCGAGTATCCGATTAAATTCGTGCTCCAGTCGGGCGATGCAGTTCTTAACGGTCGGGCAGTTGGACAGTGGAACATGAGCTTCGTGCCGATTATCGACCGGCTGACGGTAGATGGCGGCGTGCCATATTTTCTTGTTCCCGGTAATCATGAGCATACTGAAACGGCAGAAGGGATGAAGAACTATCTGGATGCCGTTTCCTCCTTAATTCCTCCGGAGAGTTCGCCGCGCCGGGCTTCCGGTTTAACAACCTACTCCTTCGGGTATGGAAACGCTTTCGTGATCGCACTAGACGCCGACATAGCAGGAGACCAGAAGCAGTACCAGTGGATCAAGAATCAGCTCGAAGGTCTGGATCGCAGACGGTATGTGAATGTCATTGTGTTTTGTCATCAAGCTCCTTTTTCTTCAGGGCCGCACGGCGGACCGCGGGTTGAGCCAGAGACCGAACAGTTGCGACAACTATACATGCCGCTCTTCAATGCTCATCACGTTCGCGTCGTGTTCTCGGGTCACGAACACCTCTTCGAGCATTGGGTGGAGAGGTACACCGACGCAAGCGGCCCACACCGAATGGATTTGATCGTGTCAGGAGGCGGCGGTGCTCCGATCTATGCTTATACCGGCGAGCCTGATTTGAACGCCTATTTAAAGGCGAATGAATCAAGCAGGGTGACATTGGAGCATCTGGTGAAGCCAAGTACGGATCGGGGGTTGAATCCATACCA
>Ga0126381_100004701_pt1 | contig 14905 bp, 10 predicted proteins | sample PanSoiMetPlot_28_FD_96465 | JGI IMG/M metagenome (GOLD analysis project Ga0126381, IMG submission 96465) | Tropical forest soil microbial communities from Panama - MetaG Plot_28 | ecosystem: Environmental > Terrestrial > Soil > Tropical forest > Bulk soil | place: Panama | collected 2016-02-17
ACCTTCGAACCCTCTGCCGCTGAGTGCCGCGAGCGTTTGATAGCCAAGACTTCCTGGCTGCGAAATCGGACCGACAACCGCGACGGTCTTCGGATGGAACATCGCGTCAATGGCCCCACCCTCTCCAAACAAGTCGTGGGCTGGGTCGCGAGAGAAGCGAGACAGCGGGGCGCGTGCATGTGCGGAATCCATACCGCTCTCCCAAAGGATCACTCTTCAGGAAAATGAATCGTGAGGACGGCGCGGGATGCGGATTGGGTGAACAACCTCACGACCCGAGTGAGAAAGGCGAACGCTAGCACCGCGCAGCAGAGGCGTCAATGTCTTTCGCCCTTCGACAAACCTCTTCCGCGCGGCTACTGGTGCTGATATTCGGTTAATGCGTCGCGGCTTGACGGCAACGATTGAATCCGAAATACTCCGTTCTTCCGGATTTTTATCTATGTGGTGCGCTGGCGGCGAGGAGATGATGCATTCGCTACCCGGCGAGACGAAGTGACGCGGTGACGGTCTTTGAACGCGCTCGAGCGCTACGGCACTCTTCTTAGCGCCGGGCGTCCTTCATCATCCTCGACAGGTTCATTTCTTGCCGGGTCGGCTTGAGAGAGGAACGAAGCATGGCTGCGGCTGAGCTTCCGATTACTTACCGCGGAGTGGTGAGGGCGGAGCAGTGTGACCACATGGGCCACATGAACGTGATGTGGTACGTGGGAAAGTTTGACGAAGGCACCTGGAACCTCTTTGCCAGCCTGGGGTTAACGCGTTCGCGGATGCAGAAAGAAAATCGCGGGGTGGTGGCTGTGGAGCAGTGCATCGAGTACAAGCGCGAGCTGCGCGCCGGGGATACCCTGACGGTGCGGACAAAGATGGTCGAAGCGAAAGGCAAGGTGGTCCGCTTTACTCATGAGATGACGAATGATGCGACCGGCGAGGTTTCCGCGATTACGCATCTGGTGGGAGTTTACTTCGACACGCTAGCAAGAAAATCGGATGTGCTGCCGGCGGATTTCTGCGAACGGGCGGCACGAATGATTGCCGAAGCGCAGACCACGTAGAGATTAAGAGCCGCGTAGGACGGTGAGGAGTGCGGTGCCATTCGGACTGCCGAGGCCGGTGCAGGCGTCCCAGCCGCGGGCTGCGGAGTAGGTGCCGTTGTTTCCGGCGGTGATATCGTGAAAAGTGGCTTCTGCTTTCGCGGAATAGAGCAGCGGGTTCACGTAGCCAACGTTTGTTCCCAGTGATTCATTGATGAGGGCGAAGAGGCCGGCCCAGAGCGGGGCGACGGCGCTCGTTCCACCGATCACGGATTGCTGTCCATCCACCACGACGTTGTAGCCGGTGGCGGGGTCGGCGTCGCCGGCGACGTCGGGAACACCGCGGCCGACAAATCCGTTCGGGGCTTTTGGCACCTTGGCGCTTTGCTGAAAACTCGGGAGTGCAAATGCCCCGCTCACGCCGCCGCCCGTGGCGCCTTCGTTCGCGGAAAGCTCATTCCAGGTTTGCTCGCTGCTGATGGAATTGCCGGAGAGGGTTAATTTTGTTCCGCCGCAGCCAACCAGGAACGGGCTCGAGGCGGGAAAATCCACGGTGGGATTCCCGCTTGTGCTACCGTCGGACGAGCCGTTGTCGCCAGACGCGGCGAGTACCGTGACGCCCACTGTGGATGCGTCCTGGCAAGCGGAATTGAGCGCGTCGCGAGATTGGGCAGTCCAAGTATCTTCGGGACCGCCCCAGCTGATGGAGATGATGGACGGCTTCAGCTTTGCGTCGTGGACGGCGGTGGTGATCGCGTCGATGAAGCCTTGATCCGTGTTGGGCGCGAAATACACGGCGATTTGTGCAGCTGGAGCGATCGCGCCCGCGACTTCGATATCAAGTTCCACTTCGCCGTCGGGACCGCTGGGGTCGCCTGTGGGAGAATTTGTCGCGCCGTCAACAGAAACTGCGGTGACTTTGGGCGCAGGGATGCCGAGGTTGCTGAAAAACTGAGTGAGATCGGTGGCTTTGTATCCGCCGCCGAGTTCGATCAGCCCGATGCATTGGCCGGAGCCCTTCGCAGCGGACGGGAATGCGTAAGCTTGCGCGACTTGAAGAGGCGAATAAGAGACATCGGTGGCGCTGGCCTGAGCGCTGGGATTTTTCTTACGCAGACGGAAATGCGGCTTGGCTTGCGGGCGATTGTCGAGGCCGAGAACGCCTTCGATGATGCCGTCAAGGCCGGCGGGGATTGTCAGCGCGCCAGTGCGGCAGCGATATGAGCCGGAAGCGTGTTCGTAGCGGCGGAGGCTGGCTCCGAATGCGGCGTTGAAAGCTTGCACTGTGCCGCTGAGCTTTATGGTGCGGCTGGCACGATCTTCGCTCACGACCTTCAAGCCATATTGTGCGGCGAAGGCTCGAACTTTTTCCGTATCGGCCGGCGATGCGCCGTATTGTTGAGCAAATTCTTCGCGGGTGAGATATTTGCGGTCGTGAGGGAGGCGGGAGCCGATTTGATTGGCATCGGGAAAAGCGCCGGGCTTCGATCCGCGACGCAGCAGGATGCTAACTTCGATCTGTTGGTTTGGATCCGCCGGGCCGGCATCTTGTCCGCCTGGAAATGCGGCTCGCGCGCTGCCTTTTAGCTCCACCCGATCCTGTCGTGACGCCATGGCATGCCTCCAGAAAATTGACCGGGGAGGAAATTATAGCGCGGACGCGAGTACGCGGGCGGGCGAAGGCCAAGAATTGAGCTGAGATTTTTCGTTGCGGACGAACCGACGGCTCAGGTCATCCTGATCCCAAATCGATCGGGAGGGACCTGAGCTACGGGCACCTACCACTTGTCGCTCTGCTGCGGTTTGTTTGGAGTTATTAGTGCGACGAATCGGAATACTTCACCGAGCAGCCGTAGGGGCGCGTTGCAGGCGTCGCCACAGGCTTGCCGGACATGGATTGCTCGAGAGCGAGCGAGACGTAATTGGTTGCGCCGGGAACGTCCGCGACATCGGTGGTGGGCTTGTCATCAATCGCGCCATCGTAGATGACGATGCCCTGGGGATTGATTACCACCATTTGCGGCGAGGTCTTCGCATCGTAGAGATGGCCAATCTCGCCGCTGGGATCGAGCAGGGCGGCCGTCGGCGCGGCCTGCATTTTTGCCAAGTAGCTGTTCTCGTCACTCGCGGTGACGAATCCTTGCTTGCCGGGGGCGGAAGAGAGAATCGTGAACCAGACGACGCCTTTGCCCGTCCATTGCTTTTGTAGCTTCTGCATGTTGCCGCTGTTGTACTGCTTGCCGACATAGGGGCAGCCGTTGTTGTGCCACTCGAGGACAACGTATTTTCCGTGATAGTCGGCGAGCTTGTAGGTCTTACCGTCGCTGGCGGTGGCGGCGAACGTGGGTGCCGGCTCGCCGACCTTCGCCGCGGCGAGAAGCAGCGTGGCAGCGCATAGAATTATTGTCATGGGAATCATGGCAACCAGCATCAGGTAAAAAGTTGAGCGCTTCATTTCCGTCGGTCCTCCTTCAGAAATTGTACTGCGTGAAACCAATTCTGCAGCGATTGGCCGCGCACTTACTTTGAGCTTATGGGCCTGAGGTGCCAGGCACGCCAATGGGCACGTCGATTGAATAAGCCTTATCGCCTGAAAGCAGGATCACTCCTTTCAAGCGCGCGATCGGCTTGAGAAGCTGATCGGACTTCCGCAGCGTGAGAGTAAAACCCATCGCTGTGGGCACGAGAGTTTGCGCAGAGGCGTTGGATATCTGCGACTCGGCCACCGGGAAGAAAGTAGCGTCAGTGATCTTGCGTCCGAGTTTCGCCGTCAGCACAAACGAGTCGTTGGTCTGCGCGATGGAAAATTTCCAACTGGCCGGAGCCGGTCGCGGCCAGGCTTTGCGCGCTTCTGCAAAGAAAGGAGTGCTTTGTACATTTGCGGGAGGCGGCTGCAGTTTTACGGGCAGCGTAAGTGAAACTTGCCCGTTGCCTGGAACGCACATTTCGCGGCAGACGAGAACTTTAACGTTCGCCGCGATCTGAACCGGTTTTTGCGACGCCAGGCTCGCTTCCGCGCGCATGGGAACGACTAATGTGACCGCATCCTCGTAGCCATAGTCGGCGATCGTAGACGTTCCGAAACGCCGCGGAGCGGGCCATTCGATGGCACCGGCCTTGATTCCTGCAGGCAAGTCCCATGTGACGCGAGGTGGCTCACCTGAATCGCCGGGGTTTACCCAGTAGACGTGCCAACCCTTTTCAAGTTCGAAGTGCAACGCTACATCAAACGGATGCCCAGCCGCGATCCACTGCTTTTCCGAGATAAGTTCCAGCGTGCCGTGAGGGATCGGCGCACCTGCGGCTTGCGCGCGGGCGGAGCAAAGCGCCAATATGGCGGCGCTCAAAATTGCGGCACGACGAAAAGCAGCAGGTGATCCGAGCCCGGTCATATCTCGTTAGACGCACAACTCGTGCAAGTCGGGTTCAGTCCGCGGCCCTTTTGGGAGCGATTGTTTTGATTTTTAAAACGCAGGCCGGTTAATCCCGCCCGACGGCACGCCGTTGTGGGGCGGCGCTAGGGCTTGAGCTGGTAGGTATTTTTCAGGTCGTACTGGATTACGTAGGCTTTGCCGCCGACGTTCTGGATGACGAGATCCTCATCGAGTGTGCGCGTACGGTATTTCCAGGCGTGCGGCAATTTGAGACGATCCGCTAATTCAGAGCGCTGCTTCATTCAATTGCCTGTCCACCTCTTGCGAATAGCTTTGCATTACGTAAACCTTGCCGTCCGGAGCAAGAAGTTCATATACATTCTTTCCGCGCTCATAGACGTAGCGGTTTTGACGCTTCACGCCGTTTTCGGTGTATGGCGGGCGCTTGCTTGCATGGATATTTATCTCCAGCTCGGCGAGTAGGCGGCCTCGATCCCGTCAAAGGATTCAACTTTGCCGGGATTTTGGATCGCGTTGCGGTCCATTATGAAATAGGCCGTTGAGAACAATTGCGGCTACATTCCATTCCTTTTTCAATTTGGCGGGGTCGAGCGACGCCCATTTCTCCGCCAGGCAATTGTTCGAGCCCAGGGTGTTGTAAACGTCCGCAGTGGTAGAAAAGAAATGCTTCCTGACTACAAAAACTTCGCAATACCGTACGTTGCGAAGATGATCCCTTTCCCTCATGCCATTCGGGGCGGGGCCGGTCTGCGCGGGGATTCCTCCGCTCAGCGAGGTGAAAATGACGACCGGCAACAAGGATCTTAAAGCCCAATTCATTCCGTCTTCCGGTTCGCCTCACTTATGCATCTGCGATTAAGACACCAAACAAGTCTCAACGCTTCTATACTTTACAATTTTCTAATCGGCGGCAAAATAGGGTGTAAGCAATTGCGCCAAGCTCAGTTGTTCATCGGCAGGCGCAGACGCGCCTCGCAGCCGCGCTCCGTTTCGCGGTTCTCGAGGGTCAAGGTGCCGCCGTGCGCCTCCGCAATCTGCCGGCTCAGCACCAGCCCGATGCCCGACCCGCCGGGCTTCGTCGTGAAGAACGGCACAAACAGGTTCGTCGGATTCGGGATACCCGGGCCATCGTCCTGGACCCATACGTCGATGTAGCCATCCTCGCGATTCCAACCCACGTGCACTCCGCCGCCGGTTTCCAGCGAAGCGTCCACCGCATTCCTCAGCAGGTTGATGAGGAGCTGATCGAGTTGGTCGGGATCGGCCTGGATTCGCACTTCGGGGCCGGGCTGCAGCTTCACCTGCAGTCGCGATTCGAGTCCGGTGACGCGGCGAATCCACACGCCCACGTCGACGCCCTGAAAAGTGGGTGGCGGCAATTTCGCCAGCCGCGCGTACGCGCTCATGAAACGCGCCAGGCCGTCGGTGCGAGCCGCGATGATGTTCAGGCCGCTGCGCATGTCGTCCGCCCAGTCGGGATCGCGGTCCTTGCGGCTGAGCATACTGCCGAGATTTTCGGCTACGGATTTGATGGGCGCGAGCGAGTTATTCAATTCGTGGCCGAGGACGCGAATCAGGCGCTGCCATGCCTGGCGCTCTTCGTCGCGCAGCGCGCGGCTCAAATCGGTGATCACCAGCAACTGGTGTGCGAGTCCTGCTTCGCGAAAATTTCCGCGATGAATTTCCCAGCGGCCGGATTTTCCGGGGAAAGCAATCTGCTCGATGCGCGGCGTTTCACCGGTAAGGTATTCGGCGAGGCCAAGTTCGGCCGCGTTCACCCCCAGAAGCCGCTCTTCCGGCTGGTTCAGGATGCGCTCGCCGGCTCGATTCACCAGCCGCAGCGCGCCGTTGCCGTCAATCGCGAAAACGGCCACGTCCACTTCTTCCATCACTTTGCGAAGAAGCGCGGTGGCTTCCAGGGCGCCGAGGCGCTGCTGGCGAAGCGTCTCGCCAAGCGCGTTCACTTCGCGCAGCACGTCGCCGAGCGCGTCGCCTTCATTGGCGCCACGCGCGCGAATCGAATAATCGCCTTCGCGCAGCGCGGCGAGCAGGTTGGACAAAGTGCGAAGCGGAAACACCACGCGACTCTGCGCCGTGAACGCGAAGCTGAGCCAGGTAAGAACCATCAGCACGGTGAGCGTCCACTGGAGCTTCGATGAATACCCGCCGCTCCACAGAAGAATCAGAGCGACGACCGTGCTCGCCAGGCCCGCGCACAGGGCCAGGAGCAGAATGCGGCGTTCGTACAGGAGCGGTTTCAAAGGCTGTATTTTTGAAGACGGCGATAGAGAGCACTGCGGCTCAAGCCCAGCGCTTTGCTTGCATGGCTCACGTTGCCGCCAAAACGCGCGAGCGCTTTTTGAATCAGCACGCGCTCCACGTCCTCGATGCTCATTTCATCCAGTTTGATCGCCGCTTCGCGCGCGGGACGCAAACCCAGATCACTCGCGCGAACCTGTGAGCCCTCCGCCATCAGCACGGCACGCTCGATCGAATGGTCGAGTTCGCGAACGTTGCCCGGCCACGGATGATCGAGAAGGAGCTGCAACGCGACAGGCTCGAAACCTTCAAGCTGCTTGCGGTAGCGTTGCGCCGATTGCCGCAGGAAATGGTGCGCGAGGAGCGAAATATCCTCTTTGCGCTCGCGCAGCGGCGGCAGATGAATCTCGATGGTGTTCAGGCGAAACAGCAAATCTTCACGGAAGCGCCCGCCGGCCACTTCGGCCTGCACGTCGGCATTCGTCGCGGAAAGAATGCGCGCATCCACGCGCCGCGTGGTGGAAGAGCCGACGCGCTCGAGCTCGCCCGTTTCGAGCGCGCGCAAAAGCTTGGCCTGAAGATTCATCGGCACGTTGGCAATTTCGTCGAGAAACAGCGTGCCGCCATCGGCCAGCTCGAAGCGCCCCACGCGATCCGACTTCGCATCGGTGAACGCGCCTTTCACGTGGCCGAAAAGCTCGCTTTCGAAAACGCCTTCGGGCAATCCGCCCGCGTTGACGGTGACAAGCGGGCGCCCGGCGCGCGGCGAGAGGGCGTAGAGCGTGCGCGCGATCACTTCTTTTCCGGTGCCGTGCTCGCCGGTGATCAGCACGTTGGCATCGGACGGGCCCACGCGCGCGATCAACTCCAGCACCGGACGCATCGCGGCGGATTCGGCGATGAGCGTCGGACGCCCATCGGCGCGAAGGAGGCGATTCTCGGCTTCCAGGCGCTGGCTCTTGCGCAGAGCTTGCGACAGCTCAATTTGAGTCTTCAGGATCGCGAGCAGGCGCGCGTTCTCCCAGGGCTTCTGGATGAAATCCTTGGCGCCGCGGCGCATCGCTTCGACGGCGAGTTCGAGGCTGCCCCACGCCGTCATCACGATGATCGGAAGCGTGCTGTCCTTCGACCGGATGTTGGAAAGCAGGTCGAGGCCCTCCTGACCGGAAGTGGTATCGCGCGCGTAGTTCAAGTCCATCAGCAGTCCGTCGAATTCGCGGGCTTCGAGCGCGGAGAGCACCGCGGCGGGAGATGCGACGGTTTCCACGTCGAACCCCTCGCCCTTCAGCAAGAGGCGAAGCGCTTCCCGGATGTCCGGCTGATCGTCGGCGACGAGAATTCTCGTGCGATTGGAATGTGCACTTGTCATGTTGCGTGGGGCGTCTCCCGTTATTTTACCGCCATTATTGTCGCGAAGCGTTTCGGGTGTGTTGTTCATGGTTTTTACTCGCTATTCGTAACGTAATGCAATCAATGGATCCACTTTCGTGGCGCGGCGCGCGGGCAGATACGATGCAAGCAGGCCGACGGACACAAGTACGGCTGCGACGGAAAGATAGGTGATCGGGTCGAGCGCGCTCACATCAAAGAGAAAACTGCGGAGGACGCGAGTGAGAGCGAGCGAAGCCACGCAGCCGATCGCGACTCCGAGAAGGGCGAGGCGTAATCCCTGGCCGGTGACAAGCCGGAAAACCTGGCGCGGTTGAGCGCCGAGCGCGATGCGGATTCCCATTTCGTGAACACGCTGCGTGACCGAATAGGACATCACGCCGTAGATTCCAATCGTGGAAAGCAGCAGGGCGAGAACGGCGAAGAGCCCCAGCAGCCAGGTACGGAAACGCGGCTGGGCGACGGAGGTGGACATGCTGTCTTCCATGCTGCGGACGTTGACCAGCGGCTGATTCTTATTGATTTCGTTGAGCGCGCCGCGCAGCGCGGACGTTTCGCTTTTGGGGTCGAGCGTGGTGCGCAAGATGACGGAAAGCTGAAACACAGGAAGAAGCGCATCGATCTGGCGATAAGGAATATACATTTCGGCTTGCGGCTCGGTTCCAAGGCCGGGACGGACGTCGCCGACGACGCCGACAATTTCCATCCAGGGAATTTGTGGGTCGGGCGGCGAACCGATCTGCATGCGCTTTCCGATCGGGGAGCGATCAGGGAAATACTGCTTGGCCATCGATTGATTGATGATGACGACGTCCGGCGCTTTTTCGCGATCGTTGTCCGTGAACATGCGCCCCGCAACGAGCGGAACGCCAATCGTCTCAAGATATTTTGGAGTGATAAATCGGAAGCCCACGGCGGCGTACTCGCTGGCATTTTTGGGCGGGCGATCCATGATGTTGAAGCGGATGAGGCCGCCATTTCCGTTCATCGGCAGGAACGAGGACGCGCCGGCGGACCGGACACCCGGAAGAGCGCGAACGCGTTCGACCAGTTGATCAAAAAACTGGAGGCGCTGCTCAGCTTTGGGATATTCGGTCTGCGAGAGAGGAATATCCGCAGCGAGGAGATGATCCGTCTGGAAACCCGGCGCGACAGATTGCATGCGCTCAAAACTCCGCAGCAGCAATCCTGCGCCGACGAGCAGCAACATGGCGAGCGCGATTTCGGTGACGACGAGAATCGAGCGAAGTTTATGGCTCGAAGCGCCGCCTGTGGAGCCGCGGCCTGATTCGTTGAGTGTTTCGCGCAGGTCGAGTCTCGCAGTGCGAAGCGCGGGCACCAATCCAAACAGAATCCCCGTGAGCAGAGAAGCTGCGATCGTGAAAAAGAGCACCCAGCGATCGATGCGCACCATTCCTGCATCCGGCACGGTGCCGGCCGCGAGCCGCAGAAGCGGAGGTATGGACACTTTTGCGAGAAGAAGCCCCAGCGCGCCTCCGGCCAAGGCAATAACGACACTTTCGGTGAGCAGTTGACGAATGACGCGTGTGCGCGAGGCGCCGAGAGCCGTGCGCACGGCGATTTCCTTCGAGCGCGAAGCGGCGCGAGAGAGTAAAAGATTCGCCACGTTGGCGCAGGCAATCAGAAGGATGAAGCTCACCGCGCAGAGCAGAACGATCAGCGCGGGACGGACATTTTGCACAACCTGATCCTGAAGATGGACCACGTCCGCACTGACGGTAGCATCCGCTTCGGGATACTGCTTGGCGAGACGCGCGGTGATCGTCTTCATTTCGGCGCGAGCCTGGTCGAGCGGAACCCCTTGTTTCAAGCGCGCCGTGGCGATGATTCCGGGATGCCAATCGCGATCGTCGGGCAGAGTGTGGGCCCAAGGCTCAAAGGGCACAAAAATGTCGGCAGCTTGCAGAAACTGAAAGCCCGAAGGCAGCACGCCGATGAGCGTGTACGGTTGCGAATCGAGCGCGATGGTCGTGCCAATCCAATCCAGGGAACCGCCAAAGCGACTTTGCCAGAGCGAGTAGCTGATCATGGCCACGGGAGGGCCGCCCGCGTGGTCTTCCTCGGGAAGGAACACGCGGCCGATCACAGGCGTGACGCCCAAGAGCGGCAGAAGTCCGGAAGTGACGTAGCGGCCCTTGAAGCGCTCCGGCTCGCCACGGCCGGTGAGCGTGAGATTCGTAAAGCAGGAGGCTTCCATGGATTCGAAGGAGCGGCTCTGGCCGCGCCAATCTTTATAGTTCAGGTAAGACGTGGTGATCGTCTGGAACATGGAGTTGCGTTCGACGACCAGCATGATTTGAGATGGATCACGATAGGCGAGCGGGCGAAGCAGCACGCCATTGACCACGGTAAAGATCGCGGTATTCGCGCCAATGCCGAGCGCGAGCGTGAGGACCGCGACAATGGTGAACCCCGGATTCTTCAGGAGCATCCGGACGCCATATTTCAAATCGTGCAAGAAGCTATCCACTTTGTACCTTTCCCGCCCCAACCATCCAAATCGACTAATCGTGCCGTAATGCCGAAATCGGATCGACGTTCGTGGCGCGTCGTGCGGGGATGTAGCAGGCGAGAAGCGTGACGAGCGTGAGCAGCGCTGCCGCCGTTGCGAATGTGGGGGGATCGCCAGCGCTCACGCCGTAAAACTGGCTCGCCAGAAAGCGCGAAAGCCCCAGGGCGGCGAGCGCTCCGATCCCCACGCCTAGTGCGGCAATCCACAGCCCTTCCTGCAGCACGAGCCTCAAGATGTCTTGTTTCTGCGCACCGAGAGCAATGCGCACTCCGATTTCCTGAAGGCGCTGGCCTGTCGAATAGGAGGTCACGCCGTAGATACCAATCGTCGCCAGCACCAGAGAGAGGGCGGAGAAAACTTCCAGTAACAACATCAGGAACCGGCGCGGACCAACGGAAAGATCGAGGAGAGATTCTTCGGTGCGAATCTTCCAGACGGGCTGATCTTTGTCCACGGCCCAAACGGCGCTGCGGAGCGCACTGGAAAGCGCCATTGGATCGCCCTGTGTGCGCACAATGAGAGTAGTGAAAACGTCCGGATGCTGCGCCTGGGGAAGATATATCTGTGCGGCTGTCAGGTCATCGAGGTCAAATTGCTTCACGTCGCCGACAACGCCGACGATCGTGACAGTGACATTGTCCTCATCAGGAAGACGAAACGACTTCCCGACGGGATCCTTGCCGTTCCAGAACCTATCCACCATGGACTGATTGACGATCGCGACGCGCGCGGAATCGGGCGTGTCTTCACGATTGAAATCGCGGCCGCGCAAAAGCGGAACTTCCATCGTGTGGAAATAGTGAGAGTCGCAGTAGTTAATCTGCGAGCGCGGCATATCGGCAGGCGCGGGAGCAGGCCGGTCCGTGAACACCACCCGCGTATCGCCACCATTGCCGCTTATCGGCAAGCCCATCACTTCGGCAGCCGAGACGACGCCCCGTAGCGCTGCAGCGTGTTCGACGACTGCGCGATGAAAACTCCATTGCTGCGACTTTTCCGGATATTTGCTGCGCGGTAAGCGGTATTCGAGCGTGAGCAGATTCTTTGGGTTAAAGCCGGGGTCGACACCTGTGAGTTTCGTAAGACTCTTCATTGTGAGTCCCGCACCCAGAAGCAACACGAGGCAAAGAGCCACCTCTGAAATCACGAGCCAGCGGCCTGTTCGGCTCGAACCGGCGTCGCGCCCCGAGCCTTGGCTTTCCGCCTTGAGCGAGCCTATGAGATCGGGGCTCGCGAGGCGGATTGCCGGAACGAGGCCGAAGAGCAAGCCCGTGAGAATTGTGATCCCGAGGGTGACCAGAAGCACCGGAGCGTCGAGCTTTGCAGGGAATTGCGCCCAGGAATCGGCGGGGCGCAAACGAGCAAGACCGGCGAAAGCCCAGTGGCTGACAAACAACCCGAGAAATGTTCCGCTAAACCACAAAAGGAGCGTCTCGGTGAGCATCTGGCGGATCAAGCGCGAGCCGCCGGCGCCGAGTGTGGCGCGCAACGCCATTTCTCGGTGGCGAGCGGAGGCGCGAACCAGAAGAAGGCTCGCCACATTGGCACACGCGATCAACAAGACGAAACAGACGGCCGCCATGAGAATGAGAAGCGCCGGGCGAATGTCCGAAGTGGCCGCATCCTGGAGCGATGTAACGCGCATGGTGCGATTGCAGTCGGTGTCCGGATATTGCGCGGCAAGGCGCTGCGCGATCGTGTCCACCTCGGCCTGTGCCTGACGCTTCGAAACGGATTCCTTCAGCCTGGCAATCATAGCGACGGAACCGACAGCGCGATTGCGTGAAAAATGCGGGTTATATAAGATCGGAATCCAAACATCGCTGGCGGAGATGGGAAACTCGAAGCCTTGCGGGAGCACGCCGACGATTGTGAACACTTCTCCATTCAGGGTGACCGGCTTGCCGAGAACGCCCGCATCGCCACCCAGATAATTTTTCCAGAAGCCGTAGGTGACGACGGTTACGCGAGCGGCGCCGGGCGTGTCGTCTCCCGGCTGGAACGCGCGGCCAAGCGAAGGCTGAACGTTGATGATGTTAAAAAAATTCGCGGAAACGAATCCGCCGCGAATGCGCGTGGGCTCTTCACGTCCGGTGAGATTAACGCTTTGCGGCGCGTAAGCGGTGATGCCCTGGAACGAGCGATTTTGCTGCCTGACATCTTCAAAATCCGGATACGCAGCACCCCAGCCCGGCGCGCCGTCTCCGTCTTTTACGAAGAGGACCATTAACTGGCGGGAGTCGGGAAGCGGCAACGGGCGCAAAATGACGGAATTCACGAGCGAAAAGACGGCGGTGTTCGCGCCGATGCCGAGCGCGAGCGTGAGGACCGCGACAATGGTGAACCCCGAATTCTTCAGGAGCATCCGGACGCCATATTTCAAATCGTGCAAGAAGCTATCCACTATGTACCTATCCCGACCCAACCATCACATTCACTAATCGTGCCGTAATGCCAAAATCGGATCGACGTTCGTAGCGCGGTGAGCCGGGATGTAGCACGCGAAAAGCGCAACAATCGCAAGGCCTGCCGCCACCGCTGCAAACGTAGCGGGATCGCTGGCGCGCACTTCGAACAGCAAACTGGAAAGCAAACGAGAGAGCGCCAGGGCGCCCGCAACTCCTATAGTGATACCCGCGAGCGCGAGCCTTGCGCCGTTGCCGACGATCAGACGCCAGATGTCGCGCGGTTGGGCGCCCAGCGCCATGCGCACGCCGATTTCGTTGATGCGCCGGCTGACGATGTAGCTCATCACGCCATAAATTCCAACGGCGGCCAGCACGAGTGCGAGAAGGGCGAAAGCGCCAAGCAGGACGGTGGAAAACCGGCGCGGCGCGACCGTGTCATCCAACAGGCTGTCGAGCGTGGTTACGTGGACGACGGGAAGACTCGAATCGATTTTATGAATTTCTTCCGCTGCGCTGTGAGCGATGGCGACAGGATCGGAGCTCGTGCGGATAACGAAGTTCGGCGTCCATCCGCCTGCGCTGTAAACGTCAAATGTGGGAGGCGCATCGAGACCAAATTGATGAATATTGCCGACTACGCCGACAACCGACAACCAGCATGGTTGGGGATTGAGCGAGCACAAATTGATGCGCTTGCCGATGGGATCGGCGCCGGGCCAGAAGCGCTTGGCAAGCGCGTCGTTGATGATGATGTTGTTGCCGCCGAGATCGGCGGGGGTAAAGAGGCGTCCTTTGACGAGCGGGATACCCACTGCGTCGAAATAGTCGAGACTGGTATTGCGCGTTTGTGCGACCGGGCGCGCGCCGGCTTCCGGGGCGGGCTGGCCTTCGACCAGAAAGCGCGATGCAGCTTGCAGCGCGGTGGCGAGAGGAAGCACGTTGATGCCGCCGACCCCTTTTACGCCGGGAAGGCTCTGAATACGTTCGGCCATTTGCTGGAATTGAAGCGATTGTTTGCGAGCCAGTTCGTTCTGCTGATCGTTCGAAAGTTTACTTAGTTGGGCAAGGGGAATCGCCGGCAGTTGGACTTGCATCGTGAGAATATGATCAGGGCGGAAGCCGGGATCGACACTCAGCATGCGGTGGAAACTGCGGATCAGAAGGCCTGCGCCTACGAGCGGGATCAGGGCGAGCGCGATTTGAGAAACGACGAGGGTGCTGCGTAAATTGCTGCCGCCGGATGTGGCGGAAGTGCGGCCGCCTTCCTTCAGGACGCCTTGAAGATTTTGGTTCAATGTTTGAATCGCAGGGACGAGACCGCACACGATTCCGGAGAGGAAACAGACAGCGACCGTGAACGCGAGCACCTGGGCGTTGAGGCCTCCTGACTTCACAATCGCAAGCTCGGGCGGAACGATGAGCGTGCCAAGTGCGCTGAGCCCAGCGGTGGCCAGTACGATTCCACCGAGGCCGCCGAGAGCGGATAGCAAGACGCTTTCCGTGAGCAATTGCGCGACGAGACGCGAGCGACTGGCGCCGAGCGCAATGCGGAGGGCAATTTCCTTCTGGCGCGCAGCGTTGCGCGCGAGGAGCAGATTGACGATATTCGCGCAGGCGATGAGGAGAACCAGTCCTACAGCCGCGAACAACATGAAGAGAGCGAGACGCAACTTGGCCGCGGATGGATCTTGCATGCGTTGAATGGCGATTCCCCAATTCTTGTGAGTGTCCGGGAAGGCTTGCTCCTCTTGGCTGTTCAGAGCAGCTAGCTCAGCCCTTGCCTGCTCAACCGTGACGCCAGGCTTCAGGCGCGCGAGGACGCTATAGGGGTGATGTATGTGGCCGGTTAGATCGTCTTGATACTGGCCGACAGGCAGCCACACATCA
>Ga0126381_100004703_pt1 | contig 14903 bp, 14 predicted proteins | sample PanSoiMetPlot_28_FD_96465 | JGI IMG/M metagenome (GOLD analysis project Ga0126381, IMG submission 96465) | Tropical forest soil microbial communities from Panama - MetaG Plot_28 | ecosystem: Environmental > Terrestrial > Soil > Tropical forest > Bulk soil | place: Panama | collected 2016-02-17
GCCGCCCCGCGCGCAATAGTAACGGAAAACTCTATGTCCCTTAGAACTCCCGGCCCGGCCTTGCTTCTCAAAGAGGCTGCGGAGTGACAAAGCAAAAGGGACTAGCTCCTCTGGTCCAGCCGCAAGCCCCCGCTCCACCGACGTCAGAGAAAGTGTGCATAGACAGTCTGTCCCCTTCCTCTTTCTCCACATTTTATAAACGCGGCGCGGTGTTAGCCACCGATACTTACTGAAAACAGGAAGACGGCCTTCCAAAGAGACTTGCAAGATTCGACAGGCCGAGGAAACAACTGAGCATTCGGCGATTGCCAATCGCAGAACGTCTACCTCGGGCCGCGTTTAGAGCACGCCGAAAATTTCCTATTTTGGCATCGTCATCAGATGCGCGGGCACCTTCAGGTATTATGTTCAGAAGTCTCATAGACGAACAGGCCATTGCCCTTCATGACACTGGCCTGCTACGAGGGGAATTACATGATGCTGGACGCGCTCACGGGCACCCGCGACCTGGAAAAGCAAGGCAAGATTTCGAAAGTCAATCAGAGCGGAGCCCCACCTCCCCGCGCGCAACAGTAGCTGAACGTACCTTAGATCTCCGTAAGGTGGCGCTCAACCAAAAGATCCGGCGAACAAAACATTCAATGATGCCGGTCTGCGCCGGTAAGGATCTGCGCGCGGCGTATTGGTGTCGCGCGCTACGCAAACAAATCGGGCATCGCTTTGGCTTTGACCGTTCTCTCCCCGAGGGAGCAATCGGCATCGTCGTGATCGCCGGTCATAGATGACGCTGGGGATCGCCTCTATGTGGCGTTCCATGTGCGCGAACGATAAGCACTAGATGCATAGGAGCGGTAACGGGCTTAATATTTTCTGCGCTTCCAGCTGTCCAATAAAAATATGAACCAAGCATGGGAAAGTAGTTGTCAGACTGGCATGCTTCGGGACGTGACACCGGCAAGATCGTGTGCAGCCACCGAGGTTCTTCACTTTCCGATCCACGAATGAATTCACGACAAATCGAAAAGACATTTTACGGCGCGCTGATGGTGCTGACGCTGCTGGTTTCTGACGCCGCAGGTCAGCCGGCCGAATCTCACTCGATCGAATCTCTCTCAGGAGATGTAGCGGATTCCGCGGAAACAGCGGAACCCCTGCCGGCTCCCATTCTTCCTTCTCCTCCGTCAAATCCTCCCCTAACCCAAACGCGCACCGTACAGTGGGGTTCGGTCTTCAAACAAGCCTTCTCGTTTCTCGTTATCGAGGAAAGTTTTCGCCTTCTCACCGAGGAGGGTTCACGGCACACCCATTTACCCTTTTGGGCAGGCTATGCCGAATCTGTCGCCAATCTGCATGGATGGGCGGACGGAGACCCGTTCCTGGTGAATTACGTGGGACATCCCATGCAAGGAGCCGTTTCCGGATACATTTGGATTCAAAACGACCTTCGGTATCGCGACGCCGAGATCGGCAAGAATCGGCAATATTGGAAAGGAAGATTGAGAGCCGCGGCATTCGCTTACGCTTATAGTGTGGCTGAGGAAATCGGTCCGATCAGTGAAGCAAGTATCGGAGCTACTCAGGCGAGGTTCCCTCAACAAGGGTTTGCGGACCACGTGGTTACACCCACCATCGGACTGGCTTGGATTATTGCTGAAGACACTGTAGATAAGTACGTAGTGAAGAAAATCGAGCAGCGTGTTACGAATCCGTATGTCAGGTTGTTAGTGCGCGGTGGTCTGAACCCCAGCAGGAGTCTTGCGAACGTACTATCGGGAAACGTTCCTTGGAACCGGTATACTCGGCCGGGAGTGATGGAGCAGGCGTCGCAGACTCGTGATCGAGCCTCTACGTTGGCCGCGGACGATGCGCCGGTGACAGAGTCATTCCCGGATGTGGCTCCATTTGAGTTCACGACACTCGTGACGGCGGAGCAGGACTTCGGTTCCAGCGGTCCTTGTATAGGAGCCGGCGGCGAAGCAGCTATTCGGGTTCAACGGAGCCTGCAGTTGGTAGTCAACATAGGCGGGTGCAAAATGACCGGCCTGGAGGCGAACGTGAGTGGGGATTCCTTGCGTTATCTCGCAGGTCCCCGCTGGACTCCATTCGCCTCAAGCCGATGGAGCCCGTTTGCGGAGCTTTTGGCCGGAGGACGCAAGGTAACGCAGGAAGTCTTCTTTCCTGAGAAGAAGGCCGCTTTGGCGTTGATGCTGCTGCAGAAGGGACAGAAACTGGAAGATCCCGATCACGACCTTTATACGTCGAGTTCCGAACAGGCCGGCTTTACCTTCAAAGCCGGCGTGGGCGTGGACATGAAGTTGAATCGTGCCCTTGCCCTGCGAATCGCATCAATTGACTATTCCATGAGTTGGGCCGCGGCGCCATTAAGCGGAAGCCGGCGTAGCCAGGGCCTTCAACTCACTAGCGGGCTTGTTCTAAGGATGGGTACATGGTGATTCACGAGACGCGGCGCCGGCGGCGCTTATTTTAGCGATGCGGCGAAGCTCACGGAGCGGTTCGCACGCACCGGCCCCGAAGATTTGAGCTATGACCTCACCGTAAACGACCCAAAGACATGGACGAAGCCCTGGACCATCCACATGCCCTATCATCTGGATTCCAGTTACGTGGTCTACGAATACGCCTGCCACGAGGGGAATTACATGATGCTAGACGCGCTCACCGGTGCTCGCGACCTGGAGAAGCAAGGGAAGACCTCGAAGGTCAATCAGAGCGGAGCCCCGCCGCCGCGCGCGCAATAGTGCACGCTGCGGCGCAGCAACTCACCGCGGCCCGTACAAAGCCTCTGTCAAGAAAGACAATGTCCGCATCTCAGCCAGATCGGCCGACTTGTGATCGTAATGCGGTCCACCTTGTCGCGCGAACGCGTGGCCCGCATTCGGATACTCACAAACCGTAACGCGGTCATCATTGGCAAATGTTGCTTTCACCCTCGCCGCAACATCCGGTCCCGCATAAGCGTCCTGGCCCGCATAGTGCATCATCATCTTGCACGACAAGTTGCTCGCCAGGTCTAGCCTTTTCTCGACCCCGACTCCGTAGTAGCAGACCGCGGCATCCGGCTGATGGCGCACTGCTGTCAGGTATGAAATCAATCCGCCCCAGCAATATCCCGACGTCCCTACCCGTCCTGTGGAGAAGTCATGCTTGCGCATGAAGTCGATCGTCGCCGCCACATCGTCGGAAGCCAGGTTATCGTCCGTCTTCGCCCGAACCGCGCGCGCCTTCTCCGCATCCGTCGCAGGCGAGAAATCGATTCCGGGCTCTGTCCGCCAATATAAATCCGGCGCGACCGCAACAAACTGCCGAGACGCAAGAAAGTCGCACACCGAACGCACCCACGCATTCACACCAAAGATCTCCTGAATCACCACAACAACGGGACTCTTCTTGGCGGGTAACGCTATATAGGCAGAGAATTCACCGCCGGACTTGGACGGTATCTTGACAGTCATAAGGTACTAGCCTAGCCCACACGGGCGCGCTCGCGCCACATTCCGGCCAATGAAGCTAAGGTGTTTTTAATTCCATCTGCCCCGAATGCCGCGCATCTCCGCGTATGGCGAAACACTTGCCGCACGGTTGACTCACCCTGGGTGCGCCTCTATGCTTAGGGCAGGAGCGGAGACTTATGTCTACTCGTATGGTCCGTTTCTTCTTCCTTCCAACGGTTCTTGCCGTAGCAGTTTCCGCGCAACAGCCTCAACCTCAGTCCAGAGTCATCACTATTCCTCAGGCCAAAGGCATTTACTATGACGGGCCGGACGGAATCGCGACTCTGCCCTACACGTTAATGCTGCCGTTCCGTTCGACAAGCGTCCGCGAATATTTCAGCCTTGGGGGACATTGGAAGTTCCGTGCGGAAATTTCAGGGCCCGGAGCGGCTCTGGCCATCGCCAATCCGAAGCCCATGTTTTACATGCGTGGTTACCAATCGGGCACTCGCCTCTATCTGGTCCGGACAGACGAAAAACAGGACTACCGCGAGATCAAGATGGAATATCCGCACGACTACTCGGAATGGTCAAGAGTCTCCAAAGGCGTGACGCCCGTAGAAGTGGATGCTGTCGCCGGCGACTTAATCTCCATCACGCCGCGTGGCAATTTGGAGCCTGGTGAATACGTCATCCTGACGTCGTTGGACCGTGAAGAGCGGCCCATTCAGCTTTCGTTCGAATTCGCCCTACGGCCATAGATTCACAGGCTAAAGCCTGTGCCACAGGTGAGGCCTGACCAGTGGCACAGGCTTTAGCCTGTGATCTAAACGTCCTTGTCCTCTCGACCCAAAACTCGATTCGCCAACGCCCGTAGATCGTCCACGACAAAGTCCGGAGGCGCATCCGCAAACGTTTCCGGCTGAAATCCCCAGGAAACTCCACATGCCTGCACCTTGGCATTGCGCGCAGTCAGTACATCCACAGAACTATCGCCGACCATGATTGTCCGCTCACGGGACGCGCCCGCCTCGGCTACGAGCGTATCAATGCCCCTAGGATGCGGCTTCTTCTCTGGAAAGCTATTGCCGCCGTAAATTTTTAGGAAGTGCCCGCCGAGTTTAAGTCCGTCCATCAGGCGAACACTGAAACGTACGGGCTTATTCGTTAAAATTGCGAGCGGCACCGACGCCGCGTGCATCTCGTCGAGCGCTTCACGAACTCCAGGATAGAGGCGCGTCGAATCGAGCATGTGCTCGCGGTAGTAATCGAGGAAGTACTTGAGCCCTTTTTCGAGTTGCGCCTCGTCCGCATCCGGCAGCACCCGCCTTACGAGCATGGGAGCCCCGTTGCCGACGTAAACTCCCACCTGTTCGAGCGAAAGTGGCGCCAGTCCCATAATCGCGGAGCGTGTCGCGTTTACGGAATCGGCCAGGTCCTGCTTGGAATCGATCAATGTCCCGTCGAGGTCGAAGATTACAAGGTCAGCGGAAGCCCTCAAGCCTCTCCTTCCTTCTCGAGTTTTCGCTTGTGTTTCTTCAATTGTTCATTCCAAGCCTTGCGGATCTCTCGAAGCCCATCATCGAACGCATCCTTCAAAGCCTGCGGCGCAAGGGAAGACGCCAAATCCGAGGCGCCCACCGCATAAGGCAGCAGCTTTGAATCCACCATCCAATTCGGAGTCGGCTTCGGCGTGAACGCCATCAGAACGGCGACAAATGCGATCGCCATCAGGCATCCGCGAACGAATCCGAACGCCCCGCCAATAGCCCGGTCTAGCCACGTAAGCCCCGTCCACTTAAAAAACTTCGAAAGCAGCTTGCCGATCAAGGCCCCTACAGTGATACAACCCAGGAAGATCAACATAAAGCCCAGAAAATCCGACAGGAGTTCTGAGCTTAAGTAGTTATGCAGAGTCGCCGCGGGAATACCGTAGAACCAGAATCCGAAGAGCAGCCCCGCGACCGCCGCCATAAAACTGATCCCTACGCGCGCAAAACCCGCCACGAAGCCCGACGCCACGGAGAGGGCGAGAATTCCAACCAACAGGATGTCGAGCAGACTCAAAGCGTGCGTCCCGTCAGAACGGTGTAAGCTTCCCGGTATTTTGCCGCCGTGCGTGAGGTAATCTCATCCGGTAGAACCGGTCCGGGCGGCTGCTTGTTCCAGTGAATGGATTCCAGGTAGTCGCGAACGAACTGCTTATCGTAAGATCGCTGCGCCTGCCCCGGTTCATAGGTATCCAGCGGCCAGAATCTTGAAGAATCCGGCGTCAACACCTCGTCGCATAAGATGATCTCGCCGTCCACTGTTCCGAACTCGAATTTCGTGTCGGCGATAATTATTCCGCGAGCAAGCGCGTACTCCGATGCCTTCTTATACAACTCGAGTGTCAGATTCCGCAGCCGGATCGCGGTATCTGAGCCGATTAATGACCTGGTCTGCTCGAAGGAAATGTTCTCGTCGTGTCCCGATTGCGCCTTGGTCGCGGGAGTGAAGATCGGCTCCGGCAGTCTATCCGACTCTCGCAACCCCTTCGGCAGAGAAATGCCGCACACCGAGCCAGTCGCGACGTATTCCTTCCAGCCCGATCCCGAAAGATATCCGCGGGCGACGCACTCCACTGGAAACATCGAAGCCTTTTTTACCCACATCGATCGCCCGGAATACTCCTTCGGCAACCCCGGCGTGTCCGCGTTCAGAAAATGATTCGGAACGACGGGACGCAGCAAATCCAGCCAGAAAACCGTTATTTGCGTAAGAACTCGACCTTTATCTGGAATGCCGCTACCCAAAATGACGTCAAAGGCAGAGATACGATCTGTGGCGACAATCAGCATCCGGTTGCCCCCGTCATAGACATCCCGAACTTTGCCTCGGACTAAGAGAGGATACTGCGTTAGGTGAGTTTCCAGCACAACATCAGCTGGTTGTGAGGAGAAAAAAGTCAAACCCAATTATACTAGTGAATTAATGCATGCTCCTTTCCATATTGATCCCCGTGTATAACGAGCGCACGGTGGTCGAGCAGAGCCTTTCCCAAGTGCTTGCCTCGCCATTGCCTGAGAATATGGATCGGGAGCTTGTGATTGTCGACGACTGCTCTACCGACGGCACCTCGGACATTCTCAAGCGCATCGCCGCCTCCGAGCCTCGAATTCGGCTCTTCCGCCAGGCTGTAAACCAGGGAAAGGGCGCTGCCGTTCGGACCGCTATCGAAAAGGCCGCTGGGGATTTCTGTCTAATCCAGGATGCCGACCTCGAATATGACCCCTCGGAATATTCGAAGCTTCTGAAGCCCCTTCTCGACGGCCACGCGGACGCCGTCTTCGGCTCGCGCTATCTTGCTGGAGAACAATCCCGAGTGCTCCCGTTTTGGCACTCGATGATCAACAAAACGCTCACGGTCGCGTCCAACATGCTCAGCAATCTGAACGTGACCGATATGGAAACTTGCTACAAAGTTTTCCGTACGGATTTGTTGAAAAGCATCCCCATCCGTTCTGATCGCTTCGGCTTCGAGCCGGAAATCACTATGAAAGTCTCGAAGCGCAAGCTTCGGGTTTATGAAGTGCCGATCAGTTATCACGGCCGCACTTATGAGGAAGGAAAGAAGATTGGCTGGAAAGACGGCCTCAAAGCGTTTGGCGTGATGTTCTACTTCTGGATGGTGGATGACCTCTATGTGCCGAGTTATGGCCGGGGGTTGTTGAACAACCTCACCGGAACACCTCAATACTTGAGCTGGGTGACGCGCATCATTCGCCCGGCCCTGGGAGATCGTGTCATCGAAATTGGCGCGGGGCTTGGCAATCTCACCGGAAGGCTCATGGGGAAGAAGCTCTGCTACACCGCAGGCGAGCATGATCCTCTTTATCTGCATGCGCTCCGCAATCGTTTCTTGCGAACACCAAGTGTCACGGTAACCGAAATTCATCCGGAGACTCCCTCGGACTTTGAGGCGATGAAAGGCCGGTTCGATAGCGCCCTGTGCGTCAACGTGCTTGAGCTTGCGGACAACCCACAACAGGTTCTACGCTCACTCGCCTCGTCGCTCAAACCTGGTGGCAATCTTATTGTCCTTGTGCCACAGGGCGCCACGCTCTACGGTTCCGTGGATGAAGGTCTCGGTAACAAGCGTCGCTTCTCGGACCAGGAATTGCGCGGAATGCTCGAAGGCTGCGGCTTGAAAGTGGAGCGCGAGCACCAAATCAATAAAATTGGAGCACCCGCCTGGTGGTTCGCGTGCAAGGTTCTTCATCGCGAAAAAATCAGTCGCGTGGGGCTGAAGCTTTGGGATAAAACCGTCTGGTTGCAACGGCTGATTGACCCGTTGCTCCCTTGGAAGGGCTTGTCTTTAATCATGGTGGCCCGCAAAGGTTGAAGCGTTTAATACGGGAGTTTCATGTCGTCAAATAAAACTTATGTAGTCACCGGGGGCGCCGGGTTCATTGGCTCGGCTCTCGTCCGAGCGCTAATCGGCCGGGGAAAAGTTAGAGTGATCGATAACCTGCTCACTGGCAGGATGTCGAATCTTGATGAAGTGCGCAACTCGGTCGAGTTCCACAAGGCCGACATTCGCGAGTACGATGCCATCCTGCCGGTGATTCAAGGCGCGGATGTTGTATTTCACCTCGCCGCGATTCCTTCGGTGCCGCGGTCGATTGACGATCCTGTTCCCTCGCACGAAGTCAATATCAATGGGACCTTCAACGTATTGCAGGCATGCTCCAAGAGCAAAGTACTGCGCGTGGTCTATGCTGCGTCGTCTTCCGCGTACGGAAATACGGCGACCCTTCCGAAGATAGAATCTATGCGTCCTGAGCCTCTATCGCCGTATGCCGTGCAGAAACTTGTAGGCGAATTGTACGCGTCTGTCTTCACCTCCTGCTTCGGGCTCGAAACGGTTGCTCTTCGGTTCTTCAACGTATACGGGCCACGTCAGGACCCATCCAGTCCCTATTCCGGCGTGCTGAGCCTTTTCATGAAACACTTGTTGGCCGGTACTTCTCCAACAATTTTCGGGGACGGAACGCAGACGCGCGATTTTACTTATGTGGAAGATGTGGCCGGCTTGTGCATCAAAGCGTCCGAAGCGGAAGGCGCAGCGGGAAAAATGTACAATGCGGGCAATGGTGGCAGGTACTCTTTGAATCTCATCTGGGATTTGCTGCAGCGCTTTGAAGGTGTCAAGATTCCCGCGAAGTTTGGGCCTCCGCGTGCCGGTGATGTACGCGACTCAATGGCGAGCACGGAGCGTGCGGAATCCGATTTAGGCCACGCGCCGCGATTCACCATTGAAGAAGGATTGAAGAAAACGCTCGAATGGTACCGCCAGGATCAGGCTCAGACAGCAACGGCAAAATGAATCGTCCGGGAGGGATCCGTGGCAATCGGCCTCGCTTGAGAGGCGAAGTCTCCCCACGCCCCCCGCTTCCCGCTGTTGTGCCGCCTCCACTCCCGGCGCACGCATTTCAATCGACCGGCGTTCCCAAGAAGCGAGTGCTTTTTGTATGCATCGGTAATTCCTGCCGAAGCCAAATGGCGGAAGCCTTCGCCCGAGCCTACGGATCGGATGTCCTATGGGTGCAAAGCGCCGGCCTTAGCCCCGCATCAATCGTCGCGCCGCTTACCAAGCAGATGCTCGAAGAGCGGAGCCTGAGGTTTGACGACCAGTTCCCAAAACCGCTCGACGTGCTTCAACGAGAAAAGTTCGACTTGTTGGTAAATATGAGCGGCCATCCCGTCAACTTTCCCTCCACGGAGCGAGTTGACTGGAAAGTGAAGGACCCCATCGGCCAAACCGTGGAAACCTACAGAACCGTCGCCAAACAAATTGAAGATTTGGTGATGCGCCTTATCCTAGACGAGCGCAACGCTCGCAGATAATCCTATCTCTTGCGGACCTCCATGTAGTGCAGACTAGCAGACTGCGGCCGATTGGCAATCGGCCAATTTCTAAAAGCCCTCTTTCAGATTTCGATCCGTGTGGTGAGCATCCCTCACACTGGGTGCGCCCGCGCCAACTTTTCATTTAGGGTAATCCCAAACCCCGGCGTCTCCCGCACGCGAATCGTCCCGCTCTCAAACTTCTCCGCAAAGTTGACAAGCTCCGAACGCCAGGGAGCCTCGCCCCACTGCAGTTCAAGAATCCGGAAGTTCGGCATGCCTGCGCAAATCTGAACGCTCGCCGCCATCGACACCGGACCGCTCGGGTTATGCGGCGCGACATCCACTCCTTCATCGCGCGCCATCGCGGCAATGTGCGTCATTTCCAGAAGTCCCCCGCAATGCTTCACATCGGGCATGATCACATTCACCGCGCGACGCCGGCACAGTGCGGAGAAGCCTTTCGTTCCGAAAAGAAGCTCCCCGGCCGCCATTGGCTGCTTGATCGAGTTGTGAATCTCAACCGTCTCCTCGATCCGCTCCGGAGCCACCGGCTCTTCATACCAGGCAAGGTTATACTGCTCGAGCCGCTTCGCCACACTCTCCGCGAGCTTTACGTCGAAGAAGCTGTGGCAGTCCGCCATCAGCCCGATGTCCGGCCCGATCGTGTCGCGGATCGCTGCGACGGATGCTATTCCAAGATCAACTGCTGTCCGAATCTCCTCGGGTGACCCACCAACAGGGAAACCGTCCCAAGGCGCACCCTTCACCGCGCGGAATCCTTCCAGCACGGCCTTGCGGGCCGTGGCCGCGAAACCTTCCGGCGTACGAGGCTGTGTCGCGCGGTTGATATTTGCATAGATCGGAATCCGATCCCGAATCTTTCCGCCGAAGAGATCGCAAGCCGGTACGCCGAGCGCCTGCGCGGCGAGGTCCCACAGCGCCTGCTCCAACGCGCTGTAAGCGGTCGCCGTGACAAGCCCTCCCCTGGCAGCAATGGGCTCTGCCTTTTGGCGATATTCGGTGACATCGAGCGGCGAACGACCCTGGATCAATTCGAAGAACTTCTGCAGTTCTACTTCCATCTGCTGCGCGTTCTCTTTTGTGGTGTTCGCGAATCCGAATGCATCGGACGCCTCTCCCAGGCCCGTGAGTCCTTGGTCTGTTCGCAAGCGCACAATCAACCAAACGGTCCGCGAGCTTGCCCGCACGGGAAACAACTCGAAGCTCGTCACGCGAAGCTTGGGCGCGGAACGTAAACGTTCCAAGAGGAGCAGGGGAGTTGTGGACGCTACAAATGATCGACGGCTGATGGTCACAATATCGCCTTATGCCTGACGGACCGCCAGCTCAATCGAGCTCTTGTGCGCTCCGATGTCAATTTGCATAAACCACTAGGAATGACCCAATCCGAGGCCCAATGTCAATGTAGGGCAGACTGGCAGTCTGCGGCCGATTGGAAATCGGCCAACTTCTAAGCGTCCCGTTCCATATTCTCGCGATCACGTTTCCTTTTTCGGGGATCCCCTCTTGCCTTGGTTTTAGTCCCCAGGCGGGACCGTCGAGTTTTACTCCGCGACGCGGGAGGCTGGTTGTGATCCAGCAACAACCATCGCACGCAGGCCCTCGCGGCAGGGTCTAGAATGCCGCAACTGGCCGAATCAGCCCTCCGATGGCGGGAGCGCTCGATCTCCTTGCCTATGTGATAACCGCTGCTCCGAAGAAATTGCACGGGAGCGAAGTGCGATGTCGTTGATTTCGCAGATAGATTATCTTTTTGCGGACAGGCCTTCCGTACAATTTCTGCAAGACATCACTCGCCTAGCAACGCCGCTGCCACCTGGAGCGGCGTCCGCCAATCGAAACTTACCGGGACAGAAAGACGAGAAAGCTGCCCGCTTGGTGCTCCTCGCCCGCGGATCGATATTCGGCGCGCTTCTCTTCCACGCCTGCGCAATTCAAACAAACAACCGCGCAGGGCTCCGGATTTCCGTTCTGATATTTGCGAGATGCGTTAGTAATGCCGGTGTGGACAAATACAACGCCGGGCCTTCGGTCACGCAGCAGGGCCTGTAGGGGATACTCCACTTGCAAAAGATTCGCGTCGATTCCGATACGCTCACACGTCGAGCCTGCCAGAAGCTCCGCCGTCTTTAAGTAGGAATCGCGATTATCGAATTGCGACAAATCATTGAAGTAATTCGCCGCTCTCTCCGTCCGCAGCAGGCTGTCTGGTCCCGTAAGCCGCCGTGTCCAATTCTGGAACAATGGAAGCCTCGCGCCGCTTAAGAAAAACAGCACCAGCACTAGTTGAATTGGCGTTTGCCGAATTCGCCCTGCGACGAACCCTGTGATAGGCGCCCCCAGGACAAACAGAGGGAGCCACATACGCGACATGAAAGGTTGCCACTTGAGGCAGAAGCAAAACAGCAGGCATGCCAGTACTATCGCCGCGCCATATTCGATTAACCGCGGCATTCCCTCAAGCCGCCGCCATTTGAACAGGAACGGTCCGCATAGAATCAACGCCGCCAGATGCCACGTATTCGGAGCATCCGCCTCGTGGTTGGCTCGCCGCGGAGGTCGATACATCGACGATCGGAACGTCGTTTCTTCGCTGTTGGGGTCGACGCCCAACAGATGGTGCATTCTGACGACCGCCGCATACACACCTTGGTTCCATTCTTCGCTTCGGCCCCCGAGTTGTTCGCTCAGGTGCCGAAGTAGATTGGACGCCGTGTTGCGTATACGAAAGGATTCGTTTCTCCACCGGTACACTCCATCGCCTTGCGCAGAGTCGAAGCCTAGGGGCGATCCGCTCAGATCGATGTTTCGGGCGAACTGAGGGCCATCGATCAAGACAAGCGCGGCTACCGCAACACCCGCCGCCTGAAGGATCGGCTTCCATCCGAATTTCCATTTCAACAGGAGGGCTATTAGTAGGAAAGCCGGCGCAAACAAAAAGGCGGTTGCTTTCGTGCCGAGGGCCAATCCCAATGCGAGCGCGCCAAAAACCACGTCTAAACGCGAGCGCGCGCGAAGGTAAAACCAAACCATACTCGCGAGCCATGCGGCGAGAAGATAGTCGTTCTTTGCGCCAGAAGCCTGCAGAATTCCATTGGGTAAGGTGGCGCAGAACAGCGCCGCCAGAATCTGCCCGCGCGCATTCGCTCCAAACTCTTTCGCAATGAGAGAAACTGCGACGGTCGACGTAGCGCATCCGAACCACTGAATAAGATTTACGAACCGATCTGTTCCGGAAAGAAGCATCGTATGCAGCGAGAAATACTCCGCGACCGGCGACAGCATGATCTGGTTCAGGTATGGCGTGGGAAAAAACGCGACACTGCGCTGCTGGATCCAATAGACGACTCGGGGAAGGTGATATGCCATCGCGTCGGCCGAGTTCGGAGGACTGATCAGAGCCGTAAAGCCGACAATGCCGAGAATCGCTCCGATGGAGGCGACCAGCGCAGCGTCAACCCAATTGCTGATGCGCCAATCTAACGCGTTATTCGGAAGATGCAGCGAACGACGCCCGATCCACAGCGACAGCAGTATTACGAAAACCCAACTCCAAAACAGCGCCTGCCGCTGTAGCGCGCCGATCGCGCCTAAGCCTTCCGTGAGCAGAACCACAATGGCGCCAACCAGCACCGCTGCCCGAACAATGCGTTCTCGCCATCCCTCGTCTTGTCCGATTAGGAAAATAACTGCAAAAGCGATCGGGAGGATCAGCGCCATGGAATCATCTTCCGTAGAGTAGCGCGATGAATGCCGACTGGCTTAAGTCTCGCGGCGATGCGCTTGTTCCTAGCCCCTTAAAAAGGATCAGACGACATTAAGTCAAAATGGGGACATACGACATTATGACTCCCAAAAACATCATCTGCCTCTGGTTCGACAAACACGCCCAAGACGCGGCGAACTTTTACGCCGCCACTTTTCCCGATAGCAAAGTAACCGCCGTCCACCACGCTCCCAGCGACTATCCGAGCGGCAAGCAGGGCGACGTGATTACAGTGGAGTTCACCGTCTTCGGCATCCCCTGTCTAGGACTCAACGGAGGCCCGCACTTCAAACACACTGAGGCATTCTCATTCCAGATCGCCACAGACAATCAGGAAGAGACCGACCGCTATTGGAACGCGATCGTCGGCAATGGCGGCCAGGAAAGCGCGTGCGGCTGGTGCAAGGACCGCTGGGGACTCTCCTGGCAGATCACGCCGCGCGTACTTACCGACGCGATGAAAGCAGGGGGCAAGGAAGCGAAGCGTGCTTTCGACGCGATGATGACGATGAAGAAAATCGACGTTGCCGCAATTGAAGCGGCCCGGCGCGGTTAAGGCCGCCGCCGATCAAACATTCATAATTTCAAAACACTTTTCCAAGCTCTTCACTGGGTCGTTGCCCATAGCCGGACGCCACTCATGCGCGACGAATCCGGTATATCCGGTATCCGCGATCGCCAAGGCAATCGCGTGAAAATTTAGCTCTTGCTTCTCGTCGATCTCCAGGCGCGTAGGCACTCCCGCGACGTGAATGTGGCAAATGCTATTGATGTTGTCGCGCAGGGTGTGGATGATATCGCCGTCCATGATCTGAGCATGGTAGATGTCGTACAAAATTTTCACGCGGGGAGAATTCACGCGCTTGCAAACATCCAGTCCCCAGGCCACGTGGTTGAAAGCCTGATCCGTACGCTGATCGGCCGCGACCTTGGAATTCGTAACCTCCATACAGAGGTTCACGTTCTTCTGTTCCGCATAGCCCTTGACGCGGTTTAAAACTGCCACGGTGTTATCGGCGGCTTCTTCGCGGGACATGCCCCGCAATTCACCGGGAATCGCAATCAGCACGGAGCATCCGACATCGACGCACGTGTCAATTCCCTTATGTGTTGCTTCTTCGATCTGGCCAGCGATTTCCTTACGGATCAAACCCTGCTGAAAACTCGTTCCCGTTCCAGTCATCATCGCGGGCGCCAGGCCGTTCTGCTTCAGGATCGGTACCTGCTGCACCGTAGGTAGATCCACCCCCTTGAAGCCGATCCGCGCAAGAGTCTTGCACCGGTCCTCAAACGAAAGCTGCGAGCCCGTCCAAACAGAAGCCATTACGCTTTGTTTGAGACGCCCTTTGGATGCGGGAGCCTGAGCAACCAATTTCCCCGCTAATCCCGTAAGCAGAGGCGCCGCGGCGCCGGCCAAAAATGTTCTTCGTTCCATCGGCGTCAAATATATCACGCGGCGCGCACGCGGACTTGAATCAGCGGATCTTGACAATCAGCGGATCTGGTCTAGGCCCTCCGTCAGTTCGATGGATACTCCCCAGGGATCGACGATTGCCGTGGTGGCGATGTTATTCATCGCCGGATCTCTCTTGCTATAAGGCCGAACGAGTTTGATGCCCTTCGCGTCGAGCGCCTTAGAGAATGCCTCCAGGTTCTTCACTTCAAATCCCACGTGATCCACAACACGCCCCGCCGTGGGGACGTGCGTTATGGATTGGTCGCCTTCCCACCGGAAGAAGTTGAGGCTGTATCCGACGCCGGGCAGGTCGGCA
>Ga0126381_100004704_pt1 | contig 14899 bp, 13 predicted proteins | sample PanSoiMetPlot_28_FD_96465 | JGI IMG/M metagenome (GOLD analysis project Ga0126381, IMG submission 96465) | Tropical forest soil microbial communities from Panama - MetaG Plot_28 | ecosystem: Environmental > Terrestrial > Soil > Tropical forest > Bulk soil | place: Panama | collected 2016-02-17
AGGTGCGCCCACCTCCAGGGGGAATCAGGCACGGACAAACAGTACAGCCCCTTGCTTAGTTATCACCTGTCAGTTTTGACAGGTGATCCGTTGCCTGAAGTGACTACAGTGCGCCCAACACGTCACCAAAAAAAACTCAGCGGCGGTTTGGGTCAAAACCGCGAGGCACCGCCAACCACAGGGGAGACACTCACTCACCTCGGCCTCGCGGACTCACTCCAAGAAAAATTCTCTCCAACGTTGTGCGTCGATGACTCCCTGCTCCACGAGTCGCCTCACCAACCCGGACAGCTTCTCCTCGACGGCCTGTAGGTTCTCGGTGTCAGCCGTGAGTACGTCACATTCGACAGTTAAGACTTCTTGAAGGATGACTTCCATTCCGTCTGGTTTAGCGGAAGCCAACAGCTTCCTTAAGCTGGCACAACTCGCACTAAGAGAGTGTCTTTTGAGGTTCATAGGCAAGAAGGCTGGCGGCCCTTCTGCGTATCGTCCCCAAACGTACACAATCGGCGGGCCGCCAGAGTGTGCGACTCGAAAGCAATTCTTGTGCAGCAACTAAGTCGAGGTCAATGCTCTAAGGCAAAGAGGAAGGTAAATGCTGGCGGCCACTCGCTGTGCTCCTGGGTATTTTTCAAAGGATTCGAGTGACCGCCAACTGTGAGGGGGTCTTTTATAAAGCGTAAACGTTCAAAAGCACCACGAGCAGATTGGCTGGGATGGGTGAATCCCTCGGCTTCCAAGGGGTTTCGGAGGCTTACCGGGGGAGACTCACCCTTAGTCAGGGTGATGCCGTAGGGCAGCCGCGGAATCAGGTGAACGCCTGCATTTTCTCTTCGGGTGAATCCCTCTGTCAGTTTTGACAGGTGCGGCAGGAGGTTAGTTTATATAGACGTATCACTCCTCATGAACTGGGATGGTCCGGCAAATGTCCCTTGCTCCAGAGCACCGTCGTTCAAAACGTAGTGCCGTGAAAAAGCGGGCTAGTCTGGTCTTCCACTTCTCAGAGCACACAGGAAGGTACCCCTGTCTCATCGTTGATAGTTCACAAAACGGGTTCAGATTACACTTGGGCCTTCACATGCGACGAGGGCAAGTCGTTGAGGTGGTCCCGCACGATGCCCCGTCCAATTGGGTGCAGTGCCGCGTAATATGGGTCGGCAAACTAGGCTCAAAACAGGAGCGCGAGGTGGGGCTTGAGTTCGTCGTAACACAACCAGAGTCAGGGCGAGCTTATGACCGAACCACACAAGCAAGCCTGGAGGGCCGCGCCCTTACGGCAGCTTCGCGGATTCCCTCAGTTATTTCCCTGCGCGGTTAAGGAGGCTCACATGAAGCAGCTTAGGTTGGCATTCTCTCAGTTAAGATTGTGGACCTTTGAGCTAAAACTATGGTTGGAAGGACTGCCTTGGGAGGAGGCACGCTTCGTCGCTGAACGGTTCAAAAAGAGCCTAGTTGGATGCATGAGGTAATCCTGCCGTGCTAACCAAAGAGCAGATCGAATCAATTCAACGGCACCAGGCCGACCCTGACTTAACACCACAAATCGCAGGCGCGGCAGTGCAGATAATTGGGGCTGGCAGAAAAGTCTTGCTTGCTGGACAACCAGACAAAGCCGCGGACACCAATGCTGCTGATTACCTTGGGAGACGGTTCTTGCAAGCAGCACTTAATACCGTGTGGCATCACTCACAGGAGTTACGCCGTGGGCGACCCGCGTAGCTAGACCGGAATGAAACGCCGCACCTTCCTCACTGGCGTGCTCACGTCTGACTGTCGGCTTGACAGTTACGGCCCAGGGCTCGGCTCTCTTAGCGTGGCGCTAACACACGTCAGAGGTGGCTGTAGCTCTCCTCCTCCGAAAGACCCCAGTTCAGGAGGGCTGGAGCCACCCCACACTTCAGTTTTGACAGATACGCTCTGTCGGTTTTGCCAGTTATGCCCAACCTCAGGTTCTCTTACGCTGTGCGTTGCGCATAATCACCAAGAGGTGGCTGTAGCCAAGCGAGGAAGGGTGGGCTGCAGCCACCCGATCACTTCTTCCACCCGAGCAGTTTCCTCAGTTTCTCTTTGCGCGTTTGTTGGGCCGGATAGCTGGCATCTTCTTTCACCCATTTGAGCCAGTGAGTCGATTCAGTGCCTCAGAAAATCACGGCTGCTCTGGTTTTTCCTTTGCAGGCGTCATCTTTTTCTTCAACTCTGCCTGCTGCTCCGGTGTCAGCACCTCGTTTAGCTTGGACATCGTGCCTTCGTGGAGCTCTTTCATTTTCGCCCTTTTCTGTTCCTCATTGAGCGAAGTATCACTGACCACCGCTTGGTGCTTAGTCTTAGCATCCGCAAGGATGTCCTTGACCTTTGCCTTCTGGTCGTCCGTAAGATTCAGACTGTCCAACGCAGCCTGCATTTTGTCGTGCATCATTCCCTTTTCACGGCCCTGAGCTGCAGGAGCGGCTTGTTGTTTTGCCGCCGCGAAAGGTACGGCCATTGCCGCAATCAATCCCAGCGACACTAATCCTGCAAAGATTTTGGCGATTTTCATTTGCGAATCTCCTTGGTGAATTTCTGGCGGAGTCGAGGGTAGGGCGCCACTACGCTTGTATCATATTGATTTGCGCTCGGCGACAAGAAATTGCCCAGCCTACGCTATGCGATTTTGGGCAAGGGGAGGAGAGGCTTTCTGGGCGTAGAAGGCTGATAATCGCAGCGGCTCCTCATTGCTCGCTAGTACCGTTCTGCCAGTAGCGGTACACGTCTCGCGGCCCACGTTTCCCGATGCGCTCAATTGGTCTTGCTCGGCCACCGTTCGTCAATCCTCTTGAGGATTTGCTCTGCCTTTGTGAAGGCGTCCGAGATGGCGTACTCGCGCACCGGAACATCAGCGTGATGCCGGTTCTTTCTTCGCCGCCCGCGCATCAATCTCCTCAAGGATTTGCTGCGCGTTTGAGAAAGAGACATTGCCTATTGCCTCCGCCTCTGTTCTCATGCGGGCCCGGACGGCCCCAAGGAACTTCGCAGCGATTTGACCCACTGAGGAGCCTTACCTTTCTCAAATCGGCGTAGAGCCACAGCAACATAGTGTCCGGAGTCGTCGCTTTCGATTCTAAAGTGAAGTAGTTCCCAAGGCCCCGAGCCTTGCATATCGAACACAATAAATTGCGGCGCCTTCTCAGACACTTCGTACCAAGCCGTCCGTCGAATTTCCTCAAATTGTGCAATCGTCCAATTGCCAATTACGGGTTTAGTGTGGAGCTTAGCCACAAACTCCGAAGCGCTAAACTCTCTGAGAATTTCCAAGGCTATGTCCGGTTCATCCGCTGTGCCGAAGAAAGCTTGGTACGACAGCCTGAACCGTCTCGGTAACATGTACGCCCCATCCGATTCCTCGGGATGCACGGGCCTCTCCTGGAACTACGACGCTTGGGGCAACCGCACAGCGCAAACCGTTACCGGCGGCTCCTGCCACCAACAAACATCGGTCACCTTTAGCTCGCAGAACGAGCTCCCGCCCTTCATGAATCAACCCAGGGCGTCCAGTCCCCCTACGACTCTGCTGGAAACATGGTCTTTGACGGCAACTATCAGTATCAGTACGACGCCGAGAATCATCTGACCATGGTAATCCCCGCGAACGGCACCTTTGGCGACTGCTCCACCGCCACCGCTTGCTATTTCTATAATGCCGAGGGCCAGCGCATCGCCAAATACATGAACGGCGGAGGCAGCGGCACCATTTTCTACGTCTATGGCTCCGACGGTGAAGTCGTCTCAGACACCGATCAAAACCAAAACTGTTTTCGGAACATCAAACCCCTCAGATTCCAGTCGCGTAGTTTCAATCAGTTACGGCGGTCCAGGCAGAGGGGTTTTCGGAACATGGGTTACTTGCATCTACTGGTCAGAAAATCCGCTATTACGCCAAGTAGGCGAGTATCAACTTCCGGTTTCCGGACCATCCTCGCAGAACTTCCCAGAAGCCCGTTTCTGGACAGCGATGCGAAGGGTTGAAGGGGGCCCGCAAGAGAGCTCATTTTCATTATTTGAAGACCAAAATGGCCGGCGGTACAATCGTTGCCGTATTTTGAAGTCAAACAAGCACTTTCTGACTAACTCGGTATGCTAAGTCTTGTACGCTGTGCACCCTTGAACAGTGCAATTCTTGCAACTTATGTAAATCAATTTCAGCGTTTAGCTGCCTTACGCATAAGCTGCTCGAGGCTTTCGATGTTGCGGGATGTGGTGTCTAAAAGAAATCTCACGCGCGGATCATCTTCCGGCGGCAGACTTTCGCCCAGCCGCTTGGCTTGAAGTAGCCGCTCACGAGCTTCTTCATTGCGGCTCAGAGCTTGAAGCGCCGCAGCAGAATTGATCATTCCTGACATCATTTCACGATTCTCTGGCATGCCTCGACCCTTTCGTTCTCGAAGCAGCGCTAATGCACTTTCGTAGACGGCCAAGGCTTCAGTGAAGCTTTCGTTGTAGAAGTAAACATCTCCTTGGACTAACTGCACTCTGCGCAGATATAACCAGCTTGCCGCTTCGTCAATTTCCTGATAGGCCCGGAAGGCGGCCTCAGCCCCTTCGCACCAGGCCACAGCAGCCTGCGTGTCACCTTCATTTCGCGCCTGTACGGCATTTGCAACGGAACGGCAACCAAGGATTTCTCCAATTCTAGCGTCTTCGAATATCAACAGGACGTCCAATGCTTGGCGACGGCGCATATCCCAGTAGCCTTCTCGAAATGCATGCCACTGCGGATAATTCATCTGTTGGTATAGGGGCGCAATCGACTTGGCACATTCTTCGGCGGTCGGCTGACGCAACAAAAAGACGTCGTCGCCGTGGTCGACATGCGAGATTTTCCCGTTCTGAAGAGGCAAAAAATGCTCAAGCTTCAAGTCCATTGCGAGCCACTGATTCGCGTGTTCGTGCCCGACCGCACTGCCGATAGCGTGTGCATACATATACTCGCGCTCAACCCGCGCCAAATCCTGCTCAAGGCCAAGCGCCTCCGACAGAACTGGGCCAGCGCCCTGCCGACGAGATTTCAGTCTCGATGAATCGTAAAATCTCCATGCTTTGAGACCTTCGGAAAAGCGGTCTTCCAGTTCGAAAACATCAATGGTGTTTGCTTTCCAAGGCTTACTTCGGATAGATTCCAATTGGCCACCGCTGAGATCGAGATGCCCCAGAAAAGTGCTGGGGACGAACACCATTGCCGGACTCACCAGCTCTACGCATTTCAGGAAATGGGGAGCCTTGGTCACAATAAGGACGCCTACATCTTCAATACTGTCGGCCAGCATCTGGGCGGGATGAATCAACTCGACATTCGCGTCGAGCAACAGCTTTCGAAGCCGTGCCCGGTCGTCAGCCTGCTCCTCCGCCAGGAAATCTGCTAAACTGACCTCACAGACCACAATTTCATACGCGCGCAGCGACTCAGATACAGACAATACGCGCTGCTCAAGTGAAGTGTGCGCGAGTTGCGATGGGTCGTAGGCGACGATATAGACCTGCTGGCCAGCTAGAGTCACCTGAGTGACAATGCGCATCACTCTTTCCTCCCTTTATTCCCTTTCGGGAACAAAAAAGAACCCGGTGTTTCCTTGCAAGTTCGATGGTTGAATTCGGACCTTGCGATAGAAATCTGCTCGAAATACGATTTCATCGGGAACTCCAATCAGTTTAGGTTGTCCTCGCGTGAGGCTTTCTCCATCGTCAGTGATCCGGTCCTGGGCCCGGCGCTTGACTTCCTGCCAAGTTCGCTCGCGAAGAAGCTTTCTGGCTGGATCGGAACGCAGTGTCTCCAACTGGTCCAGAGACCGGTATCTCCGCCCAGGAACCTGTATAAGAAAGGGGGCGGGCCGAGCCTGGTGGTTTCCGGATGCCGGTTGCTGGTGGCGAAACTTATACTCGAATAGCGGAGTTCTCTTCGGCGACAGGAAAATGCTCGAGCCCAATACCGAAGCCCGTTGCAGTATCTTGTTAACGTAAACCACAAGTTCCTTGATGTTTTCGGGACGAACTGACTTACGACCGTAATAGCTCGCTATTAGAGGAGCCAGTTCAGAATTGCCCAGGTCCTGCCTGATCTGAAGTTCAATTGCGAGGTTCTCCGATGGCGTACCGACCGGCTCGGACAAAGAAAACGGAGTGAAGAGCCGAAAGTATGCTTCGGATTCTTTATCATTCAGCCTCAGCTGCAAAGAGGACACGTGGTGCTGCTCGATGTAGATTTCATCAAACAACAAAATTGAACAGGTCAGTACGTCGAAAAGCTCATCATAGGTCTGCATCAGCTCGGAAGCGCTGCGCTGCATAACGTCGGTCGCGTACGATGTCAGGTCGTAGGCGTAGTGCCTATCTAGAATCACAGTCGCCGAGACAGATGGCGGTACCCTGGCGCTCGGATCAGTCTGGAGAACCTGAGAGGGCATTCCTGTCACCAGCTCAAAACGGACATTCGCGTCGGAAAGGCCGTCTGGGGGAGCCAGAGCCGCGGGCGACGGATGCATGTACGAGGTTGCGGAACGGGAGGCCGCCAATTCCTGGATGCGATCATGGAGCTTCAGGAAGAGGCGGTCACGTTCGGCGGCTGGCAACTCCTTTAAGGTTCGATCCGGACTTCCGAAGCCCTGGAATTCGCTCAATGCAACTTGGCGCTCAACACCATCGCTACCCAGAAACGATATGCTCGTCGATGTGACTGTAGACGGGCTCAAGTAAACCGGAAGTACAGTAAGCCGACCTTCGCCCTGTCGCCGGAAAATTCGCGGGAGCTCTTCTTCGTAAATGAATCTGGAAGCTAGGAATTCCTGCGAAATCAGCAGGACGGCTATCGTCGCAGAATTCAGAGCTGCTTCAATTTCTTCGCGCCACTGCTCGCCACCTTTGAGCTCCGTGTCATTCCAGATGTCCGCAAGCTTCCTTTGCTGCAGCGAATGAAGATAGGGCGACAGTGTCCGAAGCATTCGCTGGTCTTTGTGGCTATAACTGATAAAGACAGTCGGTCGCATGTCGAACTTGGATCACCCGCCGCTTTGGCAGTCGCAGATCGAGCCGGAGCCGTCAATTTTGAGCGAAAGTGCCTAACCCGCGCCTATATGTGGTCCACCTCTCAACTGGGACTTCCATTGTGCCGCGATTGCCATTGATTGTACGATTTTCAGAGCGGTTAGGGAGCGGGATCTACTGTCGTCAAGAGGTGAGTTACATTCTGCGGACCTGACGACGAATTCCAGCGACTCAGTCGCTTTGTCTAGATTGCCCGGAGCCATTTCTGGTAACCCTTGGCAGTGTGAGTACAGTGGGTTCACCAAAGCGATCGAGGGTCATTCATCTCATTCGCCCAATTAACGGGACTCGCTATAATGCAGACCCCGCTCCAGAGGGGATTCCGATGTCGACCTCCTTGTACGCACCTGACTTCCTCGCAATTTTCAACCGCTACCGAGATACCGGCGGCCCGCTCCAGGCTTTTGCCTCACCTCCCGACTGGCGCGATCAGTGGATCTATTTCCTAGTGGTAGACCGCTTCAACAATTCGCTCGCGCCGCCACGCCATTTGCCGTTTGACGACCCCAACTACTACGACTTTCAGGGCGGCAATCTGGCCAGCATTCAAGATCAGTTGCCCTACATTAAGCAACTCGGCGCAGGCGCCATTTGGCTCAGTCCTGTTCTCAAGAACGTTCCTTTTCAGGGAGGGACCTATCACGGCTATGGCATTCACGATTTTCTGCATGTTGATCCCCGCTTTGCACGCGATCCTGTCCATGCCGACAATGAGCTTCGCGCCTTGGTAGACGCCGCCCACAACCTCGGCCTCTACGTCATCCTCGACATCGTGCTGAACCACACTGGCGATGTTTTTGCTTACGTGTGCGACTCCGGCGAAGGCGACTGCATCAACTCACAAGGCTCCGAAGCGGACTTCCGGCCTTCGGCCCGAAGCGTGCAATGGCGCGACGCGCAGGGTAACGCGCACAACGACTGGAACGACATCGCAAACATTCCAAGCCCATCGCCCGATGCCCTCGTCTGGCCGGTCGAACTGCAGAAAAACGACTGGTTTCGCCGCCAGGGAATGCCTGGACCAAGTGACGACACGGTTGGCGATTTCGCATCGTTGAAACAGTTCCGTACCGATCTGACGAATCTCGGGCAATTCCTCATTCGCGCCTACCAGTACATCATCGCAAGTTTCGACATCGACGGGTTTCGCATAGATACGCTTCGTTATCTCAAAGGCAGTCTGCCTTTGTTATTCGGCAACTCTATTCGCGAGTTTGCCCTTAGCATTGGGAAAAAGAACTTCTTCACCTTTGGCGAAGTTTTCGTCGGCGATGCCGAACAGGAGATTGCTCGTTTCATCGGCCGCACCACCACAGCAGGCACTGATTTGGTTGGCCTTGACGCGGCGCTGGACTATCCGCTTTATTTCGACCTCAAGCCGGTCGTAAAGGGCTTTGCCCCGCCTTCAGAACTCGTAGGCATGTATTCATTTCGCAAACAGGTGGAAGCCGATGTGCTTAGCTCTCACGGCGACGCAACACGCTACTTCGTCACCTTCCTCGACAATCACGACGTCAAGGAGCGTATTCGCTACGCCGACCCCGCGAATCCGTCACGTTACGATGATCAGGTCACGTTGGGTATCGCGTGCCTCCTTAGCTTGCCGGGGATTCCCTGTCTCTACTACGGCACTGAGCAAGGCTTGCACGGTGCCGGGTCTGATCCCGCGGTTCGCGAAGCGTTGTGGGGCGGTCCCGGTTTCGCGCAGGACAGCTTCTATTACCTGCACATTTCGCGAATCGCAGCGGTCCGCCGCCAATGTCCTGCCCTGCGCTACGGCCGGTTCTACTTCCGGCCCATCTCCGGCGATGGACAGCATTTCGGCGTTTCCACGTTTCTCAACGGCACCCTAGCCTTTGCCCGCATTTTGATGGACCAGGAAATCGTGATCGCCGCCAACACAGATACGGTGAATCCTTGCGCTGTTTATGTGATTGTGGACAGTACACTCAACAATCCAGGCGATCAATTCCGCGTTCTCTACAGCAATCAACAGCACCCGGAGCTTCCAAGCCCGATCCAGCACTTTGTCGCAGGCGACGTTGTAGTTCAGGAAACGGACGGTACCACTGGAACCGGTCCCCTCAATTGCGTGCGTCTCACGCTGGCTCCGCTCGAAGTACAAATTCTCGGTCGGTGAGTGAAGCGGCGAAATATGGCTCGCCTCGTGTCCAAAGTGGTGTCCCGCTTATCGCTATCCAGAAGTCCGCTTGGAGGAGGCGCGATACAGATCGAATGGAGGGGGCTTATGGTTCTGCACCGGTCCTTTCAAGAGCCGCTAGATGCGCAAGGTACCATTTGCCGCGATCGGTGATCTCCAGGTGGTTCCGGACATCATCGCCTGCAGCAAAAAGCGACCGGATGCCCTTGTTCGGGCGTCTTGCTATCAAGCCAAGAGACAAAAGCGACCTCAGCTCCTTCTCAAAAGTATCGGACTTCTTGAACGGGAACGGTTCGCCCGTTGCCAGCTTTTTGAGATGAATAAGCTCATATCCGGAAATGAAGTTCTGCAGTAAGAATTGCAAGATTGTCTGTAGGTCGGCACCTTGACGGACCTGTTCCTCCTGGACGGCCCGGATTTGAATGCTCGTCCTCGTCTCCGAGAACCCGAGCGTATGAATCATCTTGCGGATGTTATCGCATGCCGGCCCTACTGCAGCTTGATGGTTGCCATCGGCACGAGGCCAGTCATACGTCGCTGTGGTCAGGCCTGCAAGATCGCTCGGGATCTTTATCTGATCGCCTCGCGCGCGGACAACGAATGTCCGCTCCCGGCCCAAGCGGCCCATGAACAAGCCTAGTTCAAACAAAACGTTGTCGCGCGGACCCAGTGTAGTGATCTCCCGACTGGTTAGTAGATCATCACCGGTCAGGATGAGGGCCGCAAAGTCAAATCGCGGGAGCGCCTTGATCAAGCTGTCGATGAACGTGCTGCCGACGTCAAACAGACCTTCCTTCCAGAGTGTCACCTCAGCGTCCTCATCGAGGAGCGCACGTACAGCCCGTGCGAACTCCAGTCCCTCGGAAGAAGAACCGACAAATAATGCTGGCTTACTCATATGGTTTTCCTATTGTGGCTCGCAGAACCAAGACAAATACCGACACTTTTCATTTCCTACATCGTGGCGAGTTTTAGAATTGGCCAGCCCCACTATCGACATGATAAACAAATTACAGTCGGCGGAAAGCCCGCAATCTGGCGATAGCCAGAAGTCCGCTTGGGGGACGCCTTCTTATGCGTCCTCCAGGCCCATGGTGTCGTTCACGGCGTGACGCAGCTTCTGTTTGCACCCGAGACCTTTCGGTGGTTTCAATCGATACATGCCCAGAAGAAACTGGATCTGCTCCAATTCTCCTCCAGCCATGTGGCAGAGTCGTGCACATGTACGGCGGAGATCGTGCGGAGCGAGATTTGGGATTCCGGCCCGGCCAGCCGCAGCTTTGACGATATGCCAGATTGCTTTCGGCGTGATTCCTTTTCCCCACACTTTCCCGAGTCTGTTTACTCGGCGAAAAATCAAACCCTCGTTGGTACCCGACGCATTAGTCCAGTCATCCACGGCGCGCTTCGCCCATGCCGGCACGGGAACTGTCCGAATATGTTTTCCTTTGCCGATCAAGTCCGCCAGAACCCAGTGGTCTTCTCGGAGCTGGAAATCATCGTTCTTCAATCCAACAAGCTCCGCACGGCGGAGCCCGCACCCAATCAATAGCGCAAGGATCGCACGGTCACGCTTGCCGCGGGCAGTCTCCAACGCCAGCCCTCGCAGCAGGTCTCTCGCTTGGTCAGCGCTGAGCCAATTTCCGATCCTGATGCCCAATCGTTTGGCACCTTTGACGCGGCGGATGCCTGCGGCCAGTTCCGGGCTTAGCAGACCGGTATCGGCCGCCTCGTAAGCCAGTCGCCGCACGGCGGCCAGGCGAACGTTGATTGTCGAAGGCGCCAGATTTTTCTGTTCGAGAAAGAATCGATAGCGAAGGACTACGGTTCGGTTAAGGGCCAAACGAGGTTCGGAGCAATACCAGCTGATGAATTCGTCGATGGCATGACGATAGGATTCTTGCGAGCTAGCAGCCCCGAGCGAGTGAAGCACAGAAGTCTTCGACTGCTCCAAATCGGGCAGTCGAAGTATCGTCTTAGCCTTGGAGCGTTTCGGTCTGTTGTGATGGACCATACCAGCGGCCCTCCGTAGCCGCAGCCAGTATGGTCATTCGGTGGAAGGTAAATTGTCTCCAAGCCCGTTTCTGGACCATGTAGCTATTCATCGTGTGAAGATGTTCTCACCAGCTAAACCGTTTTGTTTCAACGTTGGTGGACTGAAGGCTTGGAGGTAAGCCCAGCCTAAGGCTGTTCGTGTCCATCACATGCGCCGCCGGCAATCTTGGGTACGATTTGCGTAGAGAATTTCATTGAAGCCGGCTGCTAACTTCAACTGACACCGCATTTGATCGGATCCAACGAGAGAAAACTTCGGCCAGGTCCGCAGTCCGCTACGGATGCTTTTTTCGAAGATGACCTGAAGCACGGAGTGGACGCATGATTTTTGATATCCTTTGTTGGCCCGTCGACCAGATCGTTGCGTGAGTCGCGGCGATGAAATCCTTCGACTCTCCGACCAGCCACTCGACGGTTAAACACAAGGCTGGGCATTCTATTAGGACAATGCCATGAGAATTGCGGTCACTGGAAGCTGGCGTGATGATGACGCCGCGCAATGGAGGCTCCGAAACAAAGCCTCGTTCTTTCAAGCGACAGCGGCGATCGGAGCGGCCTTCGCAAGATTGGGGCATAGACTGGTAGTGGCAACCGACTCTAAGCACACGGCAGATTGGGCCGCGGTAGAAGGTGCGGCCAAAGCCATTCCGCACGGCCGCGTGTACGACCGCCCCGTTGTCGACCTTCTCTGGAGCAGCCCGGAAACGTTCGCCGAACTCTCGGCCAGTCGACCAGGCTTCGTGACGCCCCTGGATGCGCCGAAGAGCGGCGAAGTGACCAAACTCTACCAGGTCCACATGGCCGATGTGGTCCTCGCCATTGGTGGGGCTGAGAAGACGTTGCAAGCAGCCATCGCCGCGGCTGCCAGCGGAAAACGCGTTCTGCCCGTCGGCTGCTTCGGGGGAGCGGCTGAGCAAGCTGCCCAGATCTTCAGTGCGATGGCTGGAAGTTGGGGCCCGCACATTCCTGGCAATGATGTCATCGGTCCCCTCCGAACCACCTGGACCGATGGGAGTGAAGAACTGGTTCTCAGCGCACTCGGGGCTCGTAACCCGAGGCTCCTGCTCGTGCACGGGCGCGATCTCCGAAGCCGCGATTTACTCGCAGAATTGTTGACCAGGCTTCAACTACCATCTCCGGTTGTACTGGCGGCTGAACCGAGCCTTGGTCGCACTCTTCCGGAAAAGTTTGAGATGCTAGCCGATCGTGTCGACGCTGCCGTCGCGATGGTCACGCCTGACGATGTCGGCGGACTCCGCGATGAATCGGAGAGCGTGCTGCGTGCCCGCGCACGCCAGAACGTCTGGGTCGAGGTTGGCTGGTTTTGGGGGGCGCTTGGTCGGGCGAGGGTACTGCTGCTCGGGAAGGAAGGCATCGAGCTGCCGAGCGACCTCTCGGGCCTTTTGGTCGAGTACTTTCGGGAGTCTCCGGTCGAGCGGGAGCCGGAGATCTGCCAGTGGATCGAGAGTCTCGGATGGCCCAGACCAGGGCGCTGAAGAATCCGTCGTCCGAGCGTAATCTAAACGCATTCGTGATAAATCCCCTTCCCACTAGAACGCCCATGAAGTCCGCCTCGAGGACTCGAACCCCGTTTATGTAGTTTCCGCCCGGCCGACAACTCGTCCGGAGTCGGCCAAAGCGGGTTCGGACTACTTCGCTTGAGAATTCTGAATCAATACCAGATCCGAAGGAGAATCTCCCCGCACCAGGGCCAGGCTCTTGCCATCGGGAGACCATTGATAGGAGTAAATCTTCAGTGAAGTGAAATTCGTCAACTGACGGCCCGGACTGCGGTCCAGCGACTGCCGCCACAGATTGTCGATGCCCTTTTCGCGAATGGGATACACAATGCCTTTTCCGTCAGGGCTGAAGCGGAGTTGACCATTATGTCTCGGGTCATATTCCATCCTCTGCAAAACCTCGCCGGAATCCAGCGAAAGTATCGCAATGTTCGGCTTCTGCGCCTTGAAATCGTAGGTACCCAATACCGCGGTCTTTCCGTCGCGCGCGATGTCAAACGAGCCGCCGGATTCCGCAATTTCCGTTCCCAGTCGTTCGGGTAGCCCTCCGCCGATAGGCACCTTCATGAAAAAACCTTTTGTCAGGTCGAGGTAGAAAACGGTTTTGCTGTCGGGAGAACACGCGGGACTAAAGTCTCTTCTGCCCTGGGTGAGAGACCGCAAACCGCTGCCGTCGGCCTCACTGCGCCAGATGCCGACCGAAAGGGTACTCAACGCTCCACGAGCGAAAACAACATGACCGTCGCTGCAACCATGAGGTTGCAAGGCATCGGTGTCTTTTTCGGCAGCTATCTCACTCTTGAGGCTACCCCCGGGAGCCATCACGTGAAGAGCCGTGCCTTCTTCAGTTATAAGATTTCCGTCTTTTGTCCAGGACACGGTTGGAACCGGGTCGCCGGATGTAACTTCGCGTGCGTCGGAGTAATCGGGCTTCTCGCCCGAACTCAGGTAAACATCACGCACGGACTGGCGCATGACCGTGGCAATGGTCGAGCCGTCGGTGGAGATACTCAAGTTTGCATAATCGTTCGTGTCGGCGGTGACGGATCGAAACTTACCATCTGGATAGCCAACCAAACCAATCTGTTGCCGGCTGAAGTTGGTTTCCATGGTGGAGAAAATCACCGCCAGCGCTTTCCCGTTGGGCAGCCAGGACAAATTGCCGAGGACGGTGGCTTGTGGGGTAGATATCGTTTTGCGGGCACCCGTGTCCGGATCGATCGAAATCACTGCGCTGATGGTGCTCTTATCCTGATCAAAGATTACGGCGGCGATCGCCTTTCCATCTGGCGCCCAGGATGAATCCGCGATCACGTTGGCCATGGGACCGGTGAAAACACTCTTCTCATTGCCGCCGTCGGCACTGGCAATCACGAGATGAAACTTGCCAGGGTCGGGGTCGTTCGCCCGCACAAAAACGAAGCGCTGCCCATCAGGAGAAAAACTGGGATTCGTATCCACATCTTTGACCACCAGCTGGGGAGTCCCACCCAGCACGGGAATGCGGTAAAGATCGTACTCCTGCGATGCCGGGCCGCTTGCTAGTTGTGTATGCGAATAGTAAATGTGGCTGCCATCGGGAGAGAAGCGCAGCGCGGAGTATTGCACATGCTCAGGAGGAACGATCTGCACATTGCTTTCGCTGGCTAGATGGCGCAGCCAGAGGGATTCATTGCCCTCATTGTTCAAAACGTAGGCCAGATAGTTCCCGTCGGGAGACATGGCGCCGATGCGCGCGTTGTGCGTGCCACTGACTTTGCTAATTTTGAGACTCTCGAACGGCTGGCGGCGGACGGAGAAGAACAGGCTGTAAACGCCGAAAGCGGCAGCGGCAACCAACACCAATAAAACTGCGATGATCACCCCAAGGCCGGTTTTGTGCTGGCTGGCTGCAGCGGCCAGGGTTGAACCGCTCGAGCCCTGGCTGGCTGCCACCGCCGTGCTTGCACTCGAAACGCGGACCGCTTCGGAATCCTGCGACGGCGCCCTTCCCGGCTCGGTATCGCGCTTAAGCCGCTTGAGGTCACTTCGAAGTTCAGCCGCGGATTGATACCGCAGATCTCGATCCTTTTCCAGCAGCTTGCCGATGATG
>Ga0126381_100004705_pt1 | contig 14897 bp, 11 predicted proteins | sample PanSoiMetPlot_28_FD_96465 | JGI IMG/M metagenome (GOLD analysis project Ga0126381, IMG submission 96465) | Tropical forest soil microbial communities from Panama - MetaG Plot_28 | ecosystem: Environmental > Terrestrial > Soil > Tropical forest > Bulk soil | place: Panama | collected 2016-02-17
ATCGAAGTTCGTAACCGCAACACGAGGAACTGTACCGGGTGGTGCGTGGAGGCCCACGATCTCGCCGTCAGCAAACTAGTGGCCTTCCGTGACAAGGACAGAGATTTTGTAAGGACCCTGCTCGTCGAAAGACTCATTGACTCAAGAAAGCTAGACCTGCGACTGCATCAGCTTCCGACTAACCCGAGAGTGACCCCAAAGCTCATTGCGGCGATTGAAAAATGGGTCGGCAGCGCGCTGAAGGACATCCGCTCACGGGAGTAGCGCAGCCTCCCGGTGTTTTCCTCGACACGGGAACGAAGTAGCAACCGTGCCCCGGATCAAAGAACTGCTCGCATAATAATAAAGACCGGACGAGACCGTCCGTTAAGCGGCAGTAAAATAAGGGGGCTTCGCAGCCATGCTTATTTTGCGAAAATGCAACTCTATGCAATAAGACATTCCGCTTACACAACTCTGAGGCCCGCAGACTTGGCCATCTCAAAGGTGGATTAGCGTTTCGGCATCTCGGAACCGAGATTCTGCCACCCTATCGAAGGTCGGAAACGTGTGCAGGATCCAATCTCACGCCCGTTCAGGCTGCTGGTCGTGATTCGGACAAATCATGGCATGGGCTTCTCGAATCTGTGATCCTCAATGGGAACGTTCTGTAAAACTTCTTCGACTTGAACGGTGGATGTCTCATTTCCCTCAGATAACCTCAATCGGAATGGCACTTTTACGGCGTCCACGATTCGGTAATCGTCGTAGTCTGTTTCTGTCTCGACTAGTCCCAACGGCGAATCGATGAATTGCACGATTCGAATTAGCAGTCCGGTTTTTTGGTCGAAAAAAAGTTTCGCTGCGGGCTGGCCCGGGCTTCCTCCAGAGAGCACATAGGTGTCACGATCGCCAATCTTGGTGGGGTATTCCGTGAGCAGTTTGCCAAACACACGGTCGAGGTCTACTGGCAAATGCAGATCAGCTGCGGTTTCTCTGTTATCAAGCTCTGAGCTTTCGAGATCATGAATCGACCCTGACGTGCCAAACCAACCCTTCCGGCCATTGAGGATCGTGAAATCCTCGCTCTTCGGTCGGTGTCGTATCAAGGCATGGCGATCCGGGAATTTGTCGAGGATCTCGACTTGAGCTGTGGTTCCGCCGGAGGTCAACGTCCCGTGCTCCTCGCGAGTAAGAACTGACTCAATCGCGGCCGCCCCTCCTATGGCTTGTACATACTTTTCGATGATCGCGTCCGCGGTTGGCAGAGTTGCGGCGATGTTCTTGTCGATCGAGCGGATGGATGCTCTTTCGGGTTCTACTACGCGGACTAGGTCGGGAGTGCTCTCCGGCTTTGGCGTGCCTCGGTGGCACGAATAGCAGGTCACGGCCCGAACACCGTCGAAGCTACTGCTGTTAATGACGCTCATCATTTGCATCATTTTGCGCGCCGTCTGCTTTGTTTGCTTCGTATCATCTTCGAAATGGTTGGGTACGTGGCAAAAGCTGCACTGCACTCCCAGGGATCGGGTCATGGCGCGCATCGCAGGTAGCAGTTGATCTGCCGGAATCCCTTTCAAGGCTTGAATGTTCTTGTAGCGTTTCTCGGCGGTCAATGCGGGGCTCAAAGAAACCTGAGCGCTGGCCTCGGTCGGCCGAGTTTGTCCATTCAGCGCGGCAGCGACTTTGAGCGAGAGTTCGTTTGCCCGAGCCACGTTTCCTTTTTGCCGGTGCAAATCAGCCAGCGGGGCGAGGGCGGTCAAATCCAGGGGATCGATGGCCACGGCCCGTTCCAGGTGAACGATTGCTTGATCAGTATTTCCCGCTTGCAGGTATGCGGAGGCATCGTTTGTCTCCGCACTGACAGAGTCGGGGTTGAGTTCAAGCGCGCGGTCGAACGCAAATTCGGCCTCGGCGGGATGTTTGCCCAGCAAGAGCGCAATACCAATGGAAGTGAACAACCCATCGTCCGTCGAAAATTGCTGCTGCACTTCGGTCAGCAACTTGTATCCGCGAATGACAAATTCCGGCGACCGGTGTTCTGCGCCGAAGTTTATGGAAGCCATGCCGAGGTTTCGCTTTTGAAATTCCGGCGCAGGCTCTCGCCAGGCTGCAATATCAATGTTGTCCGGAAGGTCTTGGGGAACGGACACCCGCCGCTCAATCCGGTGGTCGGTGAAGACGGTGTGTCCGCCATCTTTGGCGTTCCGGCGGGGCATATGGCACCCAATGCAATTGCTGTTTCGATCCGGATGCGAAGTTCGAAATGCCGCGGTGTGGCAGGACAGGCACTTGTTCCGAAAGTATTCGACAGGGTTGACAGGTTTTTCATGAGGATCATGACAGGTGCCGCACCACATGCGGCGACTACTCATCCGCGAGCACATGCTTCTGGCAAGTTGCTCAACATGGCTGATCACTTTGAACTTGCCGGCGTCGGTTCCGGCCGGTAACGCAAGATGATAGGTCGTGAAAACGTCCTCCAGCCGCTGGCCGGGGCGAAAGTCAGAAAACTTCTTCCCGGGGTTGAGGGTTCGTCCGACGCCAAGGAGATGACACTGCTCACAGATGCTGTCCCGAGCATCTGGGTCAAGCTTCGCGGGGTTTGTGATCGTGCCCGCGCGGGGATCCTCGAGATGTGCTTCCACCGGCCCGTGACAACGTTCACACGTAATCGACTCGGCGGTGAATGGTGGGGAACGGTATTGGTTACGGGTGCCGGGTACCGGCAGTGCGGCTCCCGAATGGCAGAACAAACACCCTTCGGTTATCGGCCGAGTGAAATCCGGATCGCGCAATCCCTCGTAGCCGGGTGCCAAATCATAAGATCTGCGACTCTTGTAGTACGCAATCGGCGACTGAAACAAATGACCTGACAAATCGAGCAGGTAGCCGGCGGCATGATTGCCCGACCCGATGACGTAGTCAATTCGGTAGTCCGTGCTCTGGCCGCCACTTTCGAGGCGCTGCCAGTAGCCGTTCGTCCCGCTGGATGCGGTTATCTTTGTGTCTTCGGTGGTAACCGAGCCGTCCGGTTCGTTCCCGGAACGGCGCAGCGAATGCGCCATCGCAGATTGGGCATAACCTTCTACCTCAGAACGGTGGCATAAGATGCAGCGATCCGCGCCCGACGGTTGACCCGGCCATTTCAGAGGGGCCTCGATCTCGGGTTGTGCGGTGGCAGCTTGGGATGGGGTTTGGGCGGATGGAGCGATGGATAGCAGAAGCAGCAGGGGAATTCCGACGAGAATCGCTGTCCTCAAACGGCAACACCGAGAACCGGACTTGTCCATCGCGCTTCGATCATAGCCTACTCGGCCCAGGTGGCAAGCGCATGGAAGGGCCGCTACGCGACCCTTTTCATGGTTGCTTGCTGCGCTTCCGCGTGCACCACTGGTTCTCGCGATGGGGAGGCCCACGGGCGGGAAAGACCTAGCCACCGATTCCACACGGCCCTCATGACCAGCGATTCGTGGCCAGGATGGGTATGATGTACCCATCCACCCTCAGATGCCTGAAGATATCAAAAGAAAGCGGGCGGTGGCGTTCGCGATCGTTATCGCGCGCGTTCTGGATCTACCCGTCGAGGAGATTCGGACGATGGCGAGAGGTTCCATTTTTGAGGATACGGACAGCGACAGCATTCCATTTGCAGATGTGGCCGTCATCGTGGCGGCCCAGCGCGAGTCCTACGACGGGACAGGATTCCCCAGGCGGCTTAAAGGAGACGAAATTCCCCTGGGCGCACGCATTCTGAGGGTTGCCAACATGTTGGACGCTCTGACTACGGGTCGAGCCCCCTATCGCGCCGTCTCGACCTCGGAAGCCAAAGAAGAAATTCAGCGCGCGTCGGGATCCCTGCTCGATCCGAGAGTGGTGAATACCTTTCTCGAAATTCCCGATGCCATTTGGGCCGACCTGATGAAGCAGATTCCCCCGGCTGATGGATAGAGCAACGCTTAGCGAAACGTTGAACCTGGTTCGCGTTGGCCGGCGCGCGGCGACCGTCTCTGCCTAGCTCTCTCCTCCGCGGACTCGATCGCAGGGCGCCGCATGGCTTTCCAACGAGGCGTTCTCGATTAGGGCAAGAAAGAGACCGGGGGCAACCAGAAATGGTAAGAAAAAAGGGCTGACCGCAATTTGAGTTTCGAGTTGTAACACTCCTGTAATCATCCGCGCGCTAACATCTCACGACCGCTGCGAGAGCTCCCGAATGGCTCACATCGACCTGAAGGATCCGCGTTACTATCTGAATCGGCACGAATCGTGGCTGGCTTTCAATCGCCGCGTACTCGAAGAAGCGCTCGATGAATCCAACCCGCTCCTCGAACGGGTAAAGTTTCTCGCCATCACAGCCAGCAATCTCGACGAATTCGTGGAAGTCCGAGTCGCTGGGCTGTTGCAGCAGTTGGAGCAAGGCAATCCGATCGCCGGTCCGGACGGATTGAACCCCCAGCAACAGATTGAGCGGCTGGCGCACCAACTCCACAGCTTTGTTTCCGATCAGTACCAGTGCTGGAACCAGCGGTTGCTTCCCGCTCTTGCCAAGGAAGGGATTCGAATCCTGCCGGTGTGCTCTCTCGAGGGCAAAGCCAAGGATGCAACCGACTTGTTCTTTACCCGGCAAGTCGACCCCATACTCACCCCTGTAACTATCGATCCATCGCATCCGTTTCCGCATGTGATCAACAAGGCCCTGTGTATTGCATTCTTTTTGCGTCACAGCCGGCGGAGAACGACCTACCTCGGGGTAGTGACGGTACCGAGAAAGCTTCCTCGCTTGATCCGGGTGCCCAGCAAGAACGGCAGCACCAGCTACGTCTTTTTGCACGATCTGATCGAATGCCACACCCGCAACCTGTACAAGGGCTATCAGGTCATCTCTTCGGGAGCCTTCCGGGCCACCCGGAATAGCAATCTCTACCTGCATGAGGAGGAATCACGGAGTTTGCTGGAACTGGTGGATACCCAGGTACACAATCGACGCAAAGGCGATGTGGTGCGGCTGGAGATAGAGGAGGATGCGGCACCCGACATCGTGGAACCGCTCGCGCGCCAGTTTGGCCTGCGCGGCTGGCAAGTTTTCAAGACGCGAGGGCCAGTGAACCTATCGCGGCTATTCTCGTTGGCGGAACAAACGGACCGTCCGGACCTCAAGTTTTCGCCATTTGTAGCCAGGACCCTGAGCTTGGCGCCGAAGGTGGTCGATTTGTTCTCGCAAATACGGAACGAAGATATCCTGCTGCACCACCCGTATGATTCCTATGAACCGGTGGTTTCCTTCCTGGAAGCGGCAGCGCGCGACCCGCAGGTTCTCTCCATCAAGCAAACCCTGTATCGGACCAACGAGAATTCTCCGATTGTTCGGGCCTTGATCGATGCCGCCCAGACCAAAGAGGTGGCGGTGGTCGTCGAACTCAAGGCGCGTTTTGACGAGGCCTCCAATATCCGATGGGCGCGCTCCCTCGAAGAAGCCGGGGTTCAGGTATTTCATGGCCTGGTCGGGCTGAAAACCCATTGCAAGCTGGCCTTACTCGCCCGGACGGACCCGGACGGGGAAGTGCGGCAGTACGCGCATTTGGGCACCGGCAACTACAATCCTTCGACCGCACACTTCTACTCTGATCTGAGCCTGCTGACCTCGGATCCGGAAATTACTTCTGCGGTTCACGCCATCTTTAACTATCTGACTGCCCGCTCCGAGCGCCCCGATTACAAGCCGTTGTTCGTGTCCCCGGTCGACTTGGCCAAAAATTCGATTGAACTCATCGATCGCGAGGCCTACCACGCCCGGCGCAGACGACCGGCACGAATCATTGCCAAGGTGAACGCGCTGCTGGATCAACCGGTGATTGAGGCACTTTATGGCGCATCGCGGGCGGGAGTCGAGATCGATCTGATCGTACGCGGCGCCTGCGCCCTGCGCCCGAACCTTAGAGGCGTGAGTCAGAGGATCCGCACGCGCAGCATCGTGGGCAGATTCCTGGAGCACAGCAGAATTTTCTACTTCGAAAACGGCGGCGAGCCCCTGGTTTATCTGGGCAGCGCCGATTGGATGCCGCGCAACCTCTATGAACGCGTCGAAGTAATGTTTCCGATCCGAAGTGAACTGCTTCGCCGGCGAATTATCAAGGAGATTCTCGAAAACTATCTTAGGGATAACACCAAGTCCCGCCTGATGCGGGCCGACGGCAGCTACGTGCCCGCCGAGCCCAGCCGGAACCAGCATGGTTTCAATGTGCAAAACTTCTTCATCGAACGAGCAGAAGAAAAGCAACCTGCGTCCGAGGATTCGATGGCTTGGGCGGCGGGTGCCGCTTGATTCCAGTTGGACATGAGAAGCTTAAGCAGGGAGCGTAGGGGGAGTGGGAACACATTTCCATGTACCGATGGGCGGGGCTATTCTTACTGGCGATTTGCGGGATTGGGGGTGCACCGAACGCTGGGGCACAACTCCCCTTCTACACCGACGATCCCGCCGTGACCGAGCCGGGAACGTTGCACTTTGAGTTTTTCAACGAGTTCGACTTTCTCCAGTCCTCGCAATATCCGAATCTCCGTCAGAACACCGCCAATTTTAAGTTGAACTATGGCTTGCCCTACCGCCTGGAGTTGGATATTGACGCTCCCTATCTGTCGATTTTTCGCGCCCTGGCGATACCCACTGCGCTCGGTCCCGGCGATACCAACCTAGGGGTGAAATGGAATTTCCGCGGTCTTGCCCCGGGTTCTCATTTGCCGGCCCTCAGTGCCAGCCTTTACATTGAGTTTCCGACTGGAAACGAGCGTCAGCAACTCGGCTCCGGTCTGACCGATTACTGGCTGAATTTCATCGCGCAGGTGCCTATGAGCGACAAGACCAGGATTACCACCAATCTCGGATTCTTGTTCGCGGGCAATACCAGCACCGGTGTGGTTGGAATCCAAACTAGGCGAGGCCATGTTTACACCGGAGGCATCTCCCTGTTGCACGATTTCAGTCCGCGGTTGACTCTGGGGGTTGAGGCCTATGGCGGCCTGGCCGATACGATCGGGCTCGGCAGAGGCCAACTGCAGGGCCTGGTCGGAGGCATGTACGCCGTGCGCAGCGGGCTGAGTGTCACCTTTGCCCTGTTGGGCGGCAAGTATGAGGCCAGTCCAAGGATCGGCGCCCAGGTAGGGTTTGCCATGGATTTCCCTGCGCTTTTCCACCGCGCGGATTCCGATCCGACCTCGGCCGGCAATTTCAGAATGGATGTACCACGATCATCGACTTCGATCTTCAGGAGATCCCCATGACTTGTAACCCCGAGATACTCAGAAATGTTCCTCTATTTGCCCTGTTGGACGACGAGGAGAGAGCGGTATTGGCGAGCCAGGTCGACGTGACGAGCTTCAGCGCGCGGGAGCGCATCTACAAGATTGGTGAAGCAAGCAGCCACGCCTATGTGGTGATCGCCGGCAGTGTTCGGGTCACAACCCTGGACGAAGATCAGCAGGAAGTGGTGGTCGATGAGCCTGGCAAGAGCGAGGTTTTCGGATTCGCTTCGATGATCGAGCAAACTCCGCATCAAACCAGCGCAATTGCGCTCGAGGAGACTTCCTGTTTGGAAGTATCACGCGACGACATTGCCGTACTCCTCGAACGGAAACCTCATGCGGGAATGGATCTCCTCACCACACTGGGGCGCCAATTTCACGCCTCTCAACAACTCGTACGTTTGCGCGCCAGCCGGAACCCCAATGTGGTCATTGACAAAGAAGCGAGTGTGGGAGAGCGGGTCGCCGATTCGGTGGCACGCTTTGGTGGCTCATGGACGTTTATCATCCTGTTTGCGCTTTTGATGAGCGTATACACGCTGATCAATGTCGTGCTGCGTCAGAGAGCCTGGGACCCCTATCCCTTTATCCTGCTGAACCTGTTCCTCTCCATGCTTGCTGCCATCCAGGCCCCGGTCATCATGATGAGCCAGAATCGCCAGGACACGAAGGATCGGTTGCGAGGAGAATTGGATTTTGGCGTCAATCGGCGAGCGGAAGCCGAGATCCAGAGCTTAGCCCGAAAGCTGAATTTTCTGGACGAGAAGATCGACGATTTTGCTAATCTCCTTCGCGGAAAAGGTGTTCGAGCATCAGGTTGAGTTCATCAAGAGACGGCATTCTCCTCCCCGGTGCGTTTTCAGAACGAGGAGCGGAATACCCAGAATAGGAAACCCGAGAGCACCATCGCGGCGGGCAGGGTCAGAATCCAGGCCATGCCTAAGTTCCGAACCGTGCTCCATTGCAAGCCGGAGCGATTCGCCGCCATGGTGCCTGCCACTCCCGATGACAGCACATGGGTTGTACTCACCGGAAGCCCGAACCAGTCGGCAGCTCCAATGGTTGCCATAGCCGTGATCTCCGCGGCCGCGCCTTGACCATAGGTCAGATGGTCTTTACCGATTTTTTCGCCCACCGTGATCACGATGCGCTTCCACCCAACCATGGTGCCGAGTCCGAGCGCCATTGCGACCGCGACCTTGACCCAACCGGGGATGAACTTGGTTGCATTGTCGACATGCTTCTTGTAGTTTCCGAGAACTTTAGCGTCGGCGGATGAAAATTCAGGCTGATGGGTCTTTTGCATGAGACGCAGCGCCTCGCTGACCAGGTACATATCGTTTCGAAAATTGCGGATCTGGTCATTGGGAATCTTCTTGAGTTCGCCGAAAAGTGCAGTTTCATTTCCGATATCGCTGATCATCTGGCGCAGCGCCAGCATGGTATTCGGGGTGAATTGCTTGCTGCGCACATACTCGGTAACTTCGTCGCGCGGGTCACCAATGACTGCGGTGGAGCTTACATATTTATCGAGTACGTTCGCGGTCTGTTGTGAGACCGCGATAAAGTCCTCGGACTGTTTCTTGGTAATGGCGTGGTTGAGAGAGTAAGCGGTAGGTACGGTTCCGATCAGAATGAGCATGATCAGGCCCATGCCTTTCTGGCCATCGTTGGAACCGTGGGCGAAGCTGACGCCCGTGCAAGTCAGGAGCAGAAGGCCGCGAATCCAGAATGGTGGGGGCGCGGTGCCTTCCGGAGCCTTATAGAGTTTCACGTTGCGGATAACCACTTTCATGATCATCAACAACAGAGAAGCAACCAGAAAACCCACCACTGGAGACAAAAGCAGTGACTTGCCGATGTTCAGCGCCTGTCCCCAATCCACACCGCTGGTCCCCGTCTTGACCGCCATGAGTTGATTCGCGATGCCGACGCCGATGATCGAGCCGATCAGGGTATGCGAGCTCGAGGCCGGCAGTCCGAAGTACCAGGTACTGAGGTTCCAGATAATCGCGGCAACCAAGAGTGCAAAGACCATTGCGAATCCGGCCTTGCTGCCAACCTGCAAAATCAGTTCCACCGGGAGCAGCGAAATAATGCCGAATGCGACGAGACCCGAGGAGGTCACCACGCCGAGAAAATTCCAGAATCCGGACCAAACCACGGCAATGTGCGGGTCGAGCGAGTGGGTATAAATAACGGTCGCGACGGCATTGGCGGTATCGTGAAAGCCGTTCACAAATTCGAATCCCAGCGCGACCAGCAGTGCCAGTCCTAGCAGCAGGAATGGAAACAAAGATGAGCCGTGTACCTCAGAAAGGTCACCTATCAGATTGGAACCGGCATATACGACGCCGACGATGAGGACCACACTGAAAATCAAGATCCCGAGTTTTCCCGGACCTTTGCTTAATTTCGCGTGCACGGCAGGAACAGCCACGGGTGACGCAGGCACAACTGACGGTTTGGCGGGCGCGGTCGCCATAGGCACTACCTCCTGAGGTTTTCCGAAAGATCGTGACAATATACGGGGCGAGTGTTAACCCAATATGAATTTGCGGAAAAAAGGGAAGTGCAAGCCAAGCTTTTCGGGACCGGAATCGCAGGATCCAGGAGCTTGGAACGTCTAACTTGGAGAGATCCTCCTCAGGGATTATGGATCCCACCTTCATCGGGGTTTTGGATTTCGAGAGGTGTCTCGACGGGAACCATTTGCGGACAGAAATGAACTTCATGACGTTCTTTGCGCACCCCGGTGGAAAATTCATGCGCCATCCTTCAGTGCCGCAACCGAGCGAGGAACATGGCCATCCAACCTAGCCTGGGCGGTTTTTCTTTCGATCGCAGGTCAGGTGACACGCTCAACCACCTGCGTCCTCCCAGCCTTCCACTGCCCTTCCGAGATGGTTCCACAGGTGAGCTGGCGGTTCTTGGCGCTTTCCTTCCCGCACCCGCAGCAATCGAATGAATTCATGGCAGGTTCATCCAACAAGACAGATTCCCTCGGGGACAATCAGGCTCTCCGAGATGCCACGCAAGGACTGATCACCCGATCCGAGCAACTGCGCGCCGAAGCTCACTCGTTGGTGGCAGTTTCTGCCAAGCTTTGCGAACGCAGCCGAAAACTCTGTTTGTTCGATTCAGACAATTCTTCTTCGGTAACGCGTTAGGTCCGGGAATCTTTCGCTGAATCGAGTGCTACCTCCGTTTAGAATCGTGAGATTGTGAACCAGGCGATCTGGATCCTGTCCGCGCTCTTTGCCCTGGCTGCCGGCATCACCGACCTGCGCTGGCGCCGGATCCCCAATTGGCTGACCTACCCGGCCGTACCCGTCGCCATTGCCCTGCATGCCGCCGCCGGGGGCTGGCGGGGGGCGAAACTGTCAATACTCGGAGCCGCCCTGGGGTTGGGCCTTCTCTTGCCGTTCGTGCTCATTCGCAGCCTGGGTGGAGGGGACTGGAAGTTGGTTGGCGGGTTGGGCGCATTCTTCGGGTGGGAAAGACTGATTCAGGTGCTGCTCTATACACTGCTGCTCAACGGCCTCATGGCCCTGCTCATGATCCTCTGGACCAAGCGGGTGCGCCAGACGCTGCGCAACCTGGGGCGCCTGCTCGCGGCTTTTTTCCAACTTCATTTGCCCGGGCAAGACCTGACGATCGACAATCCCGAAGCCGCGAAGGTCCCGTTCGGAGTCGCTGCCGCGATTGCAGTTCTGCTTTATACTGCCTGGCAGCTTCATACCGCCAGCTCGCCATGGGGTACTTTTTAAGCGCATGGAGTTCCCGGTTCCAGGGTTGAAACCTATGCGGGACAGCAGCGCTTCGCAGATCGCGGAAGCCGCCGTGATCCTGCCCATGCTGTTCATGTTGTTGTTGTCGATCTACTGGTTCGGCCGTGCGTTCACCATCTCCGGCACTATCCATCACGCGGCTCGTGAGGCGGTGCGGGTGGCCTCGACGCCGTCCTGTGCGAACTGTCCGGCACCGCAATTCCGAGCCAACCCGTGCCCCTGGCAAGGCAGTGCGTTACCTTGCGACGACATTGTGGTCCAGGTTGTCGGCCAAGCACTGCAGGCGGCCAATCTGGATCCGACGCAATCTCAACCCCTCATGCCGAGTCCGGTCCCGCCGGCTTGTCCGGGCCGGGTTCCAGAGGGAGTTTGCGCCCCCGACGCAAACAATCAAGTGGTGATCTGTCGCAATGTGGTTTTGAACCAGAACGCCCCATCGCCGCCAGTCTGCGGAGCGATTGTCAGTTTTCAATATCCTTATCAATTTGCCTTGCCCTTTACTTCGCTGGGGAATCAGAACATCCTTCTCGCAGCGCAGGCGGAGTTGGGAGAAGAGAACTGATGCGATCACTCGCCGGCGACAACCGCGCCTCTCAGATTCTGGAGTTCGCGCTGGTGCTGCCTCTGCTGGTGGTCGTGACGGTGGGAATTTTTGATTTCGGACAAGCCTTCAGCATGCGGCAACGATTAAGCCTAGTCGCACGCGATGCGGCGCGGTTCGGTAGCAGCCAGCCCACGTCCGACCTCAGCGGAAGTACACCTCTGTCGGTTTCCTCCATCCGAGACCTGGTCGATGCCGACATCACCTCCGCCGGGCTGAATGACTGCGGGCTCAGTACCATTCAGCCATCCGGGTCGCGGATGTGGAGCGCCACCGGAACGTGCTCGAATTCCACTACCCTGACGGTGATCATCGATCGCGGCTTCATCGCTCCTCCAACTTCGCAGCCAGGTATCATCGTCCCCGGCGCATCGGAACCCATGCGGCTGATTTCGACCCATGTTGTCCTCAGCTACCCCTACCAGTGGCACTTCAATCGAGTAATCCAGTTGCTGGTTCCAAACGCTACCTACGCTGCGGTCAGCCAAATTGAGGTCGAGGCCATAGCCCCCAATCAGGACTGAACCATGCCCAATCGAAACCAATTACATCCGCAGAACCAGCGAGGGCAGACTCTGATGCTGGTGGCGATTTCGATGGTCAGCTTGCTGGCCATCTCCGCCCTGGCTGTGGATCTGGGGAGTCTGTACGCCGCGCGAGGAGAAATTCAGCGGGCGGCGGATGCCGCCGCGTTGGCCGGAGCGAAGGCTTTTGTCGACTCCGGCGTAACTACAAATCCCACCAACCCCCAACTGCAGTCGATTGCCCAGACCATGGCGCAGGCCTACGCCTCGGCAGCGGCGGCGCAAAACCTGGTCTCCGGCGGTGCGGCACAGTTGAGCGCCCCTCCCATATTTGACTTTACGACGTATCCGGGGAACCCCCAGATCCATGTCACTCTGGAGCGAACCGGGCTGCCGTTGTTCTTCGCGCGAATCTGGGGTGGACAATTTGCGTCGGTCAGTGCCAGCGCGATGGCGGAGGCCTATAATCCCGCCTATTCACAATCGAACACGCAAACCTTCGTCCCCACCGCGCCCAAATGCGTCAAACCATTCCTGGTGCCCAACAACGATAGTGTTCCGGGCACGACTTCTCCTATCTATGTCGATCCCGCGTCGGGGGCTCCAGAGCCCTCCGCCCTAAGCCTCATCGGGCAACCTCTCGCGCTCGATTCGGCCTGCAAGATGGGCGGACCTGGCTGTATTCTTCCGAAGGGTCAACTGGCGCCTCGCAAGGGACAGTATCTGCCCATGCAGGTCGGTGGCCCCCACCAGTACTGTCCGTCCATGTCAGCTCCGGGCTGCTCCGGCTCTTCCAGCGACTTTCAAAAAAGCGTTCAGTGTTGCGATGGTACGGCATTTAATTTTGCTCAGTGCGGCAGTTCGACTCCGGCAGCGTGGGATCCATCGGTGAACCCCAACCACGCTGGCGGGCCGGTCGAAAATGGCCTGGAGTGTTTGATCCATACCACTTCAAACAGCGCCCAGCAAGACACCCTGGATCCGAGCAACTTGGTCTCCGGAACCGGGCCGGCGCTGATTTCTCCGGGACCGTACAGCCAGTCGATCTACGGCCTGCAGCCGTCCGATTTGATGGCGACCAGCGACTCCATCATTAGCGTGCCATTGTTCGATAACAGCAATCCCCATCTGCCGCAGAACGTCACCATTGTCGGGTTTCTGCAGCTCTTCGTGGGCGATGTGGGTAGCGGCGCGCAAAGCGGGAGTTTCAACACCGTTATTTTGAACATCTCCGGATGCGGACAAGCGATTGGCTCTAGAGCCATCTCGGGAGGAGGCATCTCCCCCATTGCGGTGCGATTAGTTCGGGAATGAGCCCGTGGCCGGCCTCGAGCGAGGCTCAGTCTTGGGGCGGTTCGGGTGGGGGACCGTTGGCGGGGATCGGTTCTTGCTGCGGAAGTGGTACCGGCGCAGCTGCAGGTTCGGGATTATCGGCCGGGATCTCGTCGGCCGCCGGCGCAGACGTTTGCGCAAACCGAGCTGGCGGATCTGCATCCGCCCCCTTGCGGCTGAGAATCACACTGCGCAGGGCGTTCGGATCGGCATCACTTCCAATCACGACAAAATTCAACTGCGAGCCATTCAGAAGTTCAGTCAGGACGTCGTTCGGCGGGCCGGGGCCAAAATCTCCGGCGACCCGTTCCTGCTCTGTGCCGGCCGGAATGGCAATCTCGGCTCCAGTTTTTTTCTGAATCTGGTATAGCACTTCGGACAGGCTGGCGTTGGTGGCATGAATGCTCAGCTCTCCGAACCCGAACTGCACGTTGACGCCATTCACAGTCGCGGGGGGAGGTGTCGCGGGCGCTTTAACCGTCACCGCTCGACGTTGCAGGCTGACAGACTGGGAACGCGACTTGGTCGAAACCCAGCCGATTGTGGCCTCGCCCTGGTCGCCGCTCTGGTGATCGTTGCCGACCGTAATCAGCAGGCCAGTGGAGTCGGGAGCAATCTGATACCACTGGGGAGAATTTAGATCGACGACTACACGCGCAACTAGCGGCGACGTCGAAAAAGTGCCGGTTCGCACCGCGCGAATCTCGCCCTTGCCAACGGCGAAGCCGTGAAAGCCGGCACCTGCGGCCGTGTTTGGCAAATCGATGACCAGGCGTTCGGGATTCGGGACCACTTGCACTTGCGGCGATACCGAGGCGCTCGTCTGAATGTGCAGGCGAAGCGGGTGATCACCGACGATCGCAATCCTGCCGGCAGACAGAGACCGGGCTTGTGCTGGCGCCATCGCCGCCAACAACCCGAGGACCACGATTCCCGGAACAAATTGCGGAAGTCTGCTCACTTGAAGCGGATTCTAACAGCGCGAGAACGGTGGTAATCCGCACGTAGGTTCTAGTCCATCCGAGTATTTTTTTTTGGGCGGGATACCGGACCTCGAAGAGGGTCGGTTACTTTCCCGACCAACGCAAGCGCGCGAAAATCGCGGCTGCCCCGGAAATCGCGAGCACCAGGGTAGACGGCTCAGGCGTAGGCGGAGGCGACGGGGGAGGAGGCGGCCCCGGCGGCGGTGGTGGCGGCGGAGCGTGCTGGCAGTTCTTGGCCGTGCTCTTCGGAGGACAATTGCCGCCGCCGGGAGGCGGAGTGACTCCGCCTCCGCCGCCGCCGATTGGCGGAGGCACATTGACTCCCGGTCCGGCTGGGAACCCGCCTCCACCCGGCGTGGAAGGTCCGAGTGGCAGGATGGGGTCGACG
>Ga0126381_100004706_pt1 | contig 14895 bp, 10 predicted proteins | sample PanSoiMetPlot_28_FD_96465 | JGI IMG/M metagenome (GOLD analysis project Ga0126381, IMG submission 96465) | Tropical forest soil microbial communities from Panama - MetaG Plot_28 | ecosystem: Environmental > Terrestrial > Soil > Tropical forest > Bulk soil | place: Panama | collected 2016-02-17
ACCAACACAAGTCCGGTCGCCAAAATCGATACACGCATGTGATCCCTCCTGAATGTAAGGATTGTACCCCGTCTGTAACAGGGATTTAACCCGACGACCTCCGATAGCATGGAGCGCCATAACATTTTGCGATCTTGCAATAGTACTAGGACTGCTATACATTCGAAGCCAAATGGTACTACGACGATGTTTACGAAAGCGCTTGGGCGAGCGGGGCACCGCGCTACTCGAGCTCTCCCTCCTCATGCCTTGGGTCTGCTTCCTGTTCATCGGCGCGCTCGATTGGGGATATTACGCCTACGAGCTCATCACACTGGAGACTGCTACGCGCAGTGCGGCCGTGTATGAGTCCGGGCTCGGCGCGGTCAGCAACCCCGCGGCCTGCACGATCGTGCTCAACGAGATGAGCACTTTGATCAACATGGGCAGCGTCACCACCTGTGGCTCCAGTCCCCTGGTGGTATCTGCCACCCAAGTCCAGGGGCCGGACAACAACAATGCCGCGCAAGTCTCGGTGACGTATACCACACCGCAGATGATTCCGATTCCGGGGCTGCTCGGCGGCAAATTCACCATCACCAGGACCGTCAAGGTCCGCATGGGTTAGCTATGAGCTGTCGAAGACGCCAGCGTGGCAGCGTGATGCTCGAATTCGTACTCGCGGGCATCGCCGCCATCGCTCTCATGATCACAACCGTGCAGATCAGTATCGCTATGTGGAATTACCATACCCTGGCGTATGCCGTGCACGAGACCAATCGCTACATTGTGGTGCACGGCCACGACTGCACGCTTTACGGAAACAGTTGCGGCATCGTCGTGTCGGACGTGGCGCACAAATTCAGCAGCAACGCCATCGGATTGCCTGATGGAACAGTGACACTGACTTTGACGCCAGCCAGCGGCAGTGGCAATGCCGTGAGCTGCAATCCGGTGAACTCGTGTTACTCCTCGGCCGCCTCGTGGCCGCCCTTTGCCGACAGCGTCCAGGGTTCGAACACTACTGTTTCGGCCTCTTACACCTTCGGTTCCGCCATTATAGGGTTGTGGTATCGAACGCCTGGGACGCGGATCGGTTCCGTCACCCTCACATCGTCATCCACACTCCCGATGATTTTCTGACTTCTCGGAGGACTTTCATGCGCAGCGGACAGACCAGACAACGAGGCCAGACAGCCATCATGTTCGCCCTGGGGTTGACCACCATGTTCGGTGTGGTCGGCCTGGTCAGCGATGTAGGCTACGTCTACTACCGTAAGCAGAACGCGCAGGCGGCGGCGCAAGCCGCAGCCATCGCGGCCGCGCAGCAGGCCTTCGCCCTGGGTGGAATCCAGCCGATTTGCAACGCGAGCGTGCTGTGCAATTCGTACCCTGGCGTCTATACCTGCCCCAGCGCAGTCGCGCCGCCGGGAAGCAATAACTTCGAAGTCGCGTGCCTGTACGCCAAGGCGAACGGTTACAGCGGCAGCCAGGTTACTCTCGAAGGCGGCACCACCACACCGCGCGAAGGAGTGGCACACCTCACTTACTGGGTAACCGCGCGTGTAAGCGAGACCCTTCCCTTGCTATTTTCCGCTGCGCTCGGCGGCCATAACACCACGCTTACCGCGCGTGCAACAGCCGCCTTTGTTCCCCCGACGGGCAGCGGATGCGTCTATGTGATTGCGCCCACCGGCACCTCGCTGACCGTCTCTGGCGGTGCGCAGGTGAACTCTTCCTGCGGCGTTTGGGACGATTCCAGTGACAGCAACGCGGTCAATCTCAACGGCCTCAACACCAGCATCACCACGACCGGCGGCGCGACCACCCAGATTGTCGGTGCAAGCCCCGGTTATACCTGCGGTGGCGGCAATCTGACCTGCATTTCGCCCGCCCCGATCACCGGTGCCGTCAACTCCGGCGACCCGCTGGCTCAGTTGCCGGCGCCTACGAACCCGAGCAATTGCACGGCGGTTCCCGCCATGTCGCCCCACTCGACCACGACCGTCCATAACCCCACCGGCACGGTGATGTTTTGCAACGATGTCAGCGTTTCCAACAGTGAGGAGTTGGACCTGGATCCCGGCACGTATATTTTCACTGGCTGCGGTGGCAGCGGTATCAAAGTGTCGGGCCAGGGGACGCTAAATGGTAGCGGCGTGTTCCTCTATTTCGAAGGGAACTGCACGCCAAATTTCGCCGCCGGCGCTACGGTCACACTTTCAGCACCCACCGCCGGCCCCTACGACGGCATCCTGATGTTCCAGGCCCGCAACGATAGCGTCGGCGCATCGCTCACCGGCGGCGGTGCGCAGCTCCTCACGGGCATCGTCTACTTCCCCAACACGCTGCTCCAGTACACCGGCGGTACCACCTCCACTAGCACCGGCCAGCAGGCCACCATCATCGCATACAACTTGCAGTTTACCGGCACTTCCTACATCCGATCCGCTGCGAATTCGCCATATACCAGCGGAGTCTCGGGTGTAATTACGATCGAGTAGCTCGCATCGGCGCAGATCAGAAGCCTAGCTTCAGGCCAAACTGAACCAGGCGCGGATTGTTGACCGTGTAGTTGATATTGGCAAACGTGGAGGGCGAGGCAAAGTCCGCACCGTAGCCATTTCCGCCCGGCGCGCCGAACTGCGGGTGATTGAGTAAATTGAAAAACTCCGCCCGGAAGTCGACCCGCATTCCCTCACGTGGCACGAAGTGCTTGATGATGGAGAAGTCGGTATTCACGAAGCGCGGACCGGAGATCGGCGTCCGGTTCGCATTCCCCAATTCTCCCTCCGCCGGTTGTGCAAAGCAGGAGGCATTAAACCAGGCTGACAGAGTCGGATGACTCAGCGCCGGATTGCATACCTGGTTGGGCCGGATCAGGCTCTGCACGTTCGTATTCAACAGGCCTGCGCCGGACGTGTTGGCACTATCCACCACGAAGATCGGGAAACCGGAGGTTGCTTTCTCTATTACGGTCAACTCCCATCCCCCCGCGATCGCGTTCGCGGCGCCGCTCCAGCCGCTCCCCCATCTCTCGCCCTTTCCGAACGGCAACTGGTAGATCATGCTGGCGGTGAAGTTGTGGTTCAGGTTGATCTGCGAGAGCCCCCAGTCGAGACTTTGCCAATTCGGCAGTGGAAAGTAGGTTGCTCCGATGACGCTTCCGAGCCCATCGCTGAAGCCGGTATCGTACGCTCGCGAGTAGGTGTAGCCGATAAGGGCATAGATACCGTGCCGTGCGCTCTTGGTTTCAGCTTTGATCTGCAGGGAATTGTAGTGCGCGAGACCCGCGTCATAGACGCTGTCCATTTCCGAATAGGGGAACGCGGGATAAGGTCCGCCGAAAGCCGCCCCGTTTGGACCGCAGCCCAGCGTATATCCCTTGATGGTTCCACACCCGCTGGGAGAACCCACATTGATGTTGTTGCCGAAGACCAGAATGTGTGAGCTGCGGGAACCGGCATAACCCGCGGTCAGCACGATATGGCCGGGCACTTCCTGTTCGACATTGACATTGAACTGCTGAATGCGGCCTTGCTTGAAGTTCCGGTTCTGCGCCAGAATGGTGCCCTCGAAATCGGCCGGATTCGGCGGCGAATTGAAAGTTACGAATCCATCCGACATGTTGCTGCCGGCGGCGAACGACTCGGCATAGTAGGGCGGGTTCTGCCACAAGCCCTGCGCGCCCTGGTTCCAGGATGAATCGTGATAGATGGCGTACCCGCCGCGAACCACCGTATTGCTTCGGCCGAATGGCTTCCATGCTGCGCCCAGGCGCGGCTCCAGCGCCGTCCAGTCCATCTGAATGCCGGCCGCCGAACCGGCATTCTGCCCGGCGATGAGGAAGTTCCCGGTAGCCGGATCGAAGTCCGACATTCGATTGCCGACCTCTGTCTGGGGCGTCATCATGGCCCAGGCCAAGCCGATGTTCACCGTCAGATTCTTGCTGATGCGCCAGTCGTCCTGCACGAACGGGCGATATAGTTTCCAGCGGCGGCCTGTATTTCCACCGCCGAACTCCTGATCGTGCAGCGCCACGGCGGTCCAACCCGTCAGCAGGTCCGCCGCGGCGTCTCCCGTAAATTGGCCCGTGACCACCCAGAAGCCGTTGGGGAAACCGACTGCCACGCTGTTTAACTGGTTGGCGCGAATCGAGCCGCCCACGCGAATATCGTGCTTGCCGCGCACCATGTCGAGCGCGTCGGAAACCATCCAGACGTTGGTGCCGCCGACGAAAGGAGTGTAGCCGCGATCGCCCAGCGACCAATATGGGCTGGATAGTTCCACCGACGTCAGTCCGCAGCTATTACCGCCCAGATTCGCTCCGGGAATCCCGAGAGACTTCGCGTAGCAGGTGCCGTCCCCTTGCGACGCAATATAGTCGAACACGCGGTTGAAACCCGCGCTGAACTGATTCACAGTTCTGGGCGAGAAGATGTGCGTCTCGGAAATGGCCGCGTTGCGGGCATGGTTGCCGATACTCTGGTTGCTGGCGAAGGCTCCCTGTTCGGCCAGTCCCGGAGCGCCACCCGGCACATAGGACTGCGCCTGATCGTAGCTGAAGCGCCCGAACACCGTGTCTTTGCTGGAGAGATTTTGATCCAGACGAATATCGAACTTACCTTCATCCAGCTTTCTGACCGGCTCGCTGACATAGTTGTAGCCTAACGCCGGGTTATTCGCATTCGGTAAGGGATATAGATTGATCAACGCCCGGCCGATCGGGTTGATGAGGCTCTGCGGGATGATATTGCACGGGCCGGAGCCGCACTTGATCGGCGTCCCTATGGTCGAGGTCGGATCGGTTAGTTGAGTCGTATTCGGTTGTCCGAATGCGTCGTGGCTGAAGTCGCCGTTCCTCATCGCCGGCGTGGGCATCACACCTGTAAACGGCGCCCCGTGGCGTTGATATTTCTCTTCGTAGTCGGTGAAGAAGAAGAGCTTGTTCTTTTTGATCGGCCCCCCAAGCGACGCGCCGAATTGATTGAGATTGAACTTCTCCGTGGATGTGGCGAAGAAGCTGCGCGCGTCCAGGTCGGTGTTGCGCAGGAATTCGAAAAGGCTGCCGTGAAACTGGTCGCTGCCCGATTTCGTCGTGACCAGCACGGTCGGCCCTCCGCGCGTTCCCCATTCGGCCGAGTAGTTGTAAGTGAGAACCTTGAACTCCTGGATGGAATCGATCGAAGACAGAATCGAAATAGCGCCGGCCGTCAGCTCGTTGTTGTCGTTGCCGTCCAGTAGCCAATCCGTGCTGTTGGCTCGTGAACCGCCGACCGACAAAGAGAATGAACCTCGCGCCGAGGCTTCGCTGCTCGGGCCGGCGTTGAAAAAGCTATTGGGGTTTGTCTCCTGGGCCGTGCCGGGCGTCAGCGTGGCAAGCTGAACGAAGTCGCGGCCGTTCAAGGGAAGCTCGGTGACCTGCTGACTGGTAATGACCTGGCCGAGAGTCGGATCCGTCGTTTGCACGGCCACCGGCGTTGCCGAAACCTCCACGGTGGTCTGGACCGTTGCGGGAGCGAGTTTGAAATCCACCTCCCTGTGCTCGTCCACCTGTAAGCGGATATCGTTCATTACGGCGGTCTGAAAGCCGCTGTGCTCCGCTTTGACGCTATACATCGCCACGCCCAGTAGGGCAATGACATACTCGCCGGCTTCATTCGTTACCGCAGACCGGGTGAGTCCCGTGGCAGGCGCCGTCACCGTCACCTTAGCGCCAGGGACGACCGATCCGCTGTTATCAGTAACGCTGCCCGAGATACTGCCGGTTGCCTGCGCAAACAGACTGTGAACGCTTGTCAGCGCCAGCGAACAAAGAAGAGCCGCGGAGATCCCCTGACCAATCCGCGTAGAATATCGACACGCCCGCTTCATGCGATTACCTCAGAATTGGCTTAGACGTGAAAACGGTTTCGGCTGAACCAACGGGGTTCAACCCTATAAACCAGCCAGCAACCCGGGAGCAGATTTAAAGTTAGTCTTGCCCCGATTAACTGTTTTGTCAAGGAAAAAGGTGATACCGCCGGCGGCAAGATCGCCTGCACTACCGGACTGACACCGTCACGTCCGGTCGACTCGACACGCCGCCTGCCGAGATTACGATGGGCTGCTCGCCCGCCGGAACGCCCGGTGCGATCCGAACGTTCACCTGCACGGCTCCGGCCACCAGTCCATATGCACCGCCGGCGTAGAGCACCGGGCAATCGACACCGCCGATCGTGGCGGTGACGGTGGCCGCAGAGGTGGGAAACGGAGGAGTAACTGCGATTGCGCCATCGCCACTCGCCGGCACCGTTGCGCCTGCACCCGTCGCAAACACCTGGATCACATCGCCCACAAGTGCGGGGTTCGAGACGGAAACGACTTTGTACGCGGCATCGAGAATCGCGGCCGCACCTTTGCCGCTGCTATCGAGTGTGAAGATGCCCGGTTCCGTCGCCGCAACCTTCAGCGTCGCCACATTCGATCCGACGCCCTGGTATTCGTACTGGACCTGCGTCACGCTTTTTCCCGCCACCGAAAACGGAACCACCGCACTGATCTGGCCAACCTGCGCGTAAAGCAACGGCGCCGGGACGCCATCGAACTGCAGACGCGCGCCCGCCAGCGAGGTGGGAAGCATCAGGTTCGCGTCGGGCTGCGCGATCGCCAGCGCCGACGGCCCGAACGTCGGCCCGAAGAACGTCACAATCTCGCCGGGCGCGACCGCGTCGCTGGAGTAACTGGCGGCATTTGCCATACCGGCGGCCGCGATCACCGGCGGCGAATTGACCAGCGCCGATTGCATCGCCGTATAGGCCGGCTTGGGTTGGTAGTTGGCGTCGAATTCCAGCGCCGCACCGAACCCGGGATACGTCCCGGGAATCCACGAATGCTTATCGGTGAATCCCCACGTCTGAACTGCCGTGCATAACGGATACTTCAGGCAGATTGCGACCGCGTCGTGATAAATCTGCGCCTCGGTCGCCAGCATCGCGGGAGTGGCGTTGCCCGACGAGTCCACCGGCAGGCGCACGTCGAGCTCGGTAAATTGCACCTGCAGCCCAAGCGCGGTCAGGCGTTGAATATTCGGCTCGATGTTACTCAGGTCGGTGTTGGTGTTCGTAAGATGCATCTGCAGGCCGATGCCGTGCAACGGCACGCCGCGCGCGAGGAAGTCTTGTGCCATTTTGTAAATGGCGTTGGACTTGGCATTGATCGAAGCGTTGCTGTAGTCGTTATAGAACAGCAGCGCTTGCGGATCGGCCGCGTGCGCCCATTGCAGCGCCTGCTCGATGTACGCCGTCCCGCTGACGCCGATACCGGGCGAATCGCTCCAGATACAGCTTCGGATCGAACCATCGTCGTTGAATGCCTCATTGACTACATCCCAGGCATAGACCTGTCCGGCGTACCGGCCAACGACCGTGCTGATGTGGTCTTGCAGGATCTGCGCGAGGTCTTTGGGATTGTAATTGCCGCCGGTCAGCCAGCTTGGATTCTGGTTATACCACGCCAGTGTGTGGCCGCGGACGGCCATGTGGTGATCCTTCGCATAGCTGACCAGCGCATCGGCGTTTGTAAAATCGTAACTGGAGGGCAGGTTGCCCGGGCGCGGGTGAATCGGCCCGAACTTCATATCGTTCTCCGGTTCGAGCTGATTGAACTCCGCGCCGAGCGTGCTGAAGTAGGCAGTCTCCGCGAAGTATTTAGGGTCGGCCGCAGTACCGATATGAATGCCGCGCTGCGACGCCAGATCGCGCAGCGGTTGAGCGGCGCAGGCACCCGCCAGCGCCGCTATCGCGAGCAATAGTTTAGTGGGCAAACTAAATCAATGTATCACCGAGCCGCGATTCCCTGCGACCCCGAGGGCACACCCGGAACCGCCCCTATTGATGTAAGTGCTCCGCCGGCTCCGATTCGGAAACCCACAACACTCCCGCTTCCGCCGGCGCGCACGTACAGAAATTGGCCGTTGTTCGACAATGTCATGTCAGTCGGCGCACTGCCGGCTCCGGTGGAACCGGCTATCGCCTGGAGCAAAGTCAGAACGCCGTTCGGGGCCACTGAATAGCTGGAAATGGTGCCCGTTCCGGCGTTTGCGACAAACGCGTAATTGCCGTCTTGCGGGACCACCAGCCAACAAGCGGCAGCCTGACCGTCACCTACCGGCCCGCTCACAGCCACGAGTTTGTCATCCTGATTCAACTTATAGGACGAGGCCGCACTCAGGCCGGCGTCGGCGACAGCCACAGTGCCCTCATGGCCGAACGAAAAGCCGAAGGGCGTCGTCGCGTTTGAGGGAAAAGAAGCGCCGGGACCGGGAAGGCCGCGATCCAAACTGAAAACGTCGATGCTGTTGGTGCCCTTTTCGGTGACCACCAGCGCACCGCCATCGCTGGTAATCGAAATCTCCGCCGGAGCTGCCGCCGCGCCGCCTGGAAGCGGTTGCGTCGAGCCTGCCAGCGGCACCAGGCGGTTCGTGCCGGGATCTAACGTGAAGCCGGAAATATTCGGCGCGCCTCCCGCATTTACCACATAGACGAGGTCATGTCTTACGGTTACGCTCACGGGCATTACGCCCCCCGAGGACGCGGTATTCAGCAGCCGGAGCTCATCGCCAATCACCGCAAAGACAGACACCGAGTTGCTTCCCGCGTTTACCGCAAAAAGCAATCGCTGATCGTCGCTCAACGTGAGCGCGCCTTCCGAGCCGAGGGGATCCACGCCGCTACCCGCCCCATTTCCGCCGGTGGGAATGCTCCCCGCCTGGGTTAACGCGCCTGCCGCATCCCGATGATAAACAATGACCGAATTACCGGCCGGTTGATTCGTCATGACGTAAACATCGCCGGTACGGCCTTGCGCTCGAACGTCCTGGGCGAGCCCCGACAGAAGAGCAAAGCAGGTCGCCGGCAAGAAAGCAGATTTCCGAATTGTTTGTGTAAACACCGATGAACCTCTGATATGGGATTTGCGGCTAGCGCCGCTTCATCGGACAATTCGTTTGAAGTTGCCGCCGAGTTACGCTGCCGTTGGCAACTGGACGCCATCATGCCCCACAATTGAAAAGGATGGCCGTTCTGTTGAGTGTCTCTTCGCTGCGCAAGTCGTTTGGCGCACGCACTCTGTTCGAAAACATTTCGTTGAGCATCGCCGATGGCGACCGCGCGGGCCTGATCGGGCCGAATGGCAGCGGAAAGACTACGCTGCTGGAAATCCTGGCCGGCCGCGCGGACGCGGATGCAGGCGAGCGCGCCGCGCGTAAGCTCTCGACCATGGCGTACGTGCCGCAAGACTCCGTGTTCGAACCCGGCGATACGGTCGGGTCGGTGCTTCAGGCAGCGATTGCCGAGTTGCCGCTCACTGCCGAGGAGAAGACCGCGCGCTTCAATATGATGCTCGGCCGCGCGGGGTTCGATTCCGCCGACGCGGAAGCTGCGGTGCTTTCCGGCGGATGGAAGAAGCGGTTGGCCATCACGGCCGCACTGGTCCGGTCGCCCGATCTGCTGCTGCTCGACGAGCCTACCAATCACCTTGACGTGGATGGCGTGCTTTGGCTCGAAAGGATCGTGCAATCGGCAAACGCCTGCGTGGTTGTGACGCACGACCGCTATTTTCTGGAGAACGTCGCCAACCGCATGGTGGAGGTCAATCCCGCGTATCCGCAGTGTACGTTCCAGGTGAAGGGGAACTACAGCGAGTTTCTGGAGCGGCGCGAGGACTTCGTGGAAGCGCAGGCGAAGCAGCAGGAGTCGCTGGCCACCAAGGTGCGGCGCGAGGTCGAATGGCTGCGGCGCGGACCGAAAGCGCGCACCGGTAAGTCACGCGCCCGCATCAACGCGGCGGGCGAGCTCATCGAGGAGCTTGCCGTTGTCGCGGCTCGCAACCGCACAGCCACGGCGAAGATCGACTTCACGGGTTCAGGCCGCAAGACCAAGCGGCTGGTCGAGGCGGAGGGGATCTCAAAATCACTCGGTGGATGCAGGCTCTTCGAGAACCTGAACGTGACCCTCTTGCCGGGCGTTCGCGTCGGGCTGATGGGCGCGAACGGCAGTGGAAAGACCACGCTGCTCAAAATCCTGACCGGCGAGATGTCGCCGGATGCCGGAACGGTCCGCCGCGCCGATGGGCTGCGCATCGTCAGCTTCGCCCAGGACCGCGGCGCGCACCTCGATCCCGAAGTCAGCCTCCGGCGGACGTTATGCCCGGAAGGCGATTCGGTGATTTATCGCGGCCGGCCGATCCACGTAGCCGGATGGGCCAAGCGCTTTCTGTTTCGCGATGAACAACTGGATATGCCGGTAGCGCGGCTTTCGGGCGGCGAGCGGGCGCGCGTGATGATCGCGCGGCTGATGCTCGCTCCGGCCGATGTGCTGCTGCTCGACGAGCCCACGAACGATCTCGACATCCCCACGTTGGAGGTGCTGGAGGACAGCTTGCTCGATTTCCCCGGCGCCATGGTGGTGGTGAGTCACGACCGTTACCTGCTGGATCGCGTTTCGACCATGGTCATCGGACTGGATGGTGGGCAGGGTGGTATCTTCGCGGACTATTCGCAATGGGAGGCGTGGCGCGAGGAGCAGCGCAGCGCCAAGCAGACCGCGTCATCCGAGCCGCCCCCGGTTACGCAGGCCGCGCCGAAGAAGAAGCTCTCGTACATGGATCAGCGCGAGTGGGACGGAATGGAGGTCCGAATTCTGGAGGCCGAGGAGGCAGTGACAGCGCGCCAACAGGAACTACAGGACGCGTCGTCCGATCCCAAGAGACTTCCGGACGCGTATTCGAAACTGCAGGAAGCGCAGCACATCGTGGAAGAGCTGTACGAGCGGTGGGCAGAGCTGGAGAGTAAGATTCCGAGGTGAGCTCCTTTCCCAGCCACTTCGACGGGAAGCGGTTTTATAACCCTGGCGCGCCGCAAGCCCGAGGCTTTCTGGATCTTCTGCGGTGGAAATTCACCAGCCGGCCGAAGCCGTCGCCGCGCTTCGTTGCGGATGTGAAGCAGACGAAACCGCCGGCGCGAGTGGAGGGCAGCGCGTTGCGCGTAACGATGGTGAATCACTCCACCGTGCTGTTGCAGGGCGGCGTCAACATTCTGACCGATCCGATCTGGTCGGAGCGGGCAAGCCCGTTCGGCTGGATCGGACCGCGGCGGCGCCGCGATCCCGGCGTGCGGTGGGAGGATCTTCCGCCGATCGACATCGTGCTGCTGAGCCACAATCACTACGATCACCTGGATCTTCCGACGCTGCGGCGGCTGCGTAAGCGCGACGCGTCAGAGTATGTTGTGCCGCTGCGGCTGGCGCAGCTGCTGCGGGCTGAGAAGATCGGGCCGGTTCACGAGCTGGATTGGGGCGAGTCGGTAGAAATCGGTGAAACAAGCATCCACTGCGTGCCGGCAATGCACTTTTCAGCGCGAACCATGTTCGACCGCAACCGGGCTCTGTGGTGCGGGTACGTGGTCGTTTCGTCGGGACGCACGGCGTACTTTGCTGCCGATACCGGATTCGGCGAACACTTCGCGGCCATCCGCGAGCGATTTGGCGCGCCGCGCCTAGCGCTGCTGCCGATCGGCGCCTATGAGCCGCGCTGGTTTATGGGGCCGGCACACATGGGACCCGAAGAGGCCGTCCGCGCGCACCGGATCCTGGGTGCGCACACCAGCATCGCGATTCATCACGGAACATTCCAACTCGCCGATGAGGCGATCGATACGCCTTCCAGTCGCCTCGCCAAATGCGGCGCGGACGATTCATTTCTGGTGTTGGCTAACGGACAGCATGTCACGCTGGAGTGAACCGCATGACGATGGACAAGCACACGCTCGCGTTGATCGGCATCAGCGGCAGTTCGCTCGACGTGCTCGGCACTTTGTACCTGGCGTACGATCTCCTGGGCGGCGAGCACGGACCTCTGCGCACGCTGACACGGGCGGTGACGTACAGCGCGCTTTTCGGGATCGGTTTCGGACTGGCGCTGGGGCCGATATTCGGAATCCTCAGCGGCGTCGCGCACGGCGTCACGCTCGCGTGGGAGTTTTCGCGGGCATCCCGCGGGCTGCCAAAGTCGGGGCTATTGAGGGATGCTGCAATGAGCGCGATTCGCGGCGCGGGATTTGCGGTGGGCATCTCGTTCACGTTCGGGGCACGTTTCGGCGTGACATTCGGTGCGTTAAGCACAATAGGGCAGGTGTTCGCATACCACATGGGCATGCGGCCGACGATCGATTACAGGCCGGCGACGCGTCCGCGCCTGACGCGCCGGCAACTTCTCGGAGTAATGAATCGGACGGCCGGTTACGCCCTGACCGGTTACTTGAGCAGCCTGGCCGCGCAGCACCGCGAACACGCATTGGCCGTGGGACTGCGGGCCGGGGTCGCGGTCGGAGCGGTTACCGCTGTGGTGATTGCGTGCACGCCGTTCATCGAGTGGATGGCAGACCGCGTGCCGGAAAAGCGCATGGGCGTGTTTGGGGTGGCGCTGATCCTGGTGGGGTTCGCGCTGCAATCGGTCCAGTACTGGCTGGGGCTGCTGGACGTTGTCGTGCAGTAGGTGGGACGGGCGGTTCCGGTCCTATTGGAACGCAAGCGTCCGCACGACTCCCTCAATTCCGCTCTGGTCCTTTGAGGGCGGATCGTATCCGATCTCAACTTTGACGCCCGCCTTCTGCGGCCCGCAGTTCATATCTACCGGCCCATCGCTACCGGCGGTGATCGCTACTCTGTCCGGATCTGCGATCAGAAATGCCTTCCGGCCCGCGGCGGTTTCGACCAGCATGCGGGCCTGCTTGCCACGGCAGTCAAGTTCGACAAAGCGCCCAGTAGCCGTCGGACGTTCTCGGGGCGCCATCTCGTTGGGGCCGGCCGGGGCATCTCGCCGTTTGAGTGATGGCCGCGAGGAGTCAGTGAGCTCCATCGGGCGCGTATCGGCTGGCTCGCTACGGCCGGCGCAAAGACTGATGAGCCGGTCCGCCTCCTGGCGGTCGTCGTCCGTCTTCGCAATCTCCCGAAAATGCTGCGCTGTTGCGGCAGCATCTTTTGGATCGCCGTTGTTAAGATTCGCGTACACTGCGATGCGGAAGAAGCGCGCCGAATCGGCCGGCTTTACCGTTCGAACCGGCCCCAGAGTTGCGAGCGCCGCGACGGGATGCTTGGCGCGCAACTGCGACTCCGCCAGTTCGAGCCTGACGTCCATGCGCGCCGAATCCAGCGCAAGTAGCTCCGTCAATACGCGAATCGCCGTCTCGCCGTGGCTGCGCTCGAGCAGGCGGCCGTAATCCCACAGCAATCCCTGATCGCGGTCGCCCCGCTCGAACGCTTTGCCGAAATGCTCCACCGCCTGTTCGTGATTGCCGGCGCGCCACGCCAGATACCCAAGACCGCGATACGGTTCCGGCCGCTTCGGATCCATTTGAGTGAGACGCTCCAGCGCGGCACGCTGCGCATCCCCGTTCCCGGGACGATCCATCAAGTCTGTCATCACGATGCTTGCGCCGAACTCATCGAGCGGCTCTGTCGGGATCTCTGCCGCAGTCTTCTCGAGTTTGGCTGAGACGAGCGCACCTTGGAATGACGATCCACGCAGATAAGCCTGCAAGTCCTTTTCGATCTGCACCACGGTGCGCCCGTACACCTGCTGCAACGCCGCGGCGGAGTCCGTTCCGCCAGAGACCGTGCGCATGAATTCGCCGAACTTGCCGCGGTACTCCGTCCGAAAGTAGAGCATGTGCGTGAGCGCCCAGCCTTCGTTATAGAGGCTGCCAGCTTTATTCTTCTCGTTGTAATAGGGCGAGTCGTGGCCGGCGGCAAGGATCACCGGCAGCGGCACCCATTTGTCTTCGAGCAGAGCGCGGTGACGGCCCGGAATCAAATCGCCCACGAGAATCTTATCGCCGAGCGGACGGAGCGTAGAGTACAGCTCCGCCAGTCCCTCATTGAGCCAGGGCGGAAGCTTCAACTCGGAATGCCTCACGAGCAGGTGAACATACTCATGCACGGCGATGGGAAATGTGTCGGCGCCTCCATGGCTCATGACGATGTAATCGCGTCCCGCGGCCTGGTGGTAAAACGCGGTCGCGAACTCGTTAATGCGGTACGGCTCGTATTCCCGCGCCGATCCGAACGCAGCCAGCCGCACCGGGACCGCCTTGGCGGGCGGACCTCCGAACGCCTGAATGAAGAAGCCACGCACCTGTTCGAACTCGCGCAGCGTATCGCGTGCGCTGCGCGCACCCGCGCTGCTGTACAGTTCGAAGTTCGGTGATTGCAACCGAATCCAGCGGAGCTCGGCGGCGCTCGACGGAATCGGTCCGACAGGGAGCAGGAGCAGCGTGCAGTTGAGCAAGATGGCGGAATGGCGGCGCATGGTTTGCTAGATAACGTAGCACCAAGCTCCGGCGACCGCACGCGTCCGTGTGGATAGCTTCGTTACCGATAAATCAAGGCTCACCGGATGATACAATCGTCGCGCCATGGTTCGAAAATCCCTCCTGATCCTCTCGCTTGCGCTATCCGCGGCGGTGATGATGCTGCCGGCGGATAAGGCCGCCCCGTCGCGTATGACGGCGGCGTTGAAGATGTTCTCTGCGCCGGGTATTCCCGCGACCGGACCGAACGAACCCGAAGCGCCCGCGCGCAACTGGCCCGACCCGACGAGCGCTGCGGAACTTCCCGGGCGCGGACTGGGGCAGCATCCGATGCTGTTCGCAGGTGAAGGCTACAACATGCTGTTTGTAGTCGATAGAGGCAAGGTGATCTGGACGTACTCCGCGGGTAAGGGCGGAGAGATCGACGACGTCTGGATGCTCACGAACGGCCACATTCTGTTCACTACGCAGTTCCACGTCTACGAAGTGACGCCACGCAAGGAGATCGTGTGGCACTTCGATGCGCCCGAGGGAACGGAGGTGCACACCTGCCAGCCGATCGGGCTCGACAA
>Ga0126381_100004707_pt1 | contig 14895 bp, 13 predicted proteins | sample PanSoiMetPlot_28_FD_96465 | JGI IMG/M metagenome (GOLD analysis project Ga0126381, IMG submission 96465) | Tropical forest soil microbial communities from Panama - MetaG Plot_28 | ecosystem: Environmental > Terrestrial > Soil > Tropical forest > Bulk soil | place: Panama | collected 2016-02-17
CGCAAGCAAAATCTTCTGACCTAAGCCGATTTACCTAGTATTTGCGCCCGTAGCTCAGCTGGATAGAGCAACGGATTTCTAATCCGTGGGTCGGGTGTTCGAGTCACCCCGGGCGCGCTTCTTAGAACGGGGAGACGTGATTGGCAGCCAGTCTCAGTTCGTGCTTCTCATTTTCTACTTCCGTGCGCGTAGCTCCGCTCATGATCGAGCAGCCATTTCTTGCGCCATAATCCGCCGCCGTAGCCGCAGAGCGTACCATCGGCACGGATGACGCGATGACATGGGATAATAATACAAATCATATTCGTGCCATTCGCGTGTCCGACCGCACGGCGCGCCTTTTCATCTCCCAGACGTTTCGCCATCCAGGAGTACGAACGCGTTTCACCCACCGGAATGGATCGCAAAATTTTCCAGGCACGCAGCTGAAAATCCGAGCCAACCGGTGCCACCGGAGTATCGAACTCCAGATTTTTGCCCGAAAAATAATCGTTGAGTTGCTCGCGCACTGCGGTGAGATACCGATGTTCGCCGGGCACGACGTTTGTTTGCAACCGTCGCCGCAAGATCAATAGTTCCCGTTCGGTCGCGCGCCGGTCGATAAACTCGAGCAAGCGCAAACCCTCGTCATCCGCGACAACGATCATCGCGCCAAGGGGAGTATCGATTCGCTCGGCAAACATCGGGCTTCGCGTTCTGGCTGTCGTCGGCGGTTCGCCAAAAATTTTCGTGAACGCCTCGCGAAAACCGCTCTCCGATCCGAAACCGCTTCCGTTTCGCGCTTCATCGACGCGTCCGCCTTCGCGCACTTCGCTTAACGCCAGACCCATCCGCCGCGCACGATGATAAGCTTGAAACGTCATTCCATAATGCCGCTTGAATTGCCGTCGCGCCGTGGACGGATCGATCGCCATCGCTGCCAGTTCCTTGTCCGTCAACCGTCCACCCGGGGCGCGCTCGACTTCAGAGCGCAAACGTTCGATTAATTTGGGAGGACGCTTCTTCGGATCCATCGGATGGCAGCGCAGACAGGGCCGATAACCGCCGTCCAGCGCTTCGCCTGGTGTCGGGAAAAAATCGACGTTCTCGCGTGCCGGCTTTTTCGCCGTGCAAGTTGGCCGGCAGAAGATCCCAGTCGTGCGCACACCGACGTAAAATATGCCTTCAAAGCTGGGATCGCGCTTCATTAGGGCGCGATACATCGTTTCAGGTGGTGGAAGAAGTTCCAGTGGCTTCATGAATCTAACCTACGAGCATTTACTGCTCCTGCGCATCGACGAAATTCAGGCGACGAATTTTGTAGCCGCCCGCTGTGTTGGGGCACTTCACGCAATGGGCACGGCGACACAGCGCCGTGGCTACACCTTCGATGATACCGAAGTTCATGCACGTCGGATCCGAAACGTATAGCAACCGCGAGTCACGCTGCGCGCATCCACGAATGCAGTCTCCGGATTCTGAAAGAGCTTTTCAATCACTAGTTCCGGTTCGTTTCCATTCACGACTTCCGCATCGATCATGTCGAACTTAGAATTATAAGCGCGCATCGCGCGCCCTTTGCGAAAGTCTGCTGGAAATTCGCGCGTAGTAGCGTAGCGCTGGCACGGCTCGGCATGCACGAAGATCGGGCCGCTTTCCGAGTACGGGTGACCAGGTGAAATCGCCGCGTAAGGGAAAAGAATCACCCGTTCGCCCGGCTGAGCGAAACGCAGACAATGCCGGCATGGATAGCCGGTAGGCGAATCCGCAACCACGATGACGTGATCTGCTGCGCCGGCCTTTGTGGCGCGACGCGCCATATCTGCGACCTCGGTCGGGAGAGGAACGATTCGAAACGTTGAAGCTTTCATGAACGAAATCTAAACGCGGTCCTCTAGATTGCGCATCGACGAAATTTAGGCAGCGAATTCGGTGTCCGACCTGCTCTCTCAGAGCGCTTCACCCAACGGTACGGCGACACAGCGCCGGGGCTACATTCACCACCTGTGGTACGCGGGATGACCTTCCTTGACTGCCACGAAGACACCACGGCACGTTGCGCAAACTTTGCCGCCGGCGCTCAACGTTCCTTCGATGGTCGCGCGATCCTCTTTTAGATCGACAACTTTCGCAGACAGAAAAACGGAACCATTCGTTGGGGCGGGTCTCAGAAATTTCACAGCATACTCCGCAGTGACAGTGCACGGAGGACGATTCGCTTTCGCCCGCCTCATCAGATGGTAGGCCGCAGTCCAATTACAATGACAATCAAACAGCGTGCCGATGACACCACCGTTCAACGCTCCGGAATACGCCTCATGTTTCTTCTGCGGTTTCCACTCGGCAACGACCTCAACCTCGCCGTCCTTAGGGAAACTGCGGATGTGTAATCCATCTGGATTGGCAGGCCCACAACCCCAGCATGTGCTGTTCAGCGCATATCTTTCCTGAAGAGATTGAGATTCTTTCACCTTGAAGGGCGTTTCTGTGAAACGCCTTGGAAAGGGCGAAAACCGTGTGGCGTCTGACACAGACGCCCTACAATCATGCACGTCATCTATTTCGGCAGGCCTGGGTAAGGGCGCCGCGCAGGTCCAACGTAGAGTGAACGTGGACGGATTAGGCGATTGTGATCGTGTTGCTCGGTTACGTGCGCGCACCAGCCGGCAACGCGTGATGCTGCGAATAGCGGCGTGTTCAGCTCGGGCGGAAACCCGAGCATCCAAAATACCGGTGCCGCGTAAAGATCGACATTCGCGCAAAGTCCTTTCTCGCGATCCATCACTTCCTCAAGCTTCTCACAAATCGGCACCCAGTTTTCTTTGCCGGTGCGCTTGCCAAGGTCGCGCGCGATCTCGCGCATGGCCGGCACCCGCGAATCGCCCTTTTTGTAAACCCGATGCCCGAAGCCCATGATCTTCGCCTTGGCGGCGAGTTGTTTTTTCAACCAAGCTTCAGCGCGGTCCGGCGTCCCGATTTCCTCGAGCATCTTCATGGACTCCTCGTTGGCACCGCCATGCAATGGCCCCTTTAGGGTTCCGACTGCTGAAGTTACCGCCGCGTAAATTCCCGCGAGAGTCGAGGCAGTCACGCGCGCGGCGAACGTTGAGGCGTTGAATTCGTGATCCGCGTAAAGATTGAAAATGGTGTCCATCATCCGCGTCTTCCACGCTTCCGGCATGTTGCCGTTCAGTTTATAAAAGAAGTTGGCCGCTTGGCTCAGCTCCGGCTTTTCCGGCAACGGCTTTTCGCCTTTCGAAATCCGCCAGCCGTCCGTGATCAACGTTTCCACGCGGGCGATGAGCTTGATCGACTTGCGAATATTCGCGTCGTGAGAATTATCGCTGAGGTCTTTATCGAACGCGCTCAACATCGAGACGCCGGTTCGAAGCATGTCCATCGGGTGGGTTGATTTCGGTAAAAGGTGCAGCATCTCGACGACCTCTCTTGGCAACGCGCGTTGGGAGGCAATCTGCTCCTTGAATTCCTTCAGCTGTTTCCGGTTTGGCAATTCGCCGTTTAACAGCAAATATGCGACTTCCTCGAACGTCGCTTTGTCGCCCATATCGTGGATGTCGTAGCCGCGATACATCAGGCCGGCGTTTGGATCGACCCAACAAATGGAAGTCTCGCCGGCGATCACGCCAGCCAATCCCGGGCTATATTCTGGCTTCGCTTCAGTGCTCATTTCTTTGGTCACGTTAACAATGATACGCAATTCGACAAATGCTCAGTCGCGAAAACCCTTCCATTCCTCTGCCGCCGGATCATAATCGAGCAGGTCATATAATTCCTGACGCGTCTGCATCTGGTCGAGCCAATCGTTTTGTGTGCCAGCCTTTTTTAGCGCGGCGAAAAATTTCTCGGTCGCTCTCATCGCAACTCGGAACGCGCTCTGCGGGAAAATGATCATCCGATAACCGAAGTCCGCGAGCTGCTGGAAAGTGAGGAGTGGGCTCTTGCCAAACTCGGTCATGTTTGCCATGAGCGGGGCTTTAATCTCCTTGGCGAAATCACGAAACTCATCGGCCGTCTGCAACGCTTCTGGAAAAATCGAATCTGCACCCGCGGCCAGATATTCCCCGGCCCGTTCCACTACGCGATCAAAACCTTCCACTCCACGCGCATCGGTCCGGGCGATGATCAGAAAATCCTTGTCGCCGCGCGCTGCCGCCGCCGCTTTGATTCGCACGACCATGACTTGAAGATCGACAATTGTTTTGCCTGCGAGGTGTCCGCAGCGTTTCGGAAATTCCTGGTCTTCAATGTGACAACCAGCCAGTCCTGCTCTTTCCAATTCGCGGACTGTTTTTGCGACTTCTTCGCCTTCGCCAAAGCCGGTGTCGGCATCGACCACCGCCGGGATTCCCACCGCGTGTGCAACATAACCAGCGAACCGCACAACTTCATCGCGGTTCAGCAGTCCGATGTCCGGCATACCCGCCGTCGAATTGATCATCCCGGCACCGCTCAAGTAAACCGCATCGAATCCAGCTTGCTCCACTTGCCGCGCCATCGATGCGTTCGGCACACCCGGCATCATCACCGCGCCCTGCGCGATCAATTCGCGCAGCCTCTTACTCTTACTCTTGCTCATGCTTACTTCATCAGGCACACCGCCAACAGAGTGTCGACGATCTTTGCTTCGTCCAATTTCCACGCGAGATCGACAATCTTCTTCGCACGCGCTTCGCCCACCGCCGGCACAACCAGGACGTTGAATTTTCCTTCGAGTTGTTTGTCGCTCACGGGATTGAGCGCGTTGCCCAGTGGATAGTCGACACGCTTGGTCAACTCGCGCCCGTTCTCCAGCGTCACGTGGACGATGTTTGCGACCGCTTTCGCGTAGAGCGAGCTTAATTCGTCATTGCGCTGGACCGTAACATTCTCGAGAACCCTCCAAATCTTCGGATCGGTGAATCGCCGAGGCTGGAATTGCTTTTCCGTCACTTCGCCGTCGATCAATGCGATCGCGGTGATGTAAGGCAAGCTGTGATCGGCGGTCTCGCGCGTTTCCGGTCTCCATTTCTCAGGCTCGCTTCCGATGATATCGACAGAGGCATCGTGGCTCTCGATACGGACCGATTTAATTTTCGCCGGGTCGCCGACTTCCTTTCGCAAGAACAACGCCGCTTCGATCGCGCTTTGGCTATGATATTCCGCCGGCCAGTACTTGATGCTCGTCTTCAAGATCATCGACGCTGGACCTTTGCCGGGCATTGCTTCTTTTTTCTTGTCGAATACTGAAGCGACGTCGCCCAGCGAAACCCCGAGCTCCTTTTCGAATCCCATTTGTCCTTCGAAAATCGGCGCCGGGCCAGTCATCCCCGCGCGGGCGAGCAGGGCAGCATATACACCGCAGCGTGCCGCGTTCGCGAACGCGACGCCTTTCCAGTGGGAAAGTTCTCCTACCCGAGCTTGCCGAAACGCCGCGCAATTCACGCCGGCGATATTGATTGCGTGTCGCATCCGCTCGGGATCAAGCTTCATCAACTTCGCGGCTGCGAGCGCGGTCGAAAACGCGCCGTAAGTCGGATGGTCCCACCCCCGCGCGCGAATGCTGGCTGCGTCACAAAGTCGGCATTGCACTTCATAAGCAATCGCTGCGGCGAGAATCGTTTCCCTCCCGCTCGCGCCCACGCTTTCCGCGACCGCAAAAACCGCGGCAAGATTATCGCTCGGATGCGCGGGCTCTTTCGAAAGGTAAGTGTCGTTGTAATCGAAATAGCGGATGCAGCAGCCGTTCGCAAACGCCGCCCAGTCCGGTGGCGCTTTGTGCGTCGTTCCGATGATTGTCGATCCGTCCTTCGCCAAAAAATCCGACGCCACTTTGCGCGCGATCGCGCACGGTTCTTCGTTCCAGGCCCCAAGCGCGCAGCCGAGCGAATCGATGACCCGCCGCTTCACCTCGTGAACAACGTCTTTGGAAAGATCTTCGAAATCGAGCGAGCACGCGTAGTCCGCGAGTCGATGAGCGAGTGTTTTTGTGGCCATAAAATTGAACGTCCAATCTGCCGACGAAAATCAGGTCGGCAAGCGATTGTCGATGGTTGCTCAACTGCGAAAACCGCGCACAATCTTTTCCAGATGAACAAGGTTTATCCTAATGCGAAGACAGCTCTCGAGGACCTGCTTCACGACGACATGACGATTGCTGCGGGCGGTTTTGGATTGTGCGGCATCCCGGAGAACCTCATCGCGGCAGTTCACGATAGTGGCGTTAAAGGACTGACCATCGTCGGCAACAACGCCGGCGTGGATGATTTCGGCATGGGGATTCTTCTGCCGGCGCGACAGGTGAAAAAAGTGATGGCGTCGTATGTCGGCGAGAACAAGGAGTTCGAGCGACAAGTTCTCGCAGGCGAGCTCGAGCTCGAGTTGATTCCGCAAGGCACGCTCGCCGAACGATTGCGAGCCGGCGGCGCCGGAATTCCGGGCTTTTACACCCGCACCGGTTTCGGGACGAAGCTCGCTGAAGGCAAAGAAACGCAAAAATTTGGCGACCGCGATTACGTGCTCGAGCCGGGAATCACCGCGGAGTTGTCAATCGTGAAAGCGTGGAAAGGCGACAAGTCCGGTAATCTCATTTACCGCGAGACGGCGCGAAATTTTAATCCGATGATCGCCACCTGCGGAGAAGTTTGCGTGGCGGAGGTCGAGCAACTGGTTGAGATCGGCCAGCTCGACCCGGACCAGATCCACACGCCGGGAATTTTCGTGAATCGGATCATTCAAGGCGCGAAATACGAAAAACGGATCGAGTTCCGCACCGTGCAAGGCGCCGATCCAAACAAGAAAACTTCATCGCCGATTCGCGACTTGATGGCGAAACGAGCCGCGCAAGAATTGCGTGATGGCTATTACGTCAATCTCGGCATCGGCATTCCCACGCTGGTCGCGAATTACATTCCGAAAGGAATGCACGTGACACTGCAATCCGAGAATGGCTTGCTTGGCATCGGTCCGTTTCCAAAATCCGGCGAAGAAGACCCCGACCTGATCAATGCCGGCAAACAAACGATTACGACCATGCCGGGCTCGGCGTTTTTCTCGAGCGCCGATTCCTTTGGCCAAATTCGCGGCGGACATATCGATCTCGCGATTCTCGGCGCATTCGAAGTGACAGACAAAGGCGACATCGCAAACTGGATGATCCCCGGAAAAATGATCAAGGGGCCCGGCGGCGCAATGGATCTCGTCGCGGGAGTGAAACGCGTGGTCGCCGTGATGGAACACACTTCCAAAGACGGGAGCCCGAAGATTTTGAAAAAGTGCACGCTGCCGATCACCGGTCTTGGGGTGGTCAATCTGATCATCACCGACTTGTGCGTCTTTGAAGTCAAAGAGGGCGGAGGCTTGGTGCTCACGGAGATTCACTCGAACACAACCGTGGACGACATTCGCGCAAAGACTGGCGCGCCCTTTGAAGTGAAACTCAAGAGTTAACGTCAGGCAGGCGTTCTCGGGGACAAACCAACACCAAAACGGAGGCGATTACGAAGCAGACAACCATGAACGCGAAGCCGCCGGTAAACGAGCCGGTCTTTTGACTGATGTCGCCGATAATTTTCGGTCCGAAAAATCCACCGATGCTCGCGGTGCAATTAATGAAACCGACTGCTGCGGCCGCGGCTGAAGCGCTCAGAAATGCAGACGGCAAAGCCCAGAATGCCGGCAAATAGGCGACGGTTCCGAATCCCACCACGGTAAACAGAGCGACCAGCAGCGCGTTTGAATGTGGAAGGGCAAGCCACGCGACCAACGCGATCGCCGCGGTCAATTGCGGAGCAGCAAAATGCCAACGGCGTTCGCGCGTGCGATCGGAGCTCCAGCCTAACAACAACATCCCTATCAGCCCAGCGCCGAAGATCAGCACGGCAAACCAGCTGACCTTCAAAACACTCCAGTCAGTGAATCGCTGCAGCATGGTGGGCTCCCAAAACCAAAATGCGTAACCACCGGTGTATGTAAAAAACAGACCGGCGGTCAGAATTAACACCGGCGGATGCCGCAACCCTTGCCAGATTGTCGTGTCCCCAAGGTGCGCCTTCGCGCGCCGTTCTTTTTCGAGTTTTGAAACGAGCCAATCGCGCTCGTCCGCGCGCAACCACCGCACCTGGTCCGGCCGATCCGGCAGAACAAAAACCGTCGCGGCTCCCAAAATGACCGCCGGAATTCCTTCCAACAAGAAAAGCCAGCGCCACCCGGAAAGATTCAGCCAGTGAACGCTTAAAATCTTTCCGGCAATCGGCCCGCCAATCATAAAGCCGATTGGAATCGCAGCCATGAACCGCGCAAGGGCTTTGGCCCGGTCCTCATAAATAAACCAATGCGAAAGGTACACGATCACGCCGGGAAAAAATCCGGCCTCGGCTGCGCCGAGCAGGAAACGCGCGCCGTAAAGTTGATGCGCGCTATGCACAAAACCGGTCAGCGTAGTCAGCGCGCCCCAGGTGACGAGCGTAATCGCCAACAAAAATCGCGCGCTCCAACGCTCGACCAGCAACGCACCGGGAATTTGCAGGGCGAAGTATCCGATGAAAAAAATTCCGCTCGCTGTGCCAAATACCGAATCGGACAGGCCGAGGTCGCCTTTCATTCCGAGCGTCGCGTAGGCGATGTTCGTTCGATCGAGATAATTCGCGACGTAAAGCAGAAACAGAAACGGCAACAGCCGCCGCGCAATCCGAGTGCGCGCAGTCTCGCCTGTTTGCAAGATCGACATCGGAATCAGACAGGATTTACGAGATCAGCAGGATTGATTCTTCTGAAATCCAGTTAATCCCTCTAGACCATCGGGCGAAAGCGGCCGACGACTTCCTGCAAACGCCCAGTAACCTGGCCCAACGAACAGACTTCGACCGCGTCGAGCAGCGCCGGGAAACAATTCTTACCGCCCTCCACGACAGCCGCGAGTTTGTCGAGAGCGCGTTTCGATTTCTCAGCGTTTTTCTTTTTGAACTTCGTGAGCCGATCTACCTGCAGCTGCTGTTTCTTACGAGGCGTGCGAACGAGCTTTACTTCCGGAGCGTCGTCATCGCCGTTTCGATATTTGTTCAGAGCAATGATCGGTCGCGTGCCGTCGTAGATTTGTTGTTCATAGCGGTGTGCGGCGCTTTGGATCTGGCTGCGCTGATATCGTTCTTCCACCGCCGCAAGTACGCCGCCAAGGCGTTCGATCTCACGAAACTCGTCGAGGATCGCCGCCTCCACCGCGCGTTCAACTGCTTTCATTCCCGGCGAACCACTCAGCATGTTCATCGTGTGCTTAAACATGCCGGACTCTTCCAGCAGAATGGCCTGACCGTGGGCGGCGAGTCGGATCCATTCCTCGCTCGGGGTCGTAAACGGTTCGTCGGCGCTGTTTGAATGGCATGAATTGGTCGCGTTCATGTAAGCGAGCATCAACTCTACTGCGGTGCGCGTTAGATTGTTTTTGAACTCCGCGGCGATCAGCGATCGCCCGCTGGTCTGGGTGTGCAATTTGTAAAGCTGCGCGCGCGGGCCTGCGCCGAATATATCGCGCATACCAATCGCCCAGATACGCCGTGAGACGCGGGCCAGAGCGATGTATTCGGCATCCAGACCACAATCGAGAAAGAACGAGAGCCGCGGCCCGAACTGGTCGACCGGAATTCCGCGCGCGGCAAACATCTCGGCGTAAGCAAAACCGTTCGACAGCGTGTAAGCCGCTTGCTGCACCGGCGTAGAACCGGCTTCGCCGATGTGGTAGCCACTGATCGAGATCGGATACCACCGCGGCATTTCACGCGTGGTGAATTCTACCATGTCAGTGAGAAAACGCAGTGACGGCTCGATGGGGAAGATCGTTTCGTTCTGCGCCTGGACCTCCTTGAAAATGTCGGCTTGAATCGTGCCGCGCAGTTTCGGGACAATCTTAGGACCAAAGCGGCGTTTCGCCGCAGCAATATACATCGCCATGATCATCGGCGCCGGGCCGCTGATCGTCATCGATGCGGAGAAATTGGGCGAACCGAGATCGAATCCATTGTACAGCCGTACCATGTCTTCGACCGTGTCGATCGCCACGCCGCCCTCGCCGATTTTTCCGAAGACGCCGTCCGCGTCGCTGTCGATGCCGTAGAGGGTTGGGCCATCAAATGCCGTGCTGAGTCGGTGCGTGCGTTGATGGCGCGTCAGGTAATGGAAGCGCTCATTCGTATCTTCCGCCAGCATCAAGCCTGAAAACAAGCGCGTCGGCTCCTCCGCTTGCGGGATTTTCTTATGGATCTTCCCATCATTTTTCTCGAGGCTTTCGACATCACGAACCGGCTCGAGATACATTTCGCGGTAAGCCCCGTTCAAAAACGGGAACTCTCCGGGCAATCCCTCGCCGAAGAGGTAACGGGCGATCTCGCCCGGTTCATCAATCTCAGGCAGCGCCAGTCGTGGTAGCGGCAGACCGGTCGGCGTGCGCGTGGTCGGTATTTTCGCTTTGATGTCGTTCCAACGGCCCAGTAGATCGCGCCCAAAATTTTCATCTGTGCGCGCCCGCTTAACCTGGTCGAGAACGAACTTGTTGTACTTCTCAACTGCTTCAACAACTTGTCCGAGTTTGCTCATGGCTTCGTCTCCTTCTGTAGCAGCATTCTATGAGCGCCGTTTACCTTTACTTCGGCGGTCTGAGACCGCCGCTACAGCCGAAATTAGATCGTACAGGCGATTTACGCCAGGGTCGCGATGTCGTTTGGCAACTGTATCGATCAGTTGCTGGGCGCGCCGGTTTTGTTCAAGGCGTTGTTCGATTTCGGTGTGCGCGGTGCGAGCCCGCTGTAAGTCGCTCTTGTTCACCACGACGATGTCCGCCAGATCGAGCATGACGATCTTTTGTAACTGTAGCGGGCTGCCGTAGTCGGGGTTCATCACCATTACGGTTAGATCGACGATTCCGTTCTTTTGAAACGGCATCGCCTCCTGGCCGGTGCCGACTGTTTCGATAATAACGTAATCGAAACCCCACCGGGCGAGCAGTGCCAGGCAATCGTGCGTCGCGGGCGAAAGTCCGCCAGCCTGGCCGCGCGTGGCCATGCTCCGCATAAACACGCGATCGTCCTGCGAGTTGATCATGGTTGCGCGATCTCCCAACAACGCGCCTTCGCCAACCACACTTGGATCGTGCGACAAGATGGCAATCCGTCCTTTGGGATTTTGATTTAGAAAACGCAGCACCAACTCATCAATCAGCGTCGTTTTTCCCGCCCCACCGGGACCGGTGAAACCAATCACACGGCTGCGCCGTGAATTTCGAATTTTTTTTGGGTCTCCGGCGGCGTCTTCAATCTCGGTGAGCTTATGCGCCAGTTCTTGATCCGTCGATGTAGGGCCAGTTCGTTTCCCGTGTGGTTTCCCGTAACGCTCATGGACAAACTTGACCATATCGGCGAGCGACGTTCCCGCGAAGAAAATTTCGTCCACGCCTTTGCGCTTCATCACTGCGGCGTCGTCATGAGTGATGGTGCCGCCGCCGCCGCCGAAAACCCTGATGTCGGCCGCGCCTTTCGCGCGCAGGAGATCGACCACTTCGGCAAAGAACTCGATATGCCCGCCGTTGTAGCTGGAAATGCCAATGGCGCGCACGTCCTCTTGGATCGCTGCGCGGACGATGTCGCCAACAGAGCGATGGTAGCCAAGATAAATGACTTCGATCCCGTGGCGGATAAATTCCAGATTGATCGTGTTGATGGCACTGTCATGGCCGTCGCAAATCGGAACAGCGGTCAGAATGCGAATGGGTAAAGTCATGTGCTCGAACAAATAACAATAAATCTGCAAGCCAGGAAATCAGGAAAACTGGTAAAATTCTACTTCTTTGGCTTCCTGGTTTCCTGACTAAACTTGTCTTTTCATTATGACTGATCCACTCGATTTCACTGGCAAAGTTGTGCTCGTCACTGGGAGCTCGCGCGGAATCGGCGCGGAGATGATCAAGGCCTTCGACAAGCGCAGCGCGCAATGCGTGGTGAACTATGTTTCAGACGCCCAGGGACAGAACAAAGCCGATGCAGAAAATGTTGCTAAAGAGTTGAAAGATCCACTCGTGATTCAGTGCGATGTGACCCAACCCGCCCAGGTCGAATCAATGATGATGGAGATTGGCGATAAACTCGGCGGCCTCGACATTCTGGTAAACAATTCCGGGATCATCAGCGATCGCACTATTAAGAAGATGTCACCGAGTGAATTCGAGAGCGTCATCCGCGTAAATCTAATCGGCACATTCACAGTCACGCAAAAAGCTGCGGCTGTTTTACGCAATGGTGGGCGGATCATCAATATGTCATCGGTCAGTGGTCAGATGGGGCTCTTCGGACAGGTGAATTATTCATCCAGCAAAGCGGCGATCATCGCGCTTACGAAAGTTTCTGCGCGGGAGTTTGCGCGACAGAAAATCACCGTGAACGCGATTGCGCCCGGCTTTATCGACATCGGTATGAGCAAAGGTGTACCCCAAGACACAATGCAGATCTTTATCAAACAAATTCCGCTCGGCAGGCTCGGGGACGCAAAGGAGATTATCGATGCGGCGCTCTTTCTCGCTTCGCCGATGGCTTCGTATATTACTGGACAGGTCCTGAATGTAAATGGCGGTTTTTACATGGGATGAGCGGTAGAACAACGTTAGAATCCTACAGACAAGCTCGGCTCTCTTGCTTGTACTATTTCGTTCAAAGACTCAGCCCCAGCTCTGCACGAGCAACCAGACAAGGGCGGAAAGCATTGCTGCGAATACCGATAACACGAGCGCTGCGCGTTTTGACTGCTGTATTTTGAACTTGGGCTTGGGAATATCGTCGTGAATATGGCTGGCTTCGTACAGCTTCATCAGGGCAAACGCTACGATGAAGCCGACCGCGGCCCACTTAAGACACCCAAGAGTCGTTTCAAACATCCCGGCCAAACTTAGCGCGAGAACTGAGACCCTCAAGGTCTTGCATGCCATGCCTAAGCGGCGGATGCGGCGCGACGCCCCCACTCCCCTTCGCTCGACCGCGCGGTCGATTGATTGCGATGTTACCCAACGCCGTCCTCCGCGTTTCCGATCCTCGCGCTTTTAAGGTGTCGGCGAAGGCGACGCGGCTTCCGAAGGCGAAGGCGAAGGTGACGCTGCGCGCTTGGCCTGCCTCTTCCTGGTCGTTGAGCCAACTCCCGATTGGGCGGTGGTCGGCACTCGCGTGGACCTGGCGCTGCCGCCTCCGGGTCTCGACGCTTGGGCTGTCGACGATATGCCCGAATTTGCGGATGTCCCCCCTTGTTGCGTGCAGGAAGCCATGAACGCGATGCCGATTAGAGCGATGATTAATGCCAAGACGGATTTTTTCATAGATATGGTTAAGGTTGAGGAGGTAGAATGGCCATCGACGCGGCCAATGGCAAGCAATAAAATCTACGCGACTTGAGCGATTCTCATCCGTCAGCCAGGCTCTGCACGGCGTCAGCCAGTGTCTTAAATGTGGCGATTTGAATCTCAGGTCCATAGTGAAACTGCGAGAGAATGTTTAGCCCGACGTCTTTATGCGAATCGCGAATCACTCTAGTCACCGAGGCAACCTGTTTTTCCGCGAGTGCATCCATCAGTTGACCGATGTGAGGCGCTGTGCCCGAATCCATCGACTCGAGCCAACGAAAATCCGCCAGCACACGGAATCCGGGCATAACGTTTTTCAAAAGTTCACGCACGCGCTGCGCGGCCTGGCGCACCTCCTCCGCCGTCACCCGCTGCGTAGCGCTGATCACCAGAAGCCGTTTCGATTGATCAAGTTCAGCTAAGTACATAACCCGGAATTATAACGACCACGCACAGAATAGTCGCAAACGGCATTCTGCAACACGGCGCGGTTTGATTCGACCCGCGCAATAGCTGATCGCTAATAGTCGATGGCAACGAGGCATCAATCCGAGCGAGTAACTACCAGCTCGACAAAATTGGTGATCGCCTGGAAAACCTGTTGATTCATATCTTCCTGCGTGTGGCCGCTTGCCTGCAGTTCGTGTTTTGCCACGCGCAACGAGTGGTCGCCGCCCTGCACCACATGCAGAAAGTTGGGCGCTTTCATCTCACCACGAACTCGCTCCAAAAGATCCAAGGGACAAAGTGAATCGCGCGTGCCCTGAACAAACAGGATCGGTGTGGTCAGGGCCCGCAGGACTTCGTCGCGGAGTTTTGTCCTGTCGCTCATTGCACAGAGCGGGTATCCAAGACAAATAAGACCGGCCACCTTTTCCTCAAGTGACACATGGCAGCCGATTCGTCCGCCCATGCTCTTGCCGATCAACAACGTTCTCGCACCACGATGTTTCTCACGTGCATTGGCAAGTGCCTGCCGATGGACTGCGATAAGTTTGCGTAAAGGATCCGGTCGTTTTCGACCTTCGCGCATGTAGTCATAGTCGAAAGTTTCGACATCCCCAATCTCGGACAGACGATTTTTCCAACCTTGCATCCAAGCGTGCGATGACGACGCACCTGCTCCGGCAGCGAATAGGAATAGAGGCTTCATGTGTTGTCGCGGGTGCCAGTATCAGCAGACGCCCTACAATAAGCTGAACCAAGTAGTGGCCCAAATGATCGTCTCCTTTAGAATCGCCCAGCCAAAGGTAATTTCGATATACAGAGAACACCACGACATAGCGAACCACGACCATCGAGAACAGCCAGACGAAAAGCCCGATCCAGGTCGAGCGTTAGGCTCTTGCCATAGATATGCTGCAAGCGTAATCGCTAGAAAAACAGCTTGGGTAGCACGTTGGCGACGAAATCCACCAAGCCGTGGCCAATCATGTTGGCGACCAGATCGCGACGCCACAGATAAAAGCCGGTCAAGATTGCGCCTGCCGCAAGTGCGATCAGGATATTCGCCAGACCTCCTGACCAGTGACCAAGCGAAAAAATAATCA
>Ga0126381_100004708_pt1 | contig 14894 bp, 20 predicted proteins | sample PanSoiMetPlot_28_FD_96465 | JGI IMG/M metagenome (GOLD analysis project Ga0126381, IMG submission 96465) | Tropical forest soil microbial communities from Panama - MetaG Plot_28 | ecosystem: Environmental > Terrestrial > Soil > Tropical forest > Bulk soil | place: Panama | collected 2016-02-17
CCGGGAGGGGCTATCGAGATCCGCTCGGAGTCTCCTTGGCCGGAGCGCCATGTCATTATTCATCCCCAGGAGAGCCAGTCGTGACGCAATGCGACCTGTGCAACCATTCCCTCGCGGAGCATTGGGTAGCCCCGGACGGTTGGACCGTCTGCAACCTTTGCACCTGCGTGTCTCCCCCCTTCGAGCGAAAGGGACGCGCTCTGTCTAACCGCGGGGCCTGGGCGCTGTGGACGCTCGCGGCGGCGGTCGTACTATTCATGAGTGTAGTAGCCATACTGGCGATTCCGTAGGCACCCTTACAGATTTCTCTTGACAGGTTTCGCGAGTGAGAGTAGGATCTGATCCCGTCGCACATGGCAGGCATCACGTGACTAACGGCAGCAATCGAAAGTGCGGGCACTGCGGTGACAAATTCCGTCCAGCCGTCGAGTGGCAGAAGTACTGTTCGGCCCGCTGCGGAAACCGAGCAAGACAGCGCCGCCGCACCCAGCGCGTCCGGGATCTGTTAAAGCTGATCGGGAGGACCGCCAATGGCTGAGGATCTTATCAGAGTCGCTCGCATAATTGAGTACGTCGGCCCCCGCGCCCAAGTCGAGCTCCAGTTGTCCCGTAGTATGGGAGACGGGACTCATCGGCATGGCCATAGTGTGCTGATCACCATCGCTACCCTCGGCTCATTCGCCGATATTTTAGGACAAGCCTCCGCAGACCATCCAGTCTGCTTGGAGTGCCGCACAGGAGTCCCCCATGGCGCGTAGCACCTGCATCTATGGCCCCACCGGCTCACGCAAGACGACGCAGGCCAAGTACCTGGCCCGCTACGTCTACGAGCGCACCGGCAAGGCCACCTTACTACTCTCAACCGACGGCGGCGGCTGGGAGCCCTGCGAGCCCGAGATCCAAGCGGGCCTGATCCTGCCCTACCGCATCGACACCTCTGCTCTGCCCATGCCTATCCTGCGCAAGCTCAGCCAAGGTTACTGGCCGGTGGACCCACTCGAAACCGACCCTGGCAAGATCCGCGTGAAGCTAGTGAACTGGTCCAAGATCGGCGGCTACGTGGTCGAGGGCTGGTCCTCCATCAGCCAGGTGATCATGCGCTACCTCCCCGACGCGGGCATCAGCGTCGGCGGCGAGGACCGCAACAAGCTTGGCGGCTTTGACCAGCCCCTGCGCGACGAGGCTGGCAACGTGATGATGGAACACTTCCGCTCCAACACGCGCGGCGACTATGGCTTCGTCCAGAACCAGCTCTACGGCCTCGTCGTGAACTTCAACTCGCTACCCGTCCAAGACATCCTGTACACAGCCCTAGAGTCCAAGGGTGAGGACGAGGACAAGTCTACCGTACTCGGCCCGCAGATTAGCGGCAAGAAGGCTACGGGGCAGTGTGGCAGCTGGGTAGGCAACCTGGTCCACGCGCAGGATTTCCCCATCCATCGCAAGGTGCGCGTGCCCGACCCGCAGGACCCTGCGAGAACGATCGAAGAGGACCAGCTCGACATGGCCGTGCGCTTCTACTTCAAAAAGCATCCCGACCCGCAGACCGGCCTGTTCTTCCCGGCCAAGCCGCGCCTGACCCCCGAGCGCATGCCCGACCTCGATAAGCGATTCCCCGGCGGCTACTTCGAGCCCACCCTGGATGGCCAGAACACGCTCGCCGACTACCTCGGCCTGCTCGACAGTCTCGCCGGCGGCCAGGGCGACGCCATGCGCAAGTGGCGCGAGCAGATGGATGCCAAGCTCGGTCGCAACAAACAAGCTCCGCAGCCGACCCCTCAGCCTGCTGCGACTAGCACTAAATCTAACTAAGGAGAGTGACAATGGCAGCACCAGACTGGGCACCCCGGCAGTCCGACGTAGAAGAGCAGCACGCAGGCAACGGTGGCGTGAACGGTAGCGCCGTCGACACCCCGCAGGAGTACATCGACCTCGACGACCCGCGCCTCACGAGCGAGAAGATCGACGTCAACCTCGAGGGCTCGGTCTATAAGATGCCCGCCCCGCCTCCCGACGGTAAGTACCGCGTGAAGCTCAAGCTCGCCCGCCCCAAGCGCGACAACAAGGAAGTGGACTACTACGCCGCGCAGTGGGGCAAGGAGCAGCAGCTCGTCATTGTCACCGGCATCGAGGCCACCGTCATGGACCCAACCGGCAAGTACGACGGCATCAAGGCCTTTGACAGGACAGTCAGCACCTACACGCAGGGCCGCTCCGCTGGCGTGAGCAAGGCGACCGAGATCTTGGCCCTGCTGCGCCGCCCCGACGGCACGCCCTGGCTCAAGAGCGGCCAGTCCTACGCCAAGCGCGAGATCATTGACACTCTGCTCAAGGCCCTCGCCGGCGAGCCCGAGATTGGCATGCAGTCCTGCTGGAGCTGGTCCTGCCAAGCGTGCGGCGAGGAAGCTGTGAAGCGCGGCGAGCGCCGTCCTCGCGACGTCCGCGGCATGCGCCACTTCCCGCAGATCGCCCAGAACGGCAAGCTCGTGCACGATCCCGAGATGGCCTGCAAGAACGGCCACGGCACCTCGCGGGCGCGCTTCGACATCGAGTTCTTCTTCCCGCTCGCGGAGCTCAAGGCATGAGCTTCTACACCCAGTCCTTCGGCGGGCTCGTGCGCTGCGAAGCCTGCGGCGCCGAGACCCGCACCGTGCGCGGTCAGATCCTGCACCAAGCGGTCTGCCATGGCATCTACCTGTTCACTCCCGAAGCCAACCGTAACGAACCTGACCCCGTGGCCGCAGCCGACCTGCCCACGGGCCTCCTCTGGAGAGAAAGAGAGCGCGTCGCATGACCGTTCGTGACAGCCGTGGTAAGGTACTCAATGTGCGCCACTTAATAGATAGCCTGCGGGACCACTTCATCCTAGCCGTGGACGAGGTGGAACTGGAGGGCATGACCCTGCCCATCGCCTGCGCGGTGTTCGATAAGGCCGTGAGCGATACTCTGCTCGACATCTTGGACGCCCCCGCTCCGCCCAGCCGCCGTCGTGTGCGTGGTTATAGTCCTGCCGTAAGAAAGGCATTGGACGCTGCCGAACGTGCCGAGCAAATTGTCGAGCCGATCGTGGCCCGTCCGCCCCGCCGCCGCCGCGGAGCCATCCCGCCCGGCCTCAAGTCCGCCGCCGAGCACGCGCAGCAGATGACCGTGGACGAGGTTGCAGCCCACATGGACAGTGTCGAGGCCGAGGCTGTGAAGCAGTGACCGACGACTTCACTCCCGACCACGTGCCCTTCAGCGATGATCTCCTAATCGCCTTGGAGAAGATCGTCGAGCTAGAGCGCCAAATGCTCGCAGATAGCTCCTACGGCTTGGAAGACATCAAGTGGGCTGTCCAACGCAACTGGCCAGAACTAGCGGGGGAACTCTGGTTTTATATAGAGCTGGCTCATGCGCTGGGGCGTGGGGAAGCCATCCCCAACTGGAAAGCTAAGCGAGGAGGCCTTGACCATGGCCGATGAGTTCACTCCCGACCAACTAGCCGAGCTGGACGAGCCGGTAGCCTACTTGGCCCCCGAGCCGACCCCCTGCGGCCGTCTCATCGGCTGCGCCGGCACCGGCAAGTCCTACATGCTCGGCGCGCGCATGAAGGCCGACCCCAACTACGGCCTGCTCACTGCGACCACCGGCATCAGCGCGGTCCACATCGGCGCGCAGACTCTCAACAGCACGCTCAAGTACTTCGACACGGCCTCCATGCGGGACATCCTGATCAACGGGGCCCTGGCCAAGCGCCTGCACAAGATTGGCAAGACCTACCCGCGCATCATCATCGAGGAGTACTCCATGCTCGACGCCGACGCCCTCGACATCCTCAAGCGCGGCGTGGACCAGGCCAACACCTACAAGGGGGTCACCCGTCCGCTCGGCATCCTGCTCGTCGGCGACCTGGCCCAGCTCCCTCCCGTGAAAGCGCGTTGGTGCTTCGAGGCCGCGAGCTGGCCAGTGTTCGCGTCGGCCACGGAAAAGTTGACCAAGGTCTGGCGCCAAGCCGATGGCCCGTTCCTGGACGCCCTAAACTGGGCCCGTGCGGGTTATGGAGAAGCCGCCGTAAATCACCTGCGAGGTCTCGTCCCATTCGAGTCGCAGCTGGACACCGAGTTCGACGGGACCACCATCCTGCCGAAGAACCGCAGCGTGGATAACTACAACTGGGACCGCCTGCGCCGCGTGCCCGGCGAGGCCTTCACGCTCCCCGCCCGCCGCTGGGGAGACCAGCGCCCGGAGTGGGGCCAGTCGAAACGCACCCACGAGTGGGGTATCCCCCCGCAAGTTGAGTTGAAAGTGGGGGCCTACGTCATGCTGCTCGCCAACCAGCCCGACCACGGCTACGTGAACGGGGACTGCGGCCACGTCGTCGGCCACATCATCCCGAAGCCGCCCTACGCCGAGCCCGGCGAGCGCGAGCACTTGATCGTGCACCTCGTCCGCGAGGACCGCGAGGTCAACGTCTACCCGGTCGTCCGCTCCGTCAGCCACACCTACGAGCCCTACGGTTGGGACGGCTACGACTGGACGGAGCTGGGCGAGGACGATGACTACTACGCCTGGCACCCCGAGCCATTCCACTACAAGACCGGCCGCGAGGACGAGCGCACCGACCACTACGTCACCGGGCAGATTGAGCACTGGCCCGTCCGGCTGGCCTACGCCTCGACCGTCCACAAGTCCCAGTCACTCACGCTCGACCGCGTGCAGGTAGACTTCCGCGACCAGTTCTTCGGCGAGTCCGCCATGCTCTACGTGGCCCTGTCGCGCTGCCGTACCATGGAGGGCCTGCGTCTCGTCGGTGACGCCGCCCGCTTCGTCAAACACTGCAACGTGGACAGGAGGGTGCTGCCGTGGATCTAAAGAAGGCTATCGCAATCATCATGCTGACGTGGTCGGGAGCAATCGTATTCATGATCGTGATGGCGGTGCGCACGAGGGCGCAGGCCCCCGCCATGACCGGCTCGCGCCCCGCCGTGACCGTGAACGCCCTCAGCCCAACCGAGCTCCAGGTCCTGCGTCTACAATCCCTCCAGAAGGACCTGGTGATCACTCAGGAGCAGCTCCTCGACCTGCAGCACCAGATCGACGCGGGCAATAAGATCTTCAAGCTCGAGCTCGACCAGCTGAACGGCTACGCCGACCAGGTGAAACGCGAGAACTCCTGGCCCGCCGGGACCACCTTCAACCAGCAGACGCTCGTGTTCGAGAAGCCCGCCGCGCCTGCCGAGGAGAAGAAGCCGTGAGCCTGCGCGACTGGCTAGCCGTCCTGCGCCGCAAGCGCGAGACGCCGGTGATCAACACTCAGTGGGGTCCAGTGACCGAGTCCGCTCGCCACCAAGCCGCCCTCAACCTGCGTGATGACCCCGACCGCCGCGCCGCTGTGGAGGACATCATCATCGCCGAACTGGGCGGGGATCGTGAGCGGGGACTCAAGGAAGCGCGCCGCCGCTACCCGGAGGCCTACCAGTGAGAGAGAAGCCCGCCTCCTGCCAGGGCTGCCCCTGCCATAGCCACGGCACCGACTTCACCTCGATCGAAGGCACGGGCAGCTCCGGCGTCATGCTCGTAGGGGAGGCATCCGGTGAGATGGAAGCACGCGAGGGCACGCCATTTGTGCGCTACGCTCCGGCGGGGTCCGTGCTGGAGCGGATCGTACGGCGCATGGGTCTGGACCGTCAGCAATTCTCGATTACTAATATTCTCCGCTGCCGTCCCCGCAACAATTGGTTGGAGGGATCGCCTTGGGAGCATGCTGCTATCTCCCACTGTCGGCCGAATCTTAATGACGCAATTGCCTCGCGGCGTCCGCGCGTTATTGTTGCGCTGGGCGGGACGGCACTTCGAGAGCTGACCGGCCTCGCTGGCAAGCAGCAGGGCATCACCCACCTCGCCGGCTACGTCCTGCCCACGCTCAACTTCGGTGACCCGCCCATCCCCGTCATCGGTAACTTCCACCCGAGCTACCTGCGCCAGGGCAAGTCATCGCACCAGGGCGTCTTCGCGCGCATCCTGCAGCGAGCACTCAACATCGCCGCCGGGCGCGACACCGCGTGGCTGTGGAACGTGGACCCCGCCGCGCCGCCTAGCCAACTAGAGTATCAAGTCCGCCCCTCCCTATTCGATGCGGGATGTTTCTATACCCGGATGCTGCTTGCCCAGCAGCTACCTATCTCAGCCGACATCGAGACGAGCGAGTCCACCACCCTTGACGAGGACGCCCGCGAAGGCTTCCAGGACACCTTCGTGACCCAGATCCAATTCAGCTGGGGCAGGGGCCAGTCCATCGTGTTCCCTTGGAAGGACGAATACATCAATCACGCGCTGGGCATCCTAGCCCTGCCCAACGTGAAGTACGGCCACAATTGGTCGCTCTTCGACCACAAGGTCCTGCGCGCAGCCGCCCTGCGCGACGGCTTCAAGTACGCATGCAATGGACCCCTGTACGACACCCTCGACATGTTCCACCACTGGCAGCCCGACCTGCCCGCCCACCTCCAGTTCGCCGCCCAGTTCATCCAGTTCCCCTTCCCCTGGAAGCACCTGGCCGCCGCCGACATCGCTTTCTACGGCGCCTGCGACGTGGACGCCACCTGGCAGCTCGGGGAGATGCTGGTGCGCACGCTCAAGCGCGACGGCCTCTGGGACGACTCGACCGGGAGGGCCGCGTGACCGTCGCTGAGATCCAGGATGCCTGTGAAGCCATCCGCCGAGCCAATCGCAAGCGCGACTACTGGGAGCTGCTCTTACTGAGTGCCATCTTCGGGAGGCCCCTGCTAGGCACTCGCGAGCTGCGCCTTCCGAGAGAATGGAAGACGGATTACACCGCTTACTTAGGCCATAGCACCATCCAGCGCTGGAAGCTTGAGTGGTACGTGCGATGGGCAGGTTGGCGCTGCGTGGGAGTACGAGCATGACCACGCGCGGCTACATCGGCCAGGTCTACGAGCTGCGCCCTATCCTCTCCGCCATGGAAGACCGCGGCATGCCCATCGACAACGACGAGCGCCTGGCCCTCGGGGCCAAGTTCGAGGCCGCGCAGCGCGAACTTGGGGCAGAGTTATCCCGCCGCGCCGGAGACATCGGCAACGTGGACGTCTTCGCTACTCTCAATCCTGAGCTACGCAAGTGGTTCAAGGAGCACGACGTACCAGACACTTTACTGACCGCGCGCTTCACCGACAAGGACGGCGACATCTACCGCTACGAGCGCCGTAACGTGAAGGTCCCGGTGATAGGCCCCGACGGCGAGCCCATCGAAGCCCTCGAGGAGCGCTGGTGCCGCGTCTACGATTTCAACCCAAACTCAGCCGAGCAGGTGAAGGAGTACATGCGTGCCCACAACCACCCGATCCCCAAAGACCGCCATCGCGAGACGCCGGAAGGCGAGCAGCCCGAGACGACCGCTGAGAAGGAACTCCGCCGCTTGGCCGCCCGCACCGGAGACGACTTCTACCTGCGGGTGGTGGAATATCGTGGATTCAGCAAGCTACGAGGGACTTACATTGACGGCTTTACGCCACGACCTGACGGTTGCGTGCACACTAGTTTCACGTTTGCGACGGCGATCGCGCAGCTCTCTAGCCGCAACCCCAATATCCAAAATTTTACCAAGCTTAAACCAACTCCTGCACTTGCTCACGCGATGCGGGGAATGGTTGCCGCCCGGCCCGGACACGTCCTCGTCGAATGGGACTACAAGTCCTGCCACGTGCTCACGCTCGGCTTCCTCGCCGAGGACGACCAGTGGATGCGGCTCGCCCGGCTGGATATGCACTCGTTTGTGGCCGGGCACCTCCTGGGCCTCTGGGACTGCGCCCAGATCATCCACGAGTCAGACGCCGAGCTGATGGCCCGCTTCAAGTGGCTCAAGAGCGACCCCGAGCGCAAGCGGGTCCGCGACGACCAGGCCAAGCACGGCATCCTAGGCATCGGCAACGGACTCCAGGCCAAAGGGCTCTATGACCGCTACATGGAGAGCTTCCCGCCGCGACCCTGTCCCGCCTGCAATGGCACTGGCAAGGAGACCGGCGTGCGCGGCCCCCGCAACTGCCGCGAGTGCAAAGGCAGCCGCTTCCAGCCGGGCATGAAGATCGCCGAGCGCGTCCTTGAGATCTGCCGTCAGATCGGCCCCAAGGTATTCGCCTGGCAGAAGCGGGTGCAGCGTCTAGCCCACGACCAACAGTACCTGCGCACCGAGTTCGGCCACCAGCGCCGCTTCTACGAAGTCTATCGCTGGGACCCGCGCCGCAACGACTGGGGCCACGGCGACCAGGCCGAGGAGGCCATCGCCTACTGGCTATCAAACGTGGCCCACGCCCACATGCGGGAGACTATGAAGGCCATCGACCGCGCCGGGCACGCCGAGCGCTACGGCCTCTTCAACCAGATCCACGACGCGCTACTATTCCACTTCCCGGAGGACCAGCTCGACCAGCACGTCCGGGACATCTACCCCATCTTCGCGGCACCAAGCCAGGTGCTGCGCAACCGAACCGCCCCCGACGGTCTCGTGATCGACTGCGAAGCGAGCTGGGGCCACCGCTGGAACGACATGCACGAGATCGACCTGCGCCCGCGGCGCACACCCAAGGAGGCCGCGTGTCCTTCATTAGTTTCCTGAAGAAGCTGGGAGTCATCATCGCCAACGTGACCGGGACCGTCGCCGGGCTCGGGCCGCTCATCCAGCCTATCGTCGGTGCGAACGGCCACGTCGCGACGGCCATCAACGACTTCACCTCGATCGGCCGGATCATCACCCAGGTCGAAGCGATCGGCGTCTCGACCGGCCTGACCGGAGCCCAGAAGCTCGCTGCGGCCACACCACTCGTGGCCAGCATCGTCCAGACCAGCGAAATGCTCTCGGGCAAGAAGGTCGCCGACTCGCCGCTCTTCATCAAAGGCTGCCAGCAGATCGTGGGCGGCGTGGTAGACATCCTGAACTCGATCCACGAGAATCCCTAGTTAATTATTAACCTAATACTAACTTGCCAGGGCCACGCGCCCTGTCGTACATTCGGGGGAGGCTTGTCGTGGCCCAGCCACAAATCGTCTTCACTACTACCTGCAAAGGACGCGCCGCCCACGTCCAGGACACCCTGCCCCGCAACCTAGCCGATAACCCCAACTCCCGTTTCGTGTTACTAGACTACAGCTCGCGGGACGGCCTAGTAGACTACCTACTGACCGCCCACGGCCGGGACATCCACGACGGGCGCCTGACCATCTACAGCTTCCCGACCGCCCCCGTCTTCCGCATGGGCCACGCCAAGAACATGGCCGCCCGCTGCGCCATGCTTGAGGGCGCGGACATCCTCGTGACCATGGACGCCGACAACGCCACGCGCCCTGGCTTCGATGCGCTCGTGGCCGCCCACCTGACCGAGCCGCGCGTCTACCTGGCCCCCGACTTCCCGCGGATCAAGTCACTCCCGCACGGCCCTGGACGCCCGCAACGCGGCTACGCCGGCCGACTGGCCATCCGCCGCCAGGACTTCCTCAAGCTCGGCGGCTATGACGAGACCTTCGACACCTGGCGCGGCGAGGACATCGACCTGATCGCTCGCATGCAGCGCATCGGCGACTTCCAGATGGACATCATCCCCACGCGCTATCTTGAAGCCATCCCCCACAACTCCAAAGTGCGCTTCCGCGAGTACCCGCACGCCCAGCAATACGAGACCAAGCAGGAATACCGCAACATCTACGACCGCACCGAGACCGTGGTCAACTTCGGTCAGATTGGCTGCGGCGTAGTGTACCGAAATTTCCACTACGACGAGCCCATCCAGCTCAACCCGCTCCCGACCCGCGTGTTCGGCATCGGTATGCACAAGACGGCCACGACCAGCCTGCACGACGCTTTCAAGATCCTGGGCTACGACAGCTTCCACTGGGAGACCAATCGCAAGGCCTTCGTCATCTGGCAGGAGATCCGTAACCTCGGCCGCTCGCCCTTGCTCGAGCGCTATCAGACCTTCTGCGACAACCCCTTCCCACTGGTCTACAAGGAGCTAGACCGCGCCTACCCCGGCAGCAAGTTCATCCTGACCACGCGCTCGCTAGAGAACTGGCTCGGCAGCGTGAAGGGGCTGTACAATCCGAGCGTGAACCCCCACTACGACTGGGACGCTCAGCCCTGGACGCACCCGATCCACGAGGCCCTCTACGGGCGCCGGGACTTCGATGCGACCACCATGGTCAACCGCTACGTCGCGCACAATAATGAAGTGCTGGACTACTTCCGCGACCGCCCCCAGGACCTGCTCGTGATGCGCATGGACGACGGCGCGGGCTGGCCGGATCTCTGCCAATTCCTGGACGCACCCATCCCACGCGAGCCATACCCTAGATCGTACTCACTCTACTGAGGAGGACAGCATGCCCAAGCCATCCAAGCGCCGCCATCATCATCACACCTTCCAGCCCGGCGAGGCCGTCCAGTTCGTAGGCGTGTTCACTATCGAGAAGGTCAGCAACCGCCCGACCGGCCCGTGGGTCAAGCTCGTGGGCCTGGACGGCTGGTTCCCCAAGCAGAACTTCAAGCGCGTTATGGAATAACTACGGTGGGCGTGGGCGGCGTGCGTACCGACTGCGTCCCGTCCGCCGCGACCGAGGACACCTGATACCTCAAGCGCTGCCCACTTACGACCTGCGCATCAGTGAACGTAGTCTCAGGAGGGTTTGCGATGACCTGCCAGGGCCTTCCGCCGCGCGACCGGAACACCCGATAGTGCGCTACGGGCACGGGAGAGGAGACGGGGGCGTTCCAGGTAAGCACCACTGAATGCGGCGTCTGCCCGTAGGTCATTTGTCCGTAAGCCAAGGTAGCCAAGATCACTATAGTTAGCTTGGTAGGCGCGGACACCCCGGAAGTACTTAATCCAATCAAATGCACGAAGGTACTCAACCGCGTCCGCATGTTCATTACAGTAGCCTCGTTCTCCAACTTTCCTGCCTACCTTCTTGTTACACGGGAAATAGCGCCGGAGTGGCCAGTCGCACTTCACAACGGATTCTCCGCGACCCACTCGGCCAGCGTCAGGGTCGGCTCGACCCCTAGCGCTGCCGCCACGTTGCGGCCCCAGCTAGGATCGCCGTGCGCGTAGGTCAGGCCCACCTGCTCGATCGTGAACTCCAGTGGATAGATTCGCGACCTCCCGCTCAGCATGCGCGCAACCTTCACGTAGAGCGACTGCCAGCCATCCTCTACATTGACGAAGTGCCAGATGCCCTCGGCGTTACACCCGACGACCGGGAACGCGCCCCTGTCTGCGCCGGTGAGATCCCCTGGATTGTTGTAGCTCGTGGGGACCGCGCCCGCGACGCCGAAGCCCTCAGCCTTCGAGATAGCTTCCGCGAACTTGACGACCGGCTCAGGCCAGGACTGCGCTGGGGATGCCATGTCAGCTCCTGTGCGAGCTACAGAGGTTGGGATTGTAGGTGCTGACGTTCGCGCGGCTGGGTGCAGGCGGGTTCGGTAGCGTTCCAATGCCTCCGCCAGCCCAAGCACTGATCGAGGAGCCCGTCACTCCGGCCGCAACCGAGGGAGCTGCCCCAATCCCCGCGTCACCACTAGTGACGCTTGAGTCTGATACGGTTCCTAGTAGGTTACCGTTCTGGTAGACCGACAGCTGCGTGCCTATTACTACTATAGTTACTACGTCGTTGATATTGAAGGTCGCTTGTATTGAGCCCGCGTTCCCATCGAAACGTATAATCACCGTGGGAGTCCCTGCAACATACGCGACAACCTCGCAGGCTGCAGTAGGCGTGCCAAGCGGTCCTTGCGCAAAGAACCTATAGACCGTCCCTGCCGCAAAGGTCCCCGGCGTGCCCCGCAAGAACTCCACGTTATAGCTATTCACATCCACAGCGGCGTGAATCGTCATGGAGGTCCATTGATCATTAGGCCAAGTGATAGCGTTCCAGTAGGAATCCGAGTTAGTCCCAGCAACGGAGGCCTCAAACAGATGACTAGCGAGCTGCGCGGTGCCAAAGTCGCTGAAGAGGCGCGTCCAGTTCCCGCCGATGGGATTAGCGTTAGCCCGCTGGAAGTTGTCGGACCCAAGCGTGGTAAGCTGCTGGTTCAGGATAGCCGTCGTGGGCGCGGGGACGTTGACCACGCCTTCGTTGCCTGCCACGAGCTGGGCGAAACTCATGTTAGGGGCCTTGGCCGCCGCAATCTGGTAGTTAGCAATCGTTCCTGGCCCGTTGGCTGTCGCGGTGTAGAACATCCAGACGTTAGTTCCGTCGTAGACGAGAGAGGGATCTGCTGCCTGTCCTGCAGCTAGTCCCACTCCATCTATGGCAGCATTTCGATAGTAGGTGGACAACAAGCTGCCCCCAGCAGTCAGTGGAATGAATGGTCCCGCTGCTGATCCCGCTGAGTACCTCGTGATATCGCTGGGGCAGCTCGCCGAAGCTGTAGGGATAGTCGGGAGTACAATCTGCGTCCATCCATAGACCGCCCCGCCTACCGACATAAAAGCCAGATTGCTCGGCGCATACTGCGTCAGGACGGGGTTGGCGGGATTCTTGACCCAATGGATGAGGTCAGTCGAGGTGGCCTGCCCGATCGCATAATTGCCGAGCCCCGCGTCGAATGATGTATAGTAGCCATACCAAGTCGCGCCGACCTTCCCCGCGACGCCAAGCTGGGAGACTAGTTGCGATTCCCATCCTTGGTCTAGTTTGAGTGCTGTAGCGTTCTGCTGGGTGAAGGTCACACCATCCGTTGAGGTCCACACCGATACGCTCGTGGACCCAGTCGTATTGATATAGAGATAGTAGGTGCTGCCGTTCTTCCAGAGCGTTGGGAATCCAGTGTTGGTCGTGCCGCCCGTGATCGAGATGATGGGATTCCCACTATACCTTGTCCAGCTCGTGCCGTTGGTAGACTCAGCGTAGCAGATACCATTCTTGGTTCCGAACCACATCTTGAACACAGTGCCGGACAGGATGACTGCGCCGGCCTCATGCAGGACGTTTGGCTGTCCTGGATCGTCTGCGCTAAGTGGTGCGACTACGATGCCCTGCGGCTGCCAGACTCCAATGCTCATAGGACTACTCCCAGGAGGATTGACTCCAGGACTACCCACAGGCGCGTTGGGACTGCTTAGCACTCCCGCCGCGCCGACCCCTAAGTTAGGCTCAGGAGAGGCATTCCCTTGTAGTGACAGGTTCTCCCCCACGAACGACGGCTGGGGATTTCCATAATTCATGGCCGACTGGATCTCGGCTTGCGTAAGTTGCTTGGTCCAGGTGCGGCAGTCTGCGATGTACCCCCCGAAGCCATCATCGAATCCCGTACCGGGCGAGTCGTTACCTATGTAGAACGAGCTACTATGATCGTCCACTACCGCCCCGATTCCGGCCTGCTGACGCTTATAAGAGGAGACCTCTAAGCCATTCACATATAGATGGACTTTCGAGTCTCCAGCGCTGTCGAAACTCGCTGCGAGATGCTGCCACTGGTTGAGAACTACGCAATTATCCGGCCCCACCGATACTGCTTCCTGTGTGGCGCAACTATTGGCCCCGGTGATGGCGCTCACAATGTTGGTGACGCCATCGAAGCCGTTCTCAAATCCCAGGAACATGTTGTACGCGGTCTGAGGGTCCTTCACACAGACCGTGCCGGAATGATAAGCCCGCGTGCCTTGCCCATTGCCACCGTAGTTCTGCGGATAGACCCAAGCCATTACCGTCCAGGCGGCCAGCGTGTTGTTCTCGGTTCCATTGGCAACCGTGATGGCGTTCTGGTTGGATCCTACGAGCGAGCTGTCGAATAAACGACTCATTTAGTTCGGCTTCACCGGCCGCGCCGGCAGATTGAGCACCGCAGCCATGCGCGCCACGTCCACATTATCCTGATTGACCGACTGGTCAAGTGTTCCCACGTGTACATTCAGCTCGGTGATCTGGCGCTGCAGATCGGCCAGCTGGCTCGACAGCTCGGTCTGGCTGACTACGTCCCGCGGTGCCATCACGAAGTTAACGAACATCGCAATCACCAGCCCTCCCAGGAAGGCCGCTACCGCCTCGATCGCCCTCGACCGGCCCCCGTTCCCGTTCCCATTGCCATACCTCGCACCATTTCCATTGTCGGCCAACGATCCTCCTAGGGCTTGCTGGGTTCGGGAGGAACAGGGATGCCCGCCGCGCGCACAGTATTAACAGGGACAATGAAGGCGTTCGGGTCTAGCCCCGAGAGCCCTTTCACGAGATTGTAGAACCACTGGGACCACCAGCCCGCGCGGGGCGGGAGGGGTGGCAGCGACTTCGACACATACACCATGAAGCGCTGCCCGCCTGCGCCGCCGATGACCCCCGCGACCCCATAGATCTCGTGTATCGTCGAGTCTGCGAGTGCGATAAGCATAGTTCCTCCCTGCGGCGACTATACCAGTACAGGATTATCCCGACCGTTATCTACAGCTTGCTTAGTATACCAAGCAGGATCTCGCCGCCGGTAGAGTCCCAGGTCCCCGATGTCCTTGACGAGTTCCCCGTAGCAGGCCTCCTGGAAGGGACACGGCGCGAAGCCGTCGCAGGCCCCGCGAGACATCGGCACGAGCCGCCAGAGCATCCCGCGATCGCTGCGCATCGACCGCAGCAGTTCCTCCATACGCCCGAGCTCCACGCGAATCTGCCGCCGCGTGTCCTCGACGGTCAGCTCTGACAGCTCCCGCACGTCCGCGTGGTGCAGGTGCTCCTGCGCCGAGCCCTCGTTGAACATCTGCTCGACCCATGCGTCGGGATCACGCCGCTCGTCAGCGTAGTACACGGGCGTCCATCCATTGAAGGGCTTCCCGCTCGGCTGGCGGAAGTGCATCTTGGTGTTAGGCAGCCCTGGATTGCGCAAGCCCCGCGCCCACACGCTCGCGCGCCGGCCGTTGCGCTCA
>Ga0126381_100004710_pt1 | contig 14891 bp, 14 predicted proteins | sample PanSoiMetPlot_28_FD_96465 | JGI IMG/M metagenome (GOLD analysis project Ga0126381, IMG submission 96465) | Tropical forest soil microbial communities from Panama - MetaG Plot_28 | ecosystem: Environmental > Terrestrial > Soil > Tropical forest > Bulk soil | place: Panama | collected 2016-02-17
CGGTTGGTGGGTGGTTGCGGCGGCGTTTCTGAATCTTTTTTTCGCAGTCGGGATTATTTTTTATGGCTTTCCGGTTTTTTATGCTTCGTTTGTGGAATCCCTGGGATTTAGTCGCGCGCAGGTCACGCAAGGATTTTTTCTGGGGTTCTTGATCGTCGGACTGCCTTTTGGGTTGCTCGCCGGAGCAGTCATTGACCGCATCGGGGCTCGATGGGTGATCGTTATAGGCGTGGGATTCGTCGGGATTGCGCTGCTGCTGATGGCGAAGATGACACAGTTGTGGCAGTACGAGGCGCTTTGCGTGCTGGAAGTGCTGGGCTACGTATTTGCAGGGCCGATTGCGAATCAGGTACTGGTGTCGCGGTGGTTTCGTGCGCGACGCGGGCGAGCGATGGGTTTTGCATATTTGGGGCTTGGTTCGGGCGGAGTGGTTGCACCGCTCTTGGTGAACTATTTAATTCGAACGTATGGCTGGCGCCATGCCCTGGAAATCGTCGCCCTTACGCTCCTGGCAGTGTTACTTCCCGTGGGAATCTTGATTACACGGTCAACTCCGGAAACGTCCGGCCTGCTGCCCGATGGGGAGTCCTCGCCTAACTCTGCCAGTATCACGACGCCGGCCGTGATTTCGAGCGGCGTGGCCGAAGCCGTGGGAACGAGGGATTTCTGGATGATTCTGCTGGGATCGACATCGGCGATCGGCGCCATTGGAGCGGTGATTCAGCACTTCATCTTGTTTTTGAAAGATCAAGGCTATTCGGCCACGGTGGCATCGCGCTTTTCGACCGGACTGCTGGCGGCGAGCCTCGCTGGAAGAATTGTTGTTGGCTACGCGGTGGATCACGTCGGGAAGAAGAATGCGATGGCAGTTTTTTATTTTTTGATGGGCGCGTCGGTGCTTTTGCTCGGAATGACAAGGCAGCCGGCGGTGGCATGGACGTTCGCATTCGTTTTCGGATTTTCGATGGGGGCGGATTACATGCTTGTTCCCTTGGTTACGGCGGAGAGCTTCGGGACGGCTTCGCTCGGCAAGCTGCTTGCGTTGATCATCATGGGATATTCGCTTGGGCAATGGGGATTGCCGTGGATTGTCGGGAGGCTGTTTGATGCCAGGCACACTTACGATTTGGGGTGGAAGATCACCGCCCTTGCCGGAATGCTTGGCGGGCTCGCGATTTACGCTGTCTCGTCGGGAGGAGAACGGGCTTAAAGCCGATCACCCTGAAGAAGCCCCAGACTGCGCGGGCACGTCCCCTTTCAGCAGGCGCAATTCGTGCTTAGGTATGGCAAACTCGGCGTGGCCACAATGCAAGCAAACCAGCAAGGTCGGGAACACACAGACAGGCAGTTCATCGACACCTTGCTGCCCCGGAAAATGGATGGCAATCTCTGAGGGAAACTTGCTGTATGCGTCTGATCCACACGACTTGCAGGACATGAGCTGTCCTCTACGACCCGTTCACCGAGGTCGAGGAGCAGGGTTTCAAGCGGAAATAGGCGCTAATCTGCCACTGAGAAACTTTTCACCGCGTAAGACTGCGGCCAAACCAAGCAATAGCTCTACGCCTATCGCTGACTTGAGAACATATCCGCAAGCCCCGTTCCTAAGAGCCGACTGCACCACCTCCGGGTCGTCGTTAGCAGATACGAAAACTACTTTCGACCTGGAAGCCGCAACCGATATTCGCCGGGCGGCCTCGATGCCATTCAGTTTCGGCAAGCCGATATCCAGTAGAATCAAGTCCGGTTGGCAGCGCCGGGCTTTCTGAACGGCGTCCAATCCGTCGGCAGCTTGCCCCACGACGCGAAACGGCGTTCCACGCAACATCGCGCCAACGCATTTCCGAAAGCTCGCGAAGTCATCGACAATCAAGACTCTAAAGCGTTGCATCTTGGGCATACGATATCTCAACATTCATGTCTTCGCAAGTACGTATAGCGTGTGATATACAATACAAGATTAGCGATCGAACCGCTCCGAATCATAAGTTGTTGATCGTGAGCAGGCAGCAACCGTCCGTCAACGGGCGGCGCTCGAGAGAGGGGACCGTAAGCGCTTATGTGTTGCGTATTCTCGTGAGACGTGGTTACCGGGCAAGCCGTTGGTTGAGCTCTCTAAAGCGCGCACCAGCCGTTTTCCCTTCCGGCAAGAGAACGACGATGCTTCTAAGGCGCTCAAACGAAGAAGGGCAGCGCATCAGCGCAGGCGCCAAACGACGATGCACGATGGTTTGTGCATCAGCCACTGGCTCTCGGTTGGAGCGCCGAAACCGCTGTTGATGGAAGTCCGCAATGAGTAAGCGGCCAATCTCGCTCCGATAACAGAATCAAGTCGCGGGCGATAAGGGAACGGCCGCAGTAGAGGGCGAGGACTCGAGCGCGGCCCTCGTGACTTGATCAACGATGCAAATTCTAGGCCTTGCGGGTGCGGCTAGGCGGATTCGGCGACGGCGAACGAGGAGATATTGATGATGGAAATAATGGCGCCGTCAATTTTGTTGTCGACGGTGCGATAAGGAAGAATGCGCAACTGGTAACGCGCACCATTGCGATCCGTGATCACGCGATCCTCCTGGCGAAGATTGGCCATGACCTGCAGGACCAGTGACTGCAATTCAGGGATTTCGATGCCCGGGTTAATGTTGGTCAGGGGCCGGCCGACATCTGCTGGAATGAGGCCTAGCAGTTTTTGGGCCTGTGGGGTGAAGCGGCGTATGCTGAGGTCGCTGCCGATAATAACCACGGCGAAATCGATGCTGGCGAAGAGGTTGGTCAGGTCGTTGTTGATCTGAGTGACGTCCTGATTGCGGCTGCGCAGTTCGTCGTTGACGGTGCTCAATTCTTCGTTGGCGGACTGCAGTTCTTCCTTGGCAGTTTCCAATTCTTCGTTGGTGCTCTGAAGTTCTTCGTTGCTGGAAAGGATTTCCTCATTAGCGGATTGGAGTTCTTCGTTGGTGGCTTCCTGCGTTTCAATCACGGAGTGGAGATATTCCTTGGTGGCAGAGAGCTCTTGCTCGAGCTTGGCAATCCTCCTGGACACGGCAGATTCCGACTCGCCCCGTTTTGACGGGCGGGCGGCGCGGCCGCGCGGGGAGGGAAGAGACTCTTCAAAGACGATCATAAAGTAAACTTCTTTGAGATTGCCCATGCGGATGGGAGCTACTTCAAAGCTCACCAAGCGCATGGAGTCGGCCCCGCCGTTGCCGTTGCCGTTCTTGATTTGAATGTTTTGTTTGCGGACGGTGACATTGTCCTTCTTGGCTTTGGTAAGTGCATTGCGCAGGTCCAAGAGGAGTCCCTCGCGGGCCATCTTGATAATGCTGAGACTCGCGCGCCCCGGGGCGAGCTTGAGATAGCGATTGACGTTGCCGCGAGTGTGGATAATTTCGAGGTCTTCATTGATGAAAACGGTCGCCGGGGTGTATTGGCTAAGCAGGCGCCGATCGAATTCCTTCTGGGCCTCGAAGTAGTTCCAACCGGTGTCCGGCTGCTTGGCGGGCACGCGGAAAGCGCCATATTCATGGCGCTCACCGGGGGCACTGAGCGCAAAAGTGACGGGCTGACGGACGGCCGTCGATTTCTTAACAAAAATCTTGTAGGTGCGGTCCTCGGTAGAGAAGAGATTCGCAGCGGTGCCCACGCCTTCAGAAGTTCCTAGAAGGAGATAGCCGCCCGGGCGTGTGGCGTAGTGAAACAGGGCGATGACTTTGTTTTGAAGGACGGGCTCGAGATAGATGAGGAGATTGCGGCAACAGATGAGATCCATCTGAGAAAACGGAGGATCATTGAGGACGTTGTGCTGGGCAAAGATGCACATGTCCCGGATGGTCTTGCTGATGCGATAGCCGCCCTCCACCTTGGTAAAAAAACGGCGGAGGCGCTCGGGGGAGACATCGCCCTGAATGTTTTCCGGGTAAAGGCCGCTGCGAGCCTTGGCGACACTGGATTCGCTGATATCGGTCCCAAAAAACTGGATGTGAGTCTGGGGGGCCTTGTCGCCGAGAGCTTCGAGGAGGGCGATGGCGACGGAATAGGTTTCTTCACCAGAGGCGCATGCGGGAGTCCAAACGCGTAGGCTGCCTTCGACACTACGGTTCTTCAGGATGGCGTCGAAGACGTGGGCCTTGAGGGCATCGAACACCTTAGGATTACGGAAGAAACTGGTGACATTGATGAGCATGTCCTGGTAGAGGGCCTTGATTTCCGCGGGATTGCTCTGAAGGTATTTGAAGTACTCATCGATTTTTTCGATTTTGTGAACCACCATGCGGCGGTGAATGCGGCGAAGGATGGTGGTCTGGCGGTAGTGGGTGAAATCGACGCCGGTGGACTTGCGCAGCAGATTGAAGACGAGACTAAGACCGGTGTTTTCCGCCGGGGCTAGTTCGGGGCCTTGGTCCCGGACAAGATAAGGGTGACGGGCGATGCGAGCAAGTTCGCGAGCGATAGCTTTGGGCGGGAGGACATAGTCGACGCAACCCGCGGCGACGGCGCTGCGGGGCATGCTGTCGTATTTGGCGGACTGTTCGTCTTGCGCGAAGGTTACCCCACCGTGGGCTTGAATCTCAGCGAGGCCGGCGGTCCCGTCGGTGCCGGAGCCGGACAAGAGGACGCCAATGGCGTGATTGCCTTGCTCCTCGGCGAGGGCCCGCATGAAATGGTCGATGGACATGTGCAGGCCGCGACCTTCCCCGCGTGGCGCAAGGTGCAGGGTGTGATTGGAAATGGACATGGTGGCGTTCGGCGGGATGACGTAAACGTGGTTGGGCTCGACGGTCATGCCGTTGGTGACTTCCTTGACGCGCATGGCGGTTTTTTTGGAAAGAAGTTCCGTGAGCATGCTGTGATGCTCGGGGTCGAGATGCTGAACGAGGACGAAGGCCATGCCGGTGTCGGTAGCCAGGTTGCTCATGAGCTCGGTGAAAGCTTCGATTCCGCCCGCGGAAGCGCCGATGGCGGCGATCAAGAGGTCCCTCTTGCGGTCAGGGGGCAGGGACGGACCTTCCTCGGAAGAATCGCGTGGGTGGTTCCGCCCCGACGATTTTGATTTCATCTTCTCTCCAGAACGTTAGAACGGCTCGGCATTCACCCGGCAGGTGGAGAGCGCGTTGTGGAGTGCCGCTACAGAAGAAATAACGGTATCGCAACCGCTTATACCCTGGTTCCCTCCGCCAGGATGATCACTGTGCGATTCTAGTCTTTCCCCTAATGGGTAACAACCTAATCCTGTGACGACAAGGGGGCTGGCGCCACGGCTTGGGAATCATTGCTGTCCGTGGCCGCAATGCTGCCATGGGAATGAGCGGCGCGGTACTCGGCCTCGAGGATGTCGGCGGCCCAACCCGCGAAATAGTCGATAAGGCGCAGATCCTTCTTGGCGGGCTGGGTTACGGTCCGATAATGCGTCGAGAGCATGCCCCAGATGTGTCCCGATTTGCCGATGAGCGGAGTGGACTGGACAGCGCGGACGCCGGCATCCAGCATGACTTCCAAGACGCGGGTCCCGGAGAAGACCGTGCCGTCAGAGACGTCCGGAACGATCACGCGCTCTCTCGATTGCAAACCGGCGCCGCATGCCGCGTGGCCTGGATCGACGGAATTGAAAAATTCCAGGAAAGGCTCGTCAAAGCCACGATGCACCTGGATATGCAAACTCCTTGTCTGGGGATCGTAGATTTGGATATTGCCCATGTCGGCACCAGTACCTTCGACGACGGCATCCAGGATTTCCGAGAGGAGGGCGGCGGTGAATTGCGGACGAAAAGGGCCGCGTTTGGCCAGTTCCTCGATTTGTCCATGGAGGCTCACTCGCATTTTCTGCGCATCTTCCAAGGACTCTCGAGCTTTGCGCCACATGAAGCGCCCGCGCTCGATCATAGTCCTGGCCTGCTCAATGCAATGGCGAGCATCGTCGAAGGTGCAGGTTGGAAGCGACTCGGCCATGAGCGCCCCGAAAAGGCATTTCCAACAATGTAAGACAGTTCAGTGAATCTGTCTATACGCGAAGAACATAGCCAGCAATCGATAGCACATAAGTCGAAGAGAAGTCTGTGATCGGGGTCACTGTGGTTGGTGCTTAGGGCGGTTGCACTCCGCAATTTGTCTATTATGTCCGGGAGCGGGAGCGCAGCAGGGAGAGGACGAGTGGCCCCTCCGCTGCCTCGCCTTATTATATGCTGCCTACTTGATGCAGATCTCGCTTGAGAGGTGAACGATCATGACAAGCAGGTTTTCCAAGTGCAAATCGTGCGGCTCTTCCAACGTAATTGAATTCAAAACGCACGCCTGCCTATATTTCCTCGGGTTTGACGGATTGAGGAAGGCCCCCGTCTTTGTATTTCCAAAGGTTGTAGTTTACTCTGATTGCTGGCTTATCCGATCCAACCTTTCAGCCACGGACTTGCGGCGGTTAGAGAAAGTCCCGCAAAGGTTGACAAAGCGTCCTCTTAGTTGGCCCCATCCGGGCTCTTCGCGGTAGCAAACCCACTGTCGACCAATCCTTTGCTGACAAATGGCTGGTCCTGAAGGGTCGCCCTCACCGCCAGCAACAGATCGGTTCCCGCTCGCTGCTTGGCAACATAGCCCCATGCACCCAGGCTGAGCGCTTCTTTCACAAACTCAGCGGAAGTCTCTTGCGTCAGGAAGACGATCTTCGACGATGGCGCGAGTTCGCGGATGCGTCGAGTCGCCTCCAGGCCATCGAGCCTGGGCAGACCAATATCCATCAGGATCAAGTCCGGACTGAGTTGTTGCGTTTTCGTGACCGCTTCTAGCCCGTTCGAAGCCCAGAATACGTGCAGGCCTAAATCTCCATGGAGCAGCGAAGTGACGAATGCCCGAAAAGGCCCGAAATCTTCTACCAAAAGAATCCGAGTGCCCGCCGGGTTGAAGGATCCCGAGACGGAGCGCTTCATGAGCAGGTCCGATTTCCTGAGAATCTCGCGGTTTTAGGGCAGGGGATCATCATGTTGTTTTTTTCCTTTGAGCAATTGGGAGAAGCGAGTTGGACTGTCGTCCGCGCCACGCCCCCAAGTCTTTCTTTGCCGAGCGCGGTCCCGAAAAGCCGAGTGTCCCGCCCATGCAAGTAGCCCGCGATCAACCGCAAGAGCATCTCTCGTGCCATGTTTTCGGCTGGCATTTACGAGCCCTCGTGTGGAGCTAAGTCCAGTGTGAGGACCGTATTTCCGCGGGAAGCTCGAAGGCAACGCGCCATCGTGCAAGAAACCTGGAGGACCAGGTGCGTGGAACGTTTTTCCCGGATTGTGCAGGAAGTTTCGCACCGGTACGAGGGCCGGCTTCGCTAGCTCCCGATCACGCGGTTACCGGAGACTTGCGTGGTGGTCCTTCGACGACGATTCGCCCTTGGCTAGACGCTTTGATTCAACTTGCCTACGTCAGATAGTCTCGTTCCGATCTTGTGGAGTGATTCGCAATTCGAAAGAAAAGCCTTTCAATTGCAATGAAGCGACGATCGGCGCCATGTTTGGCTGCGCCTGGGGAATTGCCGGCGCGACGCGGTTGCCGGCCCCGGGCCGACCCGGGCTGTCGGCTCGAGCACGGCTATTCATTTGTTCCGATCGTGGCTCTCGCTTTGCCTGACACCCATCGCGCGATGTCTACCTTTCGCGGTCACTTCCAGGGAAGGTCAATCGTGTTTGAGGTGGCGGCAATTCTCGCGACCGGGTGGTTGCTAAAACAGTTTCGTTCGCCTCATTTGCTTAGGCCTGCCGTCGGCTTCATCGTCGGACTGCATTTGAGCGGACTCGGCGAATGGAAACATTGGTTTACGCCGCGTAGTGCCCGGCTGGGCAGTGCACCCTTGTGCTCTGAGCAGCAAGGGCGTTGCTTAGGCCTGATGGAAATGGTTCTTGTGGTGCAGCAAAGCAGCGAAGCAGGAGCTATACGCTAAGCGTAGAAAGATGTTGGCTTGGAGCTCCCAGCTATGGGGAAACCATCGCCGGACCGCCACATCCGCGAGACCTTCGAGACAAGTGCAGCATCCAGCCATCCATACGTGGCTTCCTGACGGAGGATCTCCAGCGCCTCCTCGGAAGTAAGCGCCTCCCTGTAAGGCCGGTCGCTCGTCAGTGCGTCATAAACGTCCGCCACTTGCAAAATGCGCGTCTTCAGCGGGATTTCCTCCCCATAGAGCCCGTCGGGATATCCGCTGCCATCCATGCGCTCATGATGATGCCGGATCAGCGGAAGGATGGGACGCAGGCACTTGAGCGGCGCGCAGATCTTTTCGCCTGTGACCGGATGCTGGCGCACAATCTCAGTTTCTTCCGCGTTCAGGCGCGATGGCTTCAGGAGAATGCGCTCCGGCACCGCCAGCTTTCCGATGTCGTGAAGCAGGCAGCCTAGGCGCAAATCCTGCAAATCCTCCTCGGAAAGACCGAGCCTTTCGCCGAGTTGCATGGCGCGTTCCGCAAGGCGATCAGAATGTCCATCCGTGCGCGAATGCCTGGCTTCAATGTTGTGGGCAAGAGAAAGGATCACCGACTTGGCTTGCTCATCCATGTAAGCTTTGAGCCGCAAGGGAGGTTCGATGCCGCCTGGCTCATCCCCCAGAGAGGACGAGAAATCCGCAGCGCTTGCTTCGCGTCCTTCGATCAACTCCGCCAAAGTGAGCTTCGAGGGAATGAAGACAGCCGACGTCAGTTGATCGAGTGGATCTTGCTTCAGACAGCAGCATGATTCCGCGCCATGGACCCCGGGTAGATGATCGTGCAGGATAACCACGTCGGGTTCGAGGCGCAGGCAGATCTGCCGCACGGATTCGGCGTTGTCGGCGATGATAACGTCGAAATTCTGATTCTCGAGGAGGACTTTCCAATTTTTTCGCTCCGCCGAAGCCACGTCCACAAGCAAGATGATGGGGTTCATTGAGTGCCTCTACTCAACTTTGTGGTCTTGCCCGAAGGTCGGACCCGTTGTGACCTCCTATCCCTGCTCCGAAGGCTCTTACTTTCCGCTTTTTGGGGCATCGGGAGGACTGGAGTAGCTGCCAAGCTCGCTCTGTTAATGCTCTCGAACGGCCAAAGATTCGCCCTTGTAAGTACCGCAAATCTCGAGCGTTACTCGGTACGCCGGATGATGGCTCTGCCGCCCGGTCGGCCGAATTTTCACGGAGGCCGTAAACTTTACTTGGTGAGTATATCACATGATATAAGAATTTGCATCGCCCCGGGTTTTTCCGTATCGTCTGCCGGAGATGCAAGGCCTTACCGTTGTGGTTGTCGATGAATTGGTGAGCTTTCGGGAATCCGTTTGCGGGATGTTGCAGGCAACGCCGTTTCGGGTTGTCGGCGAACCGGCGGATGGATGGGACGCCGTCCAGATGGCCAAGGGGCTGCAGCCGGATTTAATTCTGCTTGGTCTTGGCTTGCCGAAGTTGCATGGATTAGAAACCGCGAGACGGCTACGAACCCTTGCACCTCAAGCAAGACTTTTGTTCCTCGGCCAGGAATCCTCTCCCGATTTGGTACGCGAAGCCCTTAGCCTGGGTGCATCGGGCTACATTCATAGGACAAATACGTCGAGTGACTTGCTCCCCGCCGTCGAAGCGGTCCTTAGGGATGAGCCATTCGTTAGCAAGAGCCTAGAAATTAGCGTAAGAAGGGATGCCCCGCGCCGCCACGCGGTACAGTTTTATTCACATGATTCGGTTCTTCTAGAAAGTTTTGCTCGCGTCCTTGCTACCGCGCTACGGACCGGTGATGGAGCGGTCGTCCTCGCTACGAAGTCACACCGCGAAGGCCTTGTTCAGAGATTGAAAGCGGAGGGCTTCGACGTAGATGTCGCGATGCGACAAGGGACCTATGTTTCGCTGGATGCCGCCGACACGCTCTCGACGGTCATGGTGAATGGTGTGCCTGACTGTGCTCGGATTCTTGCGGGCCTCAATGGCTTCATCGCGTCAGCCGCCAAAGCAGCGAAGAAAGAGCATCCCCGCATCGCTGTTTGTAGCGAATGCGCTGGCCTGTTGTGCACGTTAGGGAATGCGAATGCCGCGATTCGACTCGAAAAAGCGGGCAACGATCTCGTCAAGACACACAACGTAGATATCCTGTGTGCGTATCCATTAAGCGGCTTTTGTGCCGGTAAAGACGTTCAGGTGTTCCAGAGCATCTGTCAAGAGCACACCGCCGTTTATTCGCGCTGAGAGCCACCCGCACGCGGACAAGAATAGCGACCATTCCGGGAACAACTTGCATCCGAGTCGCGATTGACGGGCTATCGGGAGAAACTTGATGGAGTCGCAGCGGTGCCCGTTCGAATGCCTGTGGCTACTGAGGCAAGAGAACGAAGGCGCGGCATGAGACGAGGCGTTGCCGAGCCATCGCTCCAAGAAGAATAGCCTTGCGTTTCTTCGCTTGAAAGATTCTGATGAACGCGCTTCTGGAGAAGTCCGTCCTACCATCTGGCATGCCGCGAGGATATTCAAGAAACAAGTCGTGATACATTCGGTCGAGCAGATCGCTCTGCCCAAGGATTTCAGATGAACAGACGGACTTTCATAAACGCCACAGCCGGCGCCACCACATCGTTGGCATGCACGTGTTGGACGCCAGCCCGACAGCAAGAAAGGAAGACGACGGTTGTCTATCCGGACCCGGCCGTTGAAATCGTCGATCCAAGCTTTGCCAGATACAAGGTTGGTAACGCCGCGGTCGAACGCCTGTACACGGGTGCGCGTTGGGCCGAAGGGCCGGTCTGGTATGGCGACGGGCGGTATCTCCTCTTCAGCGACATTCCCAATAATCGCATCCTGCGATGGCTGGAGGACACCCAAGAGGCCAGCATCTTCCGCAACCCGTCGAATTATAGCAATGGCAACTACCGGGACCGGCAAGGCCGGCTTTTAACTTGCGAGCACGATTCGCGCCGCCTCACGCGGACCGAACACGACGGCACCATCACCGTGCTGATGGATCACTTTCAAGGCAAGCAACTGAACGCCCCGAACGATCTTGCCGTCCATTCCGACGGTGCGATCTGGTTCACCGATCCGGGCTACGGCATCATGTCTAATTACGAAGGCCACAAAGCCTCCTTTGAACTGCCAGCTAGCGTCTATCGCCTGGACCCGAAGACGCGCGAGGCAACGGTCGTAGCTAGCGACATGGATAAGCCTAACGGCATCTGTTTCTCTCCCGACGAGAAAAAACTCTATATCGTGGACACCGGCGAGCCGAAACACGCGGGCGATCCTCATCCCATCCGCGTGTACGACGTCGAGGATGGCGTGCGGCTAAAGAACGGCCGCATGTTTGCAAATATGTCGCCTGGTTCATCGGACGGTATTCGTTGCGATGTGGACGGCAACGTTTGGTCCGCCGCCGGATGGGCTGGCGAAGGTTTTAACGGAGTGCATGTGTTCGCGCCCAATGGAAAGCTCATCGGCAGAATTCATATCCCGGAAACCTGCGCCAATCTTTGTTTCGGGGGCGCCAAGAAAGACCGCCTGTTCATGGCTGCCAGTCAATCCCTCTATGCACTCTACGTCAACACCGAGGGCGCGCAAACGCCCTGACAATGTGTCGCCGGGGCGTTTGCCCTGAAGCGTCGGCGAGTAGGTCGAAAAATCCATGTCATCCAAGAAGTGCCTTTGGTGGCTGCCATAGCTATTCCTTATCAGGTCATGGCTGGGACATCGCGGACGGGCTGCGGTTCCCGCGATGGGGGCCCCGTGTCTTTTTCCTTGGGCAATGGGCGCTCTCGGTTCTGTACAAGAATCCTACATTTGTTGACCCCTTGAGGGTCGGAGAGATGCGACCCTCCGTGTTCATTTCAGGACTCCTAGGCAAACTCCCGCTCCGTGTGGGGGGGAATGTTTTCTGTCCGGCTCACTGGTTTGGCGGGAACAAGGAAGGAGGCAGGAGTATCGGCGTGGCAGCGCTCAGCCCCTGGCGCCTGCCGGCGAACTTGCCTGCCAATTGACAGCGCGTCCCTGAAACTGAATTCCGATTCCAAAACGCCCGTCCGGCAGACGCTGGCAGTAAACGACGCGAGCCAGGGCTCGTAAATCGCCAACCAAGGAACTGATCATCAGCCGCTCGTTCAATTCTTTGGCCTTTTGCGTTAACACGCGCATTCCTAGCGAGCATACGTTCTCGGTCGTGGTCCGCTCGGCCTTCGAGGGATCATACAGGCTCGAAATCTGCACCGGCAGGGACAGCTGAATCCGTTTTTCAAGTCGACCGGACCGCACAGCCATGAGTGTCTTGCCCTTTCAGTCGGGATCGTTGCCCACACGACGAAGTTCTTGGTAGCGCGCTCAAGCTCGTGAGAACATCCTCTTTTATCGAACCGGTTCTAAAATCCACATCTGCGCGTTAGCTCATCTTCTTTGAGCGCTCCCATTCTAGGACTGATTAACAGGCGTCGTTACTCAGGCGCAGGAGAGAACGGCGCCGCTTTTGCTCGTACATCGCGCGATCCGCTTCGGTGATTAACTCCCGAGTGGATACCGGGTTCCACGGATCGAAGCGCGCGGTTCCCAAACTGAGGGAGAACTTGTAATCACTATCCTTGCGGCTCACGGAGTTTAGGTACTCGGTCAGGCGTTCCCGAATGCAGGCTTCGCTTTGACCGCTAGCTTCGATGGCTAACGCGGCGAACTCGTCGCCGCCAATGCGGGCAATGACGTCGGAATCGCGAAAAGTGGCTTCCAGGGCCTCCGCCGTCCACATCAATGCAGCGTCCCCCTCGGTATGGCCGAAAACATCATTGATTTCTTTCAGGCCGTCAAGGTCAATGAAAAACAGAAGCAAGCTGCGCTCGGAGCGCCGGGCAAGCCGCAGCTGGCGGTCCGCGAGGGCCAGGAAACCGCGCCGATTGTAGAGTCCCGTCAATTCGTCCATGAGCGCAAGATTGCTGAGTTCGGTTTGCACCATGTACTGCTTGGCGGCACACTGAAGGGCACGCCTGAGAAGCTCGCGAATGACGTTGCTTTCCGCGCCGCCGAGCAGTGCCGCGGCGGAACCGGCGCGCACATCCCTCACTAGGCTCCGAAGCTCCCGGTTCGCGTCTCGCAGCAGTCCTTGAAATATCCTATCCAGAGTTTCATCGGCTCCCCGTCGAGCTCGCCGTCTCCGGTCTCCAGGATGAAAATCGGCTTTGGGATCAACCGGGATCTTCAAATGGACAGGGCCTTTTGGCTGGTTTGCAGTTTGTAAGGTTCCGGTGTGATTCTGTGATTCTCTGCCGACCTTACTTTGCTCTGGGGAGATGGGCATTGATCTCCGGGTCGGTGGCAGAACACCCGGTTCGCACTCGTGGTTTTCCTTGGCAAGTGCGCGCAAGACTTTCAACCCTTTCGCGAATTGCGGACCATAGCGCACTTTCAGCACCGCTCGAACCTCCAAGAAATGGGGGTTGGGCTGCCTCCCATCCAGGGCAAAGGGATGTTGGGGTGTTTCAGGCGGGGCCCTGAACTCGGAGGCAGCCCTCTCCTCCATGCACAATAACTTCTTGGCTTTTCAAAACAATCCGGTGAATCACCGAAACGACGCTAGGAGAAAGATTGAGAGTAACGGGCAAGAAATAGTTGATTTCGCAAGGGGTTAGGCTTGGATTAACCCACGCCGAATGGCATAGCGAACGAGACTGGCGGTTTCATGAATGTCGAGCTTCCGCATGAGTCTAGCCCTATGGGATTCCGCCGTCTTGACGCTGATTCCGAGTTGCAAGGCAATGTCCTTGGTGGACTTCCCTTCGCCGACCAACTGAAGAACTTGGCGCTCGCGCATGGAAAGAGGATCGGGCGAAACATACGTCTTCGACAAATAGGCGTCTACGACCGCTCGCGAAATGCTGGGACTTAGATAAACCGATCCCTTGCAAACTTCCCTAATGGCATGAACCAGGTCTTCGGCAGCCTGGCTTTTGAGCACATATCCCTTGACGCCAGCGCGAAGCGCCGCCGTCACGTATTGATCTTCGTCATGCTGGGTGAGAAGAATGATTTTTGTTTTGGGTGTGGACTTAATCAGCTCGCGGGCGGCGTCGACGCCGTTGAGCAGCGGCATGGTGATGTCCAGAATGGCCACTTCGGGCTGGGCCTTCTCGGCCAAGCGCACCGCTTCCTGTCCATCGGAAGCTTCCGTAACGACTTGGATTCCTTGCTTTTCCAGCAAGGCCTTTAGCCCCTGACGGATCAGCGCATGATCATCCGCAAGCAAGACGCGAGTCGGCATCGTTTCTCCGGCAGGTTATGGAGTTAGGGCGACCCCAGGCAATCAGGTGGTTGCCCTCATTCGCCTAAGGCGAACACCTGAACCGCGGGGAAAAGACCACCGACAGCAGTGCCGCGGTATCGCCTATTGTGCTGAAATAATTGACCTTAGGCGTCAAACGCCGGAAGGGGGAATTTTGCCGGAATGCGCCTGGACCTGAGGCTCAAGGCATTCCGAAAAGGGAGAGGTTGTAGAATGGAACAGCATCGGAACTTCAGGCTCTTGCCATCAGCTGCGCCGAAACGGTTGCGGGTAGCGCCGCGTGGAATCATTGCCCGCGGTACCATCACCGCCGGTGATGTGGCGCGAAAGCCTAGCGGCATTCTTCCCTGATTGTTTCAGGGTTGCACTAACCCCCGGCGAACCGCATACCGCACCAGGCTTGCGGTTTCATGGATGTCCAGTTTTTGCATGAGCCTGGTTCGATGAGATTCGGCGGTCTTCACGCTGATTCCGAGAAGCGAAGCTACATCCTTGGTTGACCTTCCCTCGGCAATGAGTTGCAATACCTGGCGCTCGCGAACCGTGAGGGGATCAGAGGGCATTTGCGATTTCGTGCGGTAGGCTTCCACAACCGCCCGGGAAACGCCGGGACTTAGATAGAATTGGCCGCGCGAAACCTGTTGAATGGCGTGAACCAGGTCGTTCGCC
>Ga0126381_100004711_pt1 | contig 14891 bp, 13 predicted proteins | sample PanSoiMetPlot_28_FD_96465 | JGI IMG/M metagenome (GOLD analysis project Ga0126381, IMG submission 96465) | Tropical forest soil microbial communities from Panama - MetaG Plot_28 | ecosystem: Environmental > Terrestrial > Soil > Tropical forest > Bulk soil | place: Panama | collected 2016-02-17
ATCTCGGGACGGCCATCGTTCTAATCCTCCCCGCCGCAATCGTGTTTTATGTGGCCGGGCTCCAGAAGAAGTTCGTGGCCGCCGCGCTGGCCGTTGGCATGTTGGCCTGCATTGGATTCGTCGCCTCGAAGCCGTATCGCATGGCGCGCATCATCGGATTTTTCGATCCCGACTACATGCTGATTTCCAGCTTCGATCCGGACGGGAAGATCAAGAAGTACGTCAGCCAATCGGTAACCACGCGCGATCCAGGCTACCAAGTGCGGCAGTCGAAAATCGCGGTCGGCAGCGGAGGCGTGATTGGGTTGGGGCTTATGCAGGGCAAGCAGAAAATTTTGTATCTACCCGAAGCTCACACGGATTTTATCTATGCTGTGGTCGGTGAGGAGTTGGGGCTGTTCGGATGCACGGCGCTAGTTGCGGGATTCCTAGTGATTTTGTGGCGCGGTCTGGAGTTGTGCTGGATCACTGACGACGCCTTCGGGCGATATCTCGCGCTGGGCGTTACTTCATCGGTGGTGCTGCAAGCTTTGATCAACATGAGCGTGGTGCTCGGAATGGGCCCCACAAAAGGCATTCCGCTGCCGATGATCAGCGCTGGCGGAAGTTCGCTCCTTAGCACCATGATTTGTCTCGGAATGCTGTTGAGCGTGAGCGAACACTCCGGATGATCGAGAATGGCGACCATCATGATGGCGGGCGGAGGTACGGGCGGACACGTTGTTCCGCTGCTCGCGGTTGCGCGCGAGCTGGCTTCACGTGGCCACGATTGCATCTTCGTCGGAACGCGCAATGGATTCGAGGCAAAGCTGGTTCCACCCGCGGGATTTCCGCTCGAGTTTATCGAGATCGGCGGACTGAAGCGCGTCGGTGTCATGAGAACGATTCGTACCATGACGCAACTTCCTGTCAGCGTGCGCCGCGTGTTCCGGCTATTCGCCGAACACCAGCCGTCGGCGGTGTTCAGCATGGGCGGGTATGCGGCAGGACCGGTGGTGTTGACGGCGCTCTGGAAGAGTCTGCCGTTGATCGTGATGGAGCCGAACGCGATGCCCGGGTTGACCAACAGCAAAATCGGACGATTCGTGACGCGCGCACTGTTGAGTTTCCCCGAAGCCGGCCGGTTCTTCCCGCGCGGCAGGTCGGAAGTGACCGGGCTTCCGGTGCGCAGCGAGTTCTTTTCCATTCCCGCGAAGCCGCGCGAAGCGACGGTAACGGTTCTGATCACTGGCGGCAGCCAGGGCTCGCGGACGCTGAATCAGGCGGCGGCCGCAAGCTGGCGATATTTCAAAGAGAATCGAATGCCGGTGCGTCTGATCCATCAGACGGGATCGGCAGCGCACGAAGCGATCGCAAGCAAGTTCGCCGGGGCGGGTATCCAAGGAGAAGTCGTCCCGTTCATCGACGACATGCCGGGCACGTTTGCTCAGGCCGATCTTGTGGTCTGCCGCGCGGGCGCAGGAACTGTCGCGGAGCTTGCGGCGGCGGGCAAACCTTCGATTCTGGTCCCACTGCCCACGGCTGCGGATCAACATCAGCTTCGCAACGCGGAAGCATTTTCAAAACTAGGCGCCGCGCGGCTGGTTCTCGATTCGCAGATGGACGGTGGCCGGTTGTTCGAAGAGGTCGCCAAGCTGAGCTCGCAGCCCGGAGTGCTGAAACACATGGGCGAGCAGGCGCGAACCTTCGCGCATCCCGGGGCGGCCCGGCGCGCGGCCGACGTGGTGGAGGAATCGATCGCGACGTCAGCAGCTCGTCATTGACATTACATACGAAACTCGAAACAATACATATTAAAAATGTTTTTTAGGCCCCAGCATCTGCATTTCATCGGGATCGGCGGCATCGGTATGAGCGGTATCGCCGAAGTGCTGGTGAACCTGGGCTATCAGATCTCGGGCTCGGATTTGAAACTAAGCGCGACCACGGAACGGCTGGCGCGGCTAGGGGCCACGATTTACGAAGGCCACGCTGCATCCAATATCGGCGGCGCGAAGGCAGTGGTGTTCAGTTCTGCGATCGATTCGAAAAATCCAGAGCTCATCGAAGCGCGCCGTTTGAAGATTCCCCTGATCGCCCGCGGCGAGTTGCTGGCTGAGCTGATGCGGCTCAAGTACGGCATCGCGATCGCCGGCAGTCACGGCAAGACCACTACCACCTCGATGACGGCCACCGTGCTGAATGCCGCGGGCCTCGATCCCACCGTGGTTGTCGGCGGCAAGGCGGCATCCATGGGCGGCTCGAATGCGCGCGTCGGCCAGAGCGAATTTCTTGTAGTGGAGTCCGACGAAAGCGACGGTTCGTTTCTCAAGCTGACTCCGATTCTCGCGGTGGTCACGAACATCGATCGCGAGCATCTCGATCACTACCTGACGATTGTTGAGATTCGAGCCGCGTTTCTGGAGTTCATCCAGAAAGTTCCGTTCTATGGCGCGGCGATCTTGTGCCTGGACGATGAGAACATCCAGCACATCTTGCCGACGATCAATCGCCGCACGATCACCTACGGCCGAAGTCATCACGCCGTGCTCCAAATTGTGGATGCCGAGTGCGGAGCGTTCGAAAGCCGGTTCGTGGTCCGCGGGCGCCGGCAAGACCTAGGCAAATTCCATCTGCGGGTGCCGGGAATACACAACGTGCTGAACGCAACCGCCGCGATCGCGGCCGGTTTAGAGCTGGATATCCCCGTGGAAACGATTCGCCAGGGCCTTGCTTCGTACACGGGAGTCGATCGCCGGTTCCAGACGCGCGGGCAGGCGCGCGGCGTGACCGTCATCGATGATTACGGGCACCATCCGACCGAGATTCGCGCCACGCTCGCCGCGGCCAAGCTCTGCAATTTCGGCCGCGTGCTGGCCGTGTTTCAACCGCATCGCTACACGCGAACGCAGCACCTGCTGGATGAGTTCGCGAAGAGCTTCCACCAGGCTGACCTGGTTTTTGTGCTCGATATTTACGCCGCGTCCGAAACGCCCATCGCGGGAGTCAATGCGGAGATGCTGGCGCAACGCGTGCGCGACTTCGGTCATCAAGCCGCTGAGTATACGGGCGGCATCGAACCGACGGCCAACGCCGTGGTGAAGCAATCGCGAGATCGCGATCTGGTGTTGACGCTCGGCGCGGGCAATGTCTGGCAGGTTGGAGATCGCGTGCTCGAAAAACTCCGGGAGGCGGCCTAGATGGCGCAAGACGCGCCTAAGAAACGCAAGCCGATCCCTACCGCGACCATTCTTCGCATCGGCGGAATCGCGATTGCGCTGTGTTCGGCGCTGGGTGGGGCAATCTATGCCTCGCAACGTTTCGAGCAATTCCTGATTCGTGATCCACGATTCATGCTCGCGGGTCCGGCCGAATACGGACTTGAAAGCGTGAACATCCAATTGAAAGGCGTGCAGTACGCGTCGCCAGCGAGAATCCTGCGCGCCTTTGATTCTGATTTCGGGCGCAGCATCTATCTGGTGCCGCTCGCTGCGCGGCGTCAAGCGATGCTGAATATCGGTTGGGTGCGCGACGCCGCTGTGATCCGCGTGTGGCCGGACCACTTGATCGTGACAGTGCAAGAACGAAAACCGGCTGCGTTTGTGAAGTTGCCTGCTGAAGGCATGACGCGCTGGGCGTTGATCGATGAGACCGGCGCGATTCTCGATCCTCCGCAGAAGGCCTCGTTTCACTTGCCGGTGTTGTCCGGAGTCCCAGCTGGCGAACCGGCCGACAAGCGCGCGCGGCGTGTAAAGAGGATGCAGCAGTTGTTGAAAGATTTGGGCCGTCGCGCGGAAGCTGTATCGGAAGTGGATGCCGGCGATCTCGACGACCTGAAGATTTCGCGCTCCGTGCAAGGACACGCCGTTACGCTGCTGATGGGCGAGCGCAATTTCGCATCGCGCCTGGACAATTTCCTGGAGCACTATCCCGATATTCATCGCAAAATGCCGCAGGCCGCCACGTTCGATCTGCGGTTGGACGATCGCATTACCGGACTCGAGGATGGCGCCAATGGCCGATAGAGCGCCGCTCGCGGTCGGCCTCGATTTGGGAAGTGCGTCTACACGCTGCATCATCTTGGGCATCGAGGACGGGCGGCTGAGGTATCGCGGACACGGCGAGGTCGCCTCCACTGGATGGCACAAGAGCCGCTTGGCCGATCCGCAGGCGGTGACCGCTTGTGTGCAGGCTGCGGTGCGCCGGGCTGAGTTCGAAGCCAAATCGGTAGTGGACGCGATGGTCCTCGGCATCGGCGGGGCAAGCGTCGACGGGCATGACGTGCGGGGGCTTTATGAGTTTGGCCGCCCTCGCGCGATCACCCTCGACGACATGGCCTACGCGGTGGAGCGCGCCGAGAATGTGCGGCTCGAAGAGGACCGCATGATTCTGCAACTGTTCCCGCAGGATTTCACGCTCGACGGACGCGCGGGGAAACGCTATCCGCGCGGAGCAACCTGCTCGCGCCTGGAAGCCAACGTCCACATCGCGACGGTATCGGAACAGGAGCACGATTCCATTCTGACTGCCGTGCAGCAAGCTTCGTACGCAGTGGAAGAAACGGTATTTGAGCCGGTGGGTGCCGCCTACGCTGCGGTCTCGCGTGACGATCGGGACCGCGGCGTGGCTGTGTTGGACATCGGCATGCACTCGAGCGAGCTCGTGGTTTTCGACGGCGAGGCGGTTCTGCTGGCGCGCAGCATTCCCATATCAGCCGATCACTTCACGCGTGACGCCGCGGTCGGGTTGACTCTGCAATATGCAGATGCCGAGCGCCTGAAGATTGAATACGGCTGCGCAATTCTGGGACTCACGGCCGACAACAGCTTTATCGAGCTTCCTTCGCCCGACGGCCGAGCGATGCGGGAAGCGCCGCGCAAGCAATTGAACGAGATTTTGGAAGCGCGCGCCGAGGAATTGTTCATCCACGTCGGGTCGGAGCTGGTGACCATCCGCATGGATCAGAAACTGCTTGAAGGTGTGGTGCTCGCCGGCGGCGGAGCGCTGCTGAACGGCATGTGCGACATGGCCGAACGCGTGCTCAACTGCCCGGCGCGCAACGCGCTCCCCGGCGGGATTCTGGATCTTCCCGAGGAGCTGTCCAATCCGGCCTGGACCACGGCCGCTGGGCTCGCAAAATATTCCGCGAAACTCAAGACCAACCGCAGCGCCAAGCGCAAGGCGCCGGGATTGATGAGGATGCTGTTCCGATGAATTGCGCCATTCGCCAACACTCGAATCGAAGAAGAGGAGGATTCCCATGGACGCGTTAAAGTTTGCCATTCAAGAAGAAGCTTTGCTCGGAACCAAAATCAAAGTGGTGGGCGTGGGCGGCGGAGGATCAAACGCCGTTGCGCGCATGATGAACGAGGGATTGGCCGGCGTTGAGTTCCACATCCTCAACACGGACCAACAGGCCCTGAATGCGTCATCGGTGCCGAACAAATTGTCGATCGGCTCGAAGGTAACCAATGGCCTCGGCGCCGGCTCGGACCCGATGCTCGGCAAGCAAGCCGCACTCGAGGACACCGAGAAGATCATCGAAGTGCTGGAGGGCGCTGACATGGTGTTCGTCACGGCTGGGCTTGGCGGCGGCACGGGGACGGGCGCTGCGCCGGTGGTCGCGTCGCTGGCGAAAGAACTCAACGCGCTAACGGTCGCTGTTGTGACGAAGCCGTTCGCGTTCGAAGGGCCACGACGGATGAAGCAGGCCGATCGCGGTTTGTCGGAACTCGGCGGTACCGTGGATACGGTGATCACCGTTCCGAACGACCGGCTGCTCGAACTCGTTCCGCGCGGGACCAGCTTCTTCGAGGCATTCCGCATCGCCGACGATATTCTCCGTCAGGCAGTGCAGGGCATCAGCGACATTATTACTACGCCCGGGTTGATCAATCGCGACTTCTCAGATATTCGCGCGATCATGCTCGGCATGGGCTACGCGATGATGGGCACGGCGTCAGCGAAGGGCGAGAACGCCTCCATCGAGGCAGCGCGCCAAGCTATCAGTTCGCCGCTGATGGAAGAAGGCGGCGTGAAGGGCGCGCGCGGCGTGCTCATCAACATCACCGGTTCGAGCAAGCTCAGCCTACACGATGTGAACGAGGCCTGTTCGCTGATCCGCGGTGCCACGGCGAACGAAGACGCGCAGATCAACTTCGGAGTCGTGATGAACGAGGCCATGAAGGACGAAGTGAAGATCACAGTGATCGCGACCGGATTCCAGCGGGACAATCTGCCGCAACTGGCGCGGCGCGCAGCAGCTGGTGTGTCCGATTGGCCTATGCCCGAGACGGCCGCGCCTCCTCCGCCTCCTATGCCCATTGCGTCCACGCCGGAACCGATCGCACCGAGTGCGTTCTTGTTCCGCGAGACGCCTATGGTCGAAGCGCCCCCCGAGATCGAGGAGCCGACGCCTGTGGCCGTGGATGACATCGAGATTCCGGCGTTCATGCGGCGCGAACGCCGGATGTATCAATAGCGCGGATCATTGCACGTAGCCCGGGCCGCGCAGGACTTTGCCCGGCAGAGCATTCGTCTGTTTGCCGTCCTCGATGACAGGGACGCCGTTGATCAAAACGAATTGCATTCCTTGCGATAGCTGATTCGGTTTTTCAAATGTCGCGACGTCGTGAATGGTAGCCGTGTCGAAGACCACGATGTCGGCCCACATGCCCTTTTTCAGCACTCCGCGATCGGTGAGTTTCAGTTTTTGTGCTGGCAGCGCGCTGAATTTCCGGATCGCATCTTCCAAACGCAGCTTGTTTTCCTCGCGAACGTACATGCGCAGAATGCGCGGGAATGTGCCGTAAGCCCGCGGGTGCGGATGCTCGCGTCCGAGCAGACCGTCGGGAGCAGTGCCCTGCGAATCGTTGCAGATTGAGACCCACGGTTGTTCGAGCGCGAGCGCGACGTCGGGTTCGGACATGCCGAAGACTGCAACTGACGTGAAGGCCTGGTCTTCAATGAGCAAATCGAAAATCGTATCGATCGGATCTTTATTCCAAAGCTTGGCGATATCGGCGATCGTTTTGCCTTGAAGCGGCACGAGCTTCGGGTTTTGCACGACGCTGACCAGTATCCCTTCCGGCCCCGGGACTTCTTGCCATTCGTTGTCCCACTCCTTGCTCGGCGTCTCCATATCTTTGCGTATGCGCGCACGTGTGGCAGGATCTTTGAGACGCTCGATGAGTTTGACATCGCCCCCATCGTGCGCCCAGGTCGGAATGAATGCCGAAAAGTCGTTGAACCAAGCTGGGTAGGCATAGGTGTTGGCGCTGATGTCAAGCCCTTCCAGGCGAGCGCGCTCGATCTGCGCGATGATCTCAGCCATACGTCCCCAGTTGTTCTTGCCGGCGGCTTTCAGGTGCCAGATTTCAGCCGGCGTTTTCGCTTCGCGCGCGATGCGGATCACTTCATCGATGGCAGCGGTGATCGCATCGCCTTCGCTGCGCATGTGCGTGGCGTAGATTCCGCCTAGTTTCGCACTTTCGGACGCCAGCGCGATCAATTCTTCGGTGCTGGCGTAAGGGGCGGGCGCATATTGGAGCGATGACGACAATCCAACTGTTCCGTCATGCATCGCATCGCGCACTAACTGCTTCATCCGCTCAAGTTCGGCCGGCGTAGGTGCGCGATTGTCGTTGCCGATCACGGCGCGGCGGACCGAAGTAGCGCCGACGTAGCTCGCCAAGTTGATGCCCATGCCTTGTTTTTCGAGGCGCGCGAAATACTGTCGGAAGGTACTCCAGTTGGCTTGGATGCCCAGATGCCGATAGCCGGTAGCGCCGGCGCGCCGCATGGCGTCATTGAGCGGCGCAGCAGAGTTCCCCTCGCCGGTGATCTCGGTGGTGATACCCTGATAGATTTTGGACGGCAGATGCGGATTAACCAGAATAGTCAACTCCGACTGGCCGAGCATGTCGATGAACCCAGGCGCGACCACCATTCCGTGCGCATCGATACTCTTCTTGGCCACGGCAGCGCTGAGCTGGCCGATCGCCGCGATGTGTCCTTGCTGAATCGCGATGTCGCCTGCGTACCAGGGAGAGCCGGTTCCATCGACGATGTGGCCGTTGCTGATGATGAGGTCGTAGGGTTGGGCGAGAACAACGCTGCAACAAGCCAGAAAAACGACGAGTTTCTTCAAGTGGGAATTATAGCGCCTCCATTTGTCCCCATGATTTCGCATCGCCGAATCGCGTCGAGCATCTACAATGGGGCGATGCACGCGGTGATCCCATTTCTGCTGAAGCATGGCTACTGGGTACTGGTTCTGAACGTATTCGTCGAGCAAATCGGGCTGCCGGTTCCGTCCTTTCCGGTGCTCTTGGCGATGGGAGCGCTGGCGGGATTGGGGAGCCGCTCGTTCGAAGTGTCGCTCCTGCTTGCGACCGTCACGGCGATGACTTGTGACGTCATGTGGTTCAGACTAGGTCGCTCGCGCGGGAGGACGATTCTAAACATGCTGTGCCGGCTTTCGCTCGAACCGGACACGTGCGTCAGCAATACCAAAGGCTTGTTCGCCCGATTCGGCGCCCCAGCGCTACTATTCTCCAAATTCGTGCCGGGTTTGGGCGCGGCGGCAGCGCCGTTAGCGGGCCTGACGCGTATGCCGGCGTGGAAGTTCTTGATCGCTGACGGCGCGGGTTCGGCGATTTGGAGCGGAGCGTACCTGGGCGCTGGTTTTCTATTTCGCAATCAGCTGGAAGACGCTGCGGAAGCGGTTCGGAGAACGGGTTCAGGAGTCCTGCTCGCGTTGGTCGGAATGCTGGCTCTGTATATCGGTTGGAAATACTATCAGCGTCAGCGCTTCATTCGCGAGCTGCGAATCGCCCGCGTGCGTCCGGAAGAGCTTCGCAAGATGATCGAATCGGGCTGTGATGTAGTGATCGTAGATCTCAGGCGCGCTATGGAAGTGCAGCAGGATCCGGTGAAACTGCCGGGCGCGCTGTGGATCGCTGCGGAAGATTTGGACGAACGCCACGAAGAGATCCCACGCGAGAAAGAAATCGTGCTGTACTGCTCTTGACCAAGCGAAGCCTCGAGTGCCCGTGCGGCGCTCCAACTGCTGCGGCGAGGTGTGATGCGCGTTCGTCCCCTCAAAGGCGGAATCGAAACCTGGCGTGAGCTAGGGTTCCCTCTGGCGCCTTTGAGCACGGAGGCGCCCGTTGGCGTTACTGAAACACCGGTTCCACCTTCAGGCCTTCTTTAAGCGTTCGTTCGGTGGGAAGCGCGACCGCATCGCCAGGATTCAATCCGGACAGCACCTGGGTTTTTGTGTAACTCGAGATCCCCGTCGAAATTCGACGCCAATTTACGCGACCGCCGTTCAGCAAGTAAACCCCGGTTTCCGCGCCCTTCCGGCGGATCACTTCCTTCGGGAGCACCAGCGCATCGGCAGCCACGGTGGCCTGGATTTCTGCTGTGATATTGGCGTTCGGCAACAGATCGCGATCGGGATTCTGAATGATGCAGCCTACTTCGCCGACTTGACGCGTGTCGAGCTTGATCACTTGCGTCGGCAGCTTGTCCACCTCGCCTTTCCACTGATGGCCGGGCATGGCGTCCCAAGTGATGACCACGGCCTCGCCGGTGCGGACGCGGCCGAGATCAGGCTCGTCAACGTAGACGGTGACGCGAACGCGGTCCAGCTTCCCAACGCGGCCGATCAGGTCGCCGGGATTCACAAACGCACCCTGCTTCAGATCGAAATCGTAGAGCACGCCGTCCATGGGCGAAGGTACGACGCTGAGATCGAGATTGGTGCGCGCAATCTGGGCGGCGGCCTGGGCCTCCTGAATTTTCGATTTCGCGATTTCTTTATCGGCGCCAGTGACGAGCGCAGCTTTGTGCTCTTCGAGGGCTTTAATGCGGAGTTGCAATTGTTCGGCCTGTTGTTTGGCCGCGTCCAACTCGACGCGCGTAGCGGCCTGCTTGGCGACAAGACGTTCCAACCCCTGGACCTGCTTTTGTGCGACGTCGAGATCGAGACGGGCACGGGCCAGATCGGCTTCGACTTGCTGACGTTCCGAGATGCGGCCGCCTTGGTCAAGAACCTGCTCTTCGCTGCGGGCTTGCTGAATGGCGGCCTGCGCTTTGCTGAGTTCGGCTTCCGGGACTCGCCTGTCTAACTCGACCAGGGGTTGCCCTTTTCTTACTTGCTGGCCTCGGCTGACGAGGACGCGCGTGATCACACCGGCGCGTTCGGCGCGCGCCGGCATCCATTCCCCAGGCTCCACCTTCCCGTTGGTGGAGAGCATGCTGATGATGGCTTCGCGACTCACACGCGTGAACTCGACCTCCAGCGGTTGCGATTTCCTCGAGATCAGCCAGGCGACTAGGAAGCCTGCCGCGACGACAATGAGAGCCAGAAAGACGCGGCCGCGGGTCACGAACGGGGCCTCGCGCAATGATCAAACAGAAGTTGCCATTCGGAGCGCTGGATCTCGAGCGCGGCTTGCTCGGCGGCGCCCTCGGGCGTCTGGCGCGCGCGTTCGCAAAACTCGACGAAGTAGAACGGGTCCCAGCGGGTGGAGGATCGAAAGCCGGCGGCTCGATGGCGGTCCGCAATTTCAGCGGCCACTTGGGAAAGAGCCGGGAAAATGGCGTGTGAGCCCAGATGCCGGAACCAGTATGCGGCGTTCCCTGGGTCGGGCTCCTGGCGATGCAGGATGGCATGCCAGAAGCTACCTTCTGGCGTTGGGATCTCCTGCGCGATTTCATGCGCGCGATCGAAGCACGAAAAGTAGCTCCACAACCCGGCGAGTGCTGCATCAGGAGCATGCGCCTGCGGAAACAAATCGGATGCTTTCTGTTGTGCCAAGAGCGCTGCCCCCTCTGGCGAACACTTGCCGGATACCAATGGGATCAAACGGTTTCCGTCCTGGTCGAGTGCCAGAATCTGCGCCACACGGGTCCCGAAGACCTTGGAATCGAATGGCAATTTCTATTGTCCCAAAATCCAGTCTTAGTTTATTCCAGAATCAGCAGGGTTTGGCCGGCAGTGACAGTGTCGCCGTCCTGAACACGCACTTCGAGGACATGAGCGGGGCGCGGAGCTTTCATTTCGTTTTGCATTTTCATAGCTTCCACCACGACCAAGCCGGCGCCTATATTTACCGCGTCGCCCTTCTTGACGAGCAGGCGGATTACCTTGCCCGGCATGGGCGCGGTGATGTTCTGGCGTCCGCCGCCGAGGGCCGATTTCGAGCCTTTGGCGGCATCGCGCGGGTTGCGGACTTCGACCCGAAAGCGGCGGCCGTCGGCTTGTGCTTCGCCGGCCAAGCGGACTTCGAAGCTGCGGCCATCGACCAGGACGGAAAACACGCCAGGCTCGACTTCCTTCGCGCCGTCGAGCTGATTTTTATCGACCTCGACAGTGCGTCCGTCTATGACGATCTGCCACTTCATCGCAGAAGGTGGCTCCGGCCGTCGGTTAGCCAGTTGCTCGCGCTCGATGTTGATGTTTCAGTGTGCTTGGCGCCGTTGCGCGATGCGCCGGCCGCTGCGGCCAGAGCGACGGCCAGTTCGACTTGCGGCGCCGGCTCGCTAGGCGGCGTTCTGCGAGTCATGAGATCGGCCACGAACCCGGTGTGGAGGGCCGCTCTTTGGAACTCCGGATCGCGCAGAATCTCGCGGAAGAAGGAGACATTAGTCTGGACACCCAGGATGGCGTATTCCGAGAGTGCGCGATCGAGCCGGCGGGTCACGCAGTCGCGGCCGGGCGCCCACGCCACCAGTTTCGCTAGCAAGGGATCGTATTCGAGCGGGACATGCCAGCCGGCGTAGACGCCCGAATCGAGCCGGACGCCGGGACCCGAGGGTTCGCGAAGCTGAATGATCTTACCTGGCGAGGGGAAGAACTGATTCTCCGGGTCCTCGGCGCAGATGCGGCATTCCATTGCCCAGCCGTTCCATTCGACATCGCCTTGTTCGAACGGCAATGCTTCACCGGCGGCGATTCGTAATTGAAGTTGGACTAAGTCGAGACCAGTGACCAGTTCAGTGACGGGATGCTCGACTTGCAAGCGCGTGTTCACTTCGAGGAAGTAGAAATTTCCGTGCTGGTCCGCCAAAAATTCGACCGTACCCAGGTTGTAGTATCCGGTAGCGCGCGCGATTCGTAGCGCAGCCTCTCCCATTTCGGCGCGCATTTCGGGCTTGCGAGCGATCAATGGCGACGGGCATTCCTCGATGATTTTTTGGTGCCGGCGCTGAAGCGAGCACTCGCGTTCCCCGAGGTGGACGAGATTGCCGAAGCGGTCGCCGGCGATCTGAATTTCGATGTGGCGGGGATGATCGATCAGTTTCTCGATGTAGACCTCGCCGTTTTGGAAGGCGCGTTCGGCTTCGCTCGAAGCGTCGCGGATAGCTGACTCCAACTCGGCTTCGGCGTTGACGCGCCGCATGCCTTTGCCGCCGCCGCCGGCTGAGGCCTTGAGGAGAACCGGATATCCGATCTCGCGCGCTAGCTTCCGTGCCTGATCGAGATTGGTGGCGGGATCTTCGCTGCCGGGTACGACGGGAACGAAGACCTGCCTGGCGAAGGCGCGGGCGGCGGTTTTGGATCCGAGGCGCCGAATGATCTCGGCCGAAGGGCCAATGAACGTGAATCCGGAAGCTTCGGAGGCAGCCGCGAAGCTTGCGTTCTCACTCAGGAACCCGTAGCCGGGATGAATCGCGTCCACGCCGTGTTTGCGGGCGGCCGTGAGAACACGATCGATGTTGAGATAGCTTTCGGCCGAGGGGGCCGGGCCGATATGCTCGGCTTCATCAGCCAGGCGAACGTGGAGGGCGCCGCGGTCGGCGTCGGAGAAGACGGCTACGCTTGTGATTTCCATTTCTCGCAGCGCGCGGACAAGCCGCACCGCGATCTCGCCGCGATTGGCGATGAGGACTTTGCGGAACATGAAGGGTGATTGTAGCAAGGGTTGACTATCAAACCAATAATGACTATCATTGATAGTCATGAAAAGTATTACCGCAGCGGATCTTGTTTGGATCGCTGTCGCTTCCCTGACACGCGAGTTCCCCGATCGAAGCGGATTCTCTCCAGACGAGATTCGCAGGCGTGCATATGAACTAGAGCCTGACATCGATTTTTCCGGCTCCACGATACCTACGCACATCGGCAGCCAATGCGTTGCGACCAAGAAACCGGACCCGCTGAAGCACCGCAAGTTGCATCCGAATCCGGATGGGACCTATCGGCTTCATTGGTCCAGAGATCCGTATCATCCTGGCCGGAAGAATGGAAAGATCTTACCGGAACCAAATCGAATTCCTGCAAAATATCACGACCTGCTCGATTGGTACCGCACGAAAGATGCCGTCCCGGAACGATCCTCCGCCGAACAGGATCCGATTTTGGCTCTACGTGGCTTGGGCAAGGAACTCTGGCGCGCGGTTGGCGGAGGTGAAAAATTCATCCGCGAACTGCGGGCAAATTGGTATGGGCCGGGCGGCAGACAAGATCCGGCAAAGGCGCGAATGTCAAAGAGGAAACGCGCCGGATGAGCTTAGTCTTTTGGGACACGATGCTATTCGTGTACCTAGTCGAGGAAAATCCGCAATTCCACCGGCGAGTGAGCGGAATTCGGACGCGTATGCTAGACCGCGGTGATCGGCTCTGCACCAGCGTTTTGACCTTAGGTGAGCTATTGGCTCTGCCGTATGCGCACGGCAGTCAGGAACTAGCGCAGGTATATAGGTCCGCGCTTTTGTCACCGAATGTGGACATGATCTCCTTTACCGAAGAGACGGCGGATTTGTTCGGCCAGGTTCGCGCGGACCGGTCGATCGCACCGGCAGATGCTGTCCAGCTTGCTTGCGCGGCGCAGGCCCGCGTGGATCTGTTTCTCACCAATGATCGCCGCCTGGCGCGCAAGAATATTCCCGGGATTCAGTTCATTGCAGATCTGAGCTTCGATTACCTGTAGCGACCCGCACGTCACGATCTGATACCCTCATGGATGCGATGGCGGTCTCGGGCATCAAAGACTCGCTGAAACAGCAAGGTGTACGGCTAACGCGGCAGCGGCAGATCCTGCTCGATCTGATCGATCAATCCGGTCAGCACCTGGATGCCGAACGCCTGTATCAGCTTGGGCGCGAAAAAGATCCCAAACTGAATCGTGTCACGGTGTATCGGACGCTCAAGCTGCTCAAAGCCGGGGGGCTCGTAGATGAGCTCGACTTGATGCATCATTCCGGCGAGCAGCACTATTATGAAACGCGGCTCAAGCAGGAGCACGCTCACGTGATTTGCCTGCGCTGCGGCAAAGTGGAAGAATTTTTCGGCGATCCGCTCAAGCGTATGCGAGAGCAGATCCAAAGTCACTTCGGTTTCGAGATCATATTGGCGCGGACCGAGGTGGGCGGCTATTGCGCGCACTGCCAGGTGCTGCGAGCCAACGAAATGATGGCCGCCGCGAACTCCACGCCGCCGCGCCGGGAGCGCAACGCGCGCCATCGACGGAGCCGCTGATGGCGGTTCCCGATTCGCGGGAAGCGGGCGGCCACTCTCAAGGCGAAGCGCCTCACGAACGCCGGGTTCCGTCAATCGAAGTGACGAATCCGTCCGGCCAACGCAGCCGCATGCCGGTATCACCGCTGCCTTTTCAGATCGGGCGCCAAGGCACGAATCATCTGGTGCTGCGCGACAATCGGATTTCGCGCAGCCATGCCCAAATCGTCGCCGAGAACGGCGACTATTTTTTGGAGGACCTGGAGAGCCGCCAAGGCATTTACGTCAACGGGCAGCGCGTCCGCCGGCATAAACTCAGCGAATTAGATCGGATCGACTTTGGTTTGTCGGACTCGTATCGACTCGTCTTCAGCGCCCAGAGCACCGATATTCATCGCTTCCTCAATCATCTTTCGCCACCAGCGGCAACCGCAAGCAACCTTTC
>Ga0126381_100004712_pt1 | contig 14890 bp, 10 predicted proteins | sample PanSoiMetPlot_28_FD_96465 | JGI IMG/M metagenome (GOLD analysis project Ga0126381, IMG submission 96465) | Tropical forest soil microbial communities from Panama - MetaG Plot_28 | ecosystem: Environmental > Terrestrial > Soil > Tropical forest > Bulk soil | place: Panama | collected 2016-02-17
CTAGATGTCCATCCCGCTCGCGAATGCCGCCGACCAGCGGCGCCACTTGGTGGAGCAGCGAGAGGCGGCCCCGTTGCCCCCGCTCGCTCTGCTGCCGGTGCTGGCCATTGCCGGAGCTCTCACCGCGGTCCTCGTAGCCTTCGCCAATTGGTACGGATACCATCGAGACGAGCTCTACTTCCTGGCGGCCGGCAAGCATCTTGCCTGGGGTTACCCGGACCAGCCGCCGGTTGTCCCGCTGGTCGCCCGGCTCACCTCGGCGCTCGCGCCCGGTTCGCTGGTGGCGCTGCGGCTGCCCTCCGCACTGGCCGCGGGCATGGTGGTGCTGCTGACTGGCATGCTCGTCCGCGAGCTGCGCGGCGGCCGGGCCGCGCAGATCCTGGCGTGCCTGGTGATCGCGCTGGCGCCAGCGGTAACCGGGCCCGGGCATCTGCTCAGCACCAGCAGCTTCTATTTTCCGGTATCCGCGCTGCTGTGCTGGCTTCTCGTCCGGATCCTGCGCACTGGTGACCAGCGGCTGTGGCTGCCCGCGGGCCTGGCCGCCGGAGCCGGGCTGCTCGACACCGATCTGGTCGCGTTCCTCATCTTCGCCTTCGTGGCCGGGCTTGTCCTGACCGGATCGCGGCTGCCACTGCGCTCCGGCTGGTTTTACGCGGGCGGGACGATCGCGCTAGCCATGTGGTTCCCGTACCTCGCATGGCAGGCGGGTCACGGCTGGCCGGAACTGGCGGTCGCGCACTCGATCGCGGCCGGCCGCTCCGGCACGTCGGCGCCTTGGTGGCTGATCCTGCCCGAGCAGCTGATCTTGGTGCCGCTGCCCTTCGCCCCGATCTGGATCACCGGGCTGGTCCGGCTGCTGCGAGATCGTGAGCTGCGCTGGTGCCGGACCGCTGGCGTCGCGTATCCGGTGCTGGCCGTGGTGTTCATGGCGACCGGCGGCAAGCCGTACTACCTAGCCGTCATGTTCCCGCTGCTGCTGGCGGCTGGTGCTCAGCCGACGGTGGACTGGGCCGCCCGTGTGCCCATGTGGCTGCGCCGTGGCGAGCTTGCCGCCGGGCTGGTGCTCAGCGCCGCGGTGCTTCCGGTCACCCTGCCGGTCGTGCCGGCCTCAGCCGTGCATGACACGCCCATCGTCAAGGTCAACTACGACGCGGGTGAGACCATCGGATGGCCAGCTATCGTCGCCGAGATCGCCCAGGCATACCGGTCGATCCCGGCCCGGCAGCGCTCGTCGGCAGTGGTGCTGACCAGTAACTATGGTGAAGCTGGTGCCGTCGACCGGTACGGGCCGGCCGACGGTCTCCCGGCCGCCTACAGCGGACAGGATTCGTTCTGGTACTGGGGGGCACCGCCGGCGTCGGCGACCATCGCGGTCGTGGTCGGCTACAGCAAGGCCCAGCTTGGCTTCTGCGGCTCGGCGCAGCTCGCCGCGACCCTGGACAATCACGTCGGGGTAGCCGACGATGAGCAGGGCCAGCCGGTCTGGGTCTGCACCCAGCTACGCGTCGGCTGGCCGGCCCTCTGGCCGTGGTTGCGCTACCTTGGCTGACCCCATACCGCCCGTTTGAATCCGCAGGCCCGACGACCAGGACCGCGCCGCTCGCCCGGATCGGAGAACTAGTGTCGGCTGGTACGGTGATCCTGGTCAGCCCGCTCGGGCCGCGCCAGGTCAGGACACCCGGCTCATTTTGTTCGAGTTCCCAGCCCAGAGCTTGCTTTACCTGATGGTGGCCTCGGCACAGCGGACTGTGCCAGCGCTGTCAGGATTGCGGCTGGCTTGATCGGCCGGACGGTCACTCGTCAGCGTGTGCCTAGGAGGCAACAACCCCCCGCTTCGCGATTGCTAACAGATTAAAGAGTAGCTAATCTGTTAGCAATCGCATGGAGGGGTGCTGGTGTCGTCATTTAGTCTTGGAGCCGATCAGGTCGAGGCTCGTGAGCTGCTGGAGGCCCTCGTAGACGGGACACTAGCCAAGCTTGCGTCCGGTCTGCTTCCCGATGCGATCGAGCGGGAGAAGATTGACTTCAAAGAAGAAGCCGGACGGCGCGGGCCAGGCGGCACCCTCAACACGGGCAGCCCGCACAACGAAGACGCGGCCCGGCACCTAGCCAACGAGGTCGCCTGCATGGCGAACACGCCAGGCGGCGGTGCGATCGTGGTCGGGGTCGAAGACCGCAGCGGGCGACTGCTTGGTGCGGCGCTTGACGCGGAGTGGCTTCGCCATCGCGTGTACGAACATGTCGGTGTCGCTCCGGCCATCGCGGAAAGGGTCATCCAGGGAATACGCCTCCTAGTGCTCTATATCGCACAGGCTAGCGAGCCGATAGAGGACGTTAGCGGACGCATCCGGCGGCGCACGGGGGGCCACTGCACGCCGGTTGACCGCGCCGAGTGGTGGCTAAGCCGCCAGCTTTATGCAGGCTATGACCAGATGGCCGCGGCCACGCGGCGCACCGAGTTGGATGTGGCGCCCGGCGCGGTGGTCGCCGCCCAGCGCTACCTAGCGTCCTGGGCCAAAGAAAGAGGAGCGGACGCGGACGGCGATACCGGCGGGCAGAGTCCGCGGGAATTGCTCACCGCCCTCGGCGTGCTCTATCCCGACGGGCGGCTGAGCGCCGCAGGTGCCCTGATGTTCTGCCCTTCTGACCGCACGTACATTGCGCTGTCCGTCTTGGACGTTGAAGGCGGCGAGCTGCTCGCTGCTCCCAGGGACCTGGCAGGGCTCAGTCTGCTGGAGCAGATCGAGTGGGCCGACGGACGGCTGGACACTCTCAATACATCTCTGCGCGTCACCGCGGATCCCGGATTCGCCCGGCCGTCAGTCCGGAGGCTCCCTCCAGGTGCGGTCCGGGAAGCGGTGCTCAACGGGGTAGTGCACCGGGACTGGATGCAGCACGATCCGGTCGAAGTCACCTGGATAGACGAGGACTCGGCCCTGCAAGTCATCAGCCCTGGCGGCTTCACCGGAGGTGTCACCGCGGCGAACGTGCTGACTCAGCGGCACGCCCGGTATCCGGCGCTCGCGGATCTCTGCCGTGCCCTGCACCTCGTCGAAAAGCAGGGGCTGGGCGTGGACCGCATGTACCGGGACATGGTCGTGCTCGGGCACCGGCCGCCCATGATCGTCGAGGAGCCGGGCCCGAGGGTGCGCACGCGACTCGTAGGCGGCCCTCCGGTCGTCCCTGTGGTAAATCTGATGTCGACCGTGCGGCCGGAACCCCGTCAGCGAGACGTGCGAGTCGCGCTTATCATCCACACCCTTCTCCATCAGCCGTTTACCACGGCAAGCAGGCTGACCGGAATCCTGCAACGGGAGATTCCGGAGGTTGAAGAGGCCCTGGACACTGCCGCGGACTGCCTGACTGGCAGCGAACCTCTTCTCGTTAGGTACAAGGACGTATGGACGCTGAGCTGGGACGCTGTCTCCGCGGCCAGGCGGAGGACTGACTATGAAGAGCTTCATCGGCGGGGCGTGCTGACATATGTCAGGCCCGACATGAACGTGGCGGCGGCGATCGTCCGTGACTGGCTGGCCGACCATGACCGCTACACATCCGGTGATCATGCAACCCTAACCGGCTTGACGTACACCGGTGCTCGCGGACAGCTGGAGCGGCTTGAGCAAGCGGGACTGCTGGTCCGTGGACCGGGGAGCGGCCGTAGTGCCCACTTCATAGCCGGGCCCGCCCTTGCATGATTAGCAGCCGCGCTCGGCGCAAGACTCCAGGCGGGATCCTTCACCATAGGATTTGCCAACCTGTGTAGTTATGACGTGCACTGCGGAGCGAGCCCGCACTCGCAGGTGAGCCCGCCGTCATCCCAGGCCAGCGCGTGGTCCAGGTCACAGACCGCCGCCGGCCGCCCGCAGCCGGGGGCGGCGCACCGGGTGTTCCGAGCCTGGACCAGGTGGCGGAGCCTGCGGCTGGGCGTGTACCCGGGCTCGGCCTGCGCGTGCTCGCACGCACCCTTGGCGATCGGGGTGAGCCGGACCCCCGAGCCGTCCGGCCAGGCCGGCGGCGGTGCCCGTTTTATGCCGCTTCGCCGGGCTTGGTCCATGGGTGCCACCGTGGGTGACCGGGGGCGGTGGCCCACAGCCACGTTCTTGCGGGGGCGGTGGGCCACAGCCCCCGGTGCGCCGATCTGTACGTCCCGCATTCCTGACAATCCGGACGGGGATCTGGTGGTTGGCGAACCCAGCCGGCCGGCCTGGATCGTGGCGGCACTAGGCCAATCGCGTAGGCGGCACGGATGACCGTGCGGTCCGAGGTGCCGCGAGATGTACTCGAGGACCTGATCGAGCGGCAGTCGGCGCTCAGCCGGACGCCTGGCACCGGTACGAGTATGAGTACGAACTGGCCGCTTCTGGCGGGATCTTGCGGAGCTTGCGCGCTATTACCAGGAGCGCCAGGACCGGCCGGAGAAGGAATTCGAGCGCCGGGCCGAGTTCGCCAGGGTCCGCGACGCGATCCTGGCGCTGCCGGAGCCGCCGATCTCGCCGCCCTTCTGGGGTCAGGACATCCCGCCGCCCCGGCCCGATGACCCGAGCTACGACCTCCGGTTCGAACTGTCCCAGACGTGGCAGCAAGTGGTTCCGGGCTATCACAAGCGGGCCAGCTGGTACGACGGGGTCTGCCGTCAGCCTTTCGGCACCTGGATCCAGCGCAACGTGGACCGCCCGAGGCTTTGGGACACGCTGGACTGGCTCGAAGACGGCGCGAGCGTGGGATGGGGCGTCATCCTGGACTGGTGATCATCTCTCGCGGATTGACTGGCCAGCCCAGTGGGCTTCGGCGTGGTCGAGTGCCTGCCGGATTCGCTGGTGCTCGCGGCTGCCGGTAGTCGGCAGCCGGAGCAGTGGCATCTGGTGAGCCTCCAGGATCTTGTCCTTGAGCGCGTCCCGTGCCAGCTGCTCCGGGTTGTTCTCGTGGAAAGCAAAGCCGTCGACCTCGACGGCCAGCAGCGGCTGGTTGGTCACCCGGTTGTACACGACGAAGTCAACTGACGCCCGATGTTGTATGTAGGCCCGCTGTTCCGGGGTCAGCCTGCCGAGGTCGGGGAAGAGATTCCGCAACAGCACCTGGGAACTCACCGTCATGTGGGCGTAGCGCCGCTCGGTGATGATGTCCTGCAATACGGTCCAGATGATGTCTTCTGACGGGTACTTGAGTTCCTTCCTCAGCCGGGCGGCGAGCGGTCGCAGTCGCTGTGAATACGCGCGGTAGAGCAGGTCGAATACGGAGACCACCGCGCTGTCCACGACGCGTTCGCCGGGGTTGTGATAGCGGATGTAACCGACCAGGTCCCGGATGTGGCGGCTAGTGGGCAACATGTCGTAGTTGGTCACCAGGATGAACCGCTGAATCGCCCGCGACACCGCGACGTTGATCAGCTGCGGATCGTCCACGAAGCCTATCCCTGTCTGGCCACGCCGGGTCTCGTCCAGGACTGTGGTCAGGATGACAACCTGCTTTTGCCGGCCCTGGAATCTGTGGACGGTGTCGGCCTCGATCTGATCGAGCACATCGGCGGCCTTGCTGACCTGGCGCCGGTACGGCGTGGTGACGCCGATATCGGTCCCAGCGAATCCCTGGCAGTACCGCGGGATCACTTCCTGGTCGATTACGTCCACCTCACGCTGATTCGAACGACCTCCTTCGCGGTGCTGGCGCATGTGGTTGCCCTCGACCGTGCGCACCACGATCATCGGCCGCTCGGCGCTACTGCTGGTGTACGGGATGAGGTCGCCTTCGTAGAACTTCTTGTTGCAGAACCCGATGATGACCGGATCGCACCGGTAATGCTCACGGAGCAGCGTGCGCGGGAGGTCGGCGCCGTGCAACTCGGACAGTGAGGCCAGGAGATTGCGCTGACAGTCGTAGGCGGGTACCGGCGGTGTGAGCCCGTTCGCGGCGTCAAGCGGGATCGGCGGCAGTTGCCGCTGGTCACCGACCACCACCACGTGACGAGCGCACGACATCGCCAGTCCGGCCAGCAGAAGGTTGACTTGCGATGCCTCATCGATGATGAGGTAGTCGAGCAGGTACCCGGCGGCGATGCTGTCCCGCAACGAATGACAGGTACTCAGCAGCGCTGGATAGTCCTTGATAAAGTCGTTGAACGTATTGCCGCGCCGGTAGGTTTCCGTCCGGTAAGACATACCCTGTGATTCCCGGTACCGGGCGGCGAGTTCGGCGCGCAGAAACTGAATCGACAGCTGCTGGTGCTGCCGGGAAAGCTGCTCGAAATCCGCTCGCCGCAGCTGATCCTCCACCCGCCCGATTTCTCGCTCCAACTCGGCGATCCGCTTGTGGTAGTAGGCCAGCTGCAGCCGGAGCACGACGCTGGTGTCAGCAGGGTCAAGCACCCGAACGGACCCGTACCTGAAGTAGTTCCGTATTCGCCGCAGCGGTCCCGGGCGGATGCCGGCCAGCTCCATCTCGCTTTCGGCCAGATAGTCGAGAATGCGGTCGGCCGAGCGATGCAGCAGCGGAAGACCCGCCAGGTCGGGCAGCTGGTCCCGGCGCAGGTGATCGTCGAAGTGGCATAGCTCCAGCCGGTGGGCGTCAAGCGCCTGTCGCCGGTCGGCGTGGATACGTTCGGCGCTCTGCAAACCGCGGAGGCGTTTGTCCAGATCCGCCAGATGCTCGAGGTCTGGCCGGTCTGGAGCGTCGGCCAGGAACCGCGCGACCTGAGTGTTGCGAGCCGCTTGCCCGGCAAAGAATTCATCACGCTTTTCTTTGCGGCCGAGGTTGCCGATCACATGCCCGAATCCTTGCTCATCGAGTTTGTCGCGGACATTATCGACGGCGGCGTTGCCGAACGAGACGATGCCAACGGTCATGTGCCGCACCGTTATAATGTTGGCGATCAAGTTCAGGATGGTCTCGGTCTTCCCGGTACCTGGCGGACCTTCGATGACCGAAACCGCTTGGGTGAGGGCGTTCTCAACCGCCACACGCTGACTGAGATTGCAGCGGAACGGAAAAATGGGGGCGATATCCAGGGCCCGCGACTCGATCGGCGAACCGGTCAGGAAGGAATTGAGTACGCTCTCGGGGTGGACGAAGGCAAGCCTCTCGTATCCGAGCCGCAGTGGATCGTCGCGGGGAAGGCGAGACACAACCGCGCGCCAGTAGCGCAGCACGCTAGCCACGGCGGGAGTCTCGGTCGCCGAGGTAATGACCCGGACCTGAGAGGCAGGGTAGGTGCGATATTCTTCGCCTGCCTGCGTTCTGTAGCAGATGCGGGACCACGCACTACCGGTACCGGTGAAGGTCAAGACTTCAGTTGCGCTCTCCCAAACGCTACCGTTAGCCTCGGCCCGCTCGCCTTCCCTTAACGCATGTCGCTGGGGGTCGCGGAGAATCCTCACGCGGTCTCGTCCGTAACCGAAAGACTTACTGCTGCCTTTGAATACGATTTCGATGTGCTGGCCTGCGGACCGGATCTCCGATATGTCCCGTGTCCGGTCCTCGAACTGATTTGTCGCGTGATCGTGGATCAGTACCGCCATACTACGAGGATTGATCACACGCCCCCCTCAACTGCGAGCTACCGCGATTGTATGAACCTAGTCCACGGTCCACAAGAAATTGATCTGGGCGAGGTCACCGACGCTATCCGCGATCGGTGGGTGATCAGGAACATTCTTCATATGCCGACAGCACTAGGTGAGGTCTCGTGGCTCCCAGCCCGGGGGCAGCTTGGACAGGCCGATCAGCGCGTCGAGGCTGAGGTGTTCCAGGAGCATGGCTTTGAGCTGGCGGCCTTCGATGATCTCGATCCTGCCGTTGCGTGCGGCGAAATCACGACTGGCCTTGCCGACCCAAGAGGTGGTGACCAGGACGCCTTTGGCGGCGTTCTTGTCCTCCATTACCCCGGCCAGCGCATGCACGGACTCCACACCGACGATGTTGCTGTACCGCTTGGCCTGGATAATGCACAGCCCGCCGACGATCGGGTCCTCATTCACTGCCACGCCGTCGACGCCGTCGTCCTTGGATGCCTGGGTGACCCATGACTTCATGCCTACTGCCTCGAACAGCTCCCGGATCAGGTGCTCGAACTCCACCGGCTTGATTGCCAGCAGGTCCGGGCGGCTGTCCAGCCCTGCCACGACGCTCATCTCCTCGACGAACTTGTACTTCGACAAGTCGAACTGAAGCACCGGGCGGACAGGCTCCAGGTCATACGGGTGTGGGGAAACAACGGCATTGAGGTAGGCGGTCAGACACGCCTTCGGGTCCAGTTCGGGCTCGTCCAGCACGATCTCGCCGAATGGTTCTCTCTCTGCGTGGACGCTGAGCAGCAGCGGCCGGATCGCCTTGCCGGTGGCGCGGTCCTTCGCCGAGACGTACCCGTTGAACACGATCCCGCCGACGAGGGACGTGGGAGCCACATCGAACGCTTCGGCCAGCGTCCGCAGCGCCACTCGCGCAATCAGCTTCTCGTAGAGCTTGTCAGTCGCTGCCTTCTTGCGCGGCTCAGGTTGAATGAGGTCCTTGGTCTTCACGTACCGGTATCCGGTGACCGCCGGTACCACGTCCTGCCGCGGAAATTCGTACTCCACCAGTAGCTCCCGGGATTCCGGAACATACTGTGCAGCGCAGGAACCCTCCATCCGGTCGGGGTACACAGAGGTAGCCAGCGCCTGCTGGATGACCTCAACGAACGCTTCCGCACCGCGAGCATTGAACGCATCCTCAGCGTAAATGCTGCGTCCGGTGAGATGGCGGTCGCGTTCGAGCAGCAGCCGCTCGAACGCCGCCACCTTCGCCTCCACGGCTTCGGTCCTGAACTCGGCCTCAGCTATCCGCCGCTCCACGGCTCGGTGCCGCTCCTCGGTCTCCCGCCGCTGCTGCTCGCGGACTGCTGTGGAGGCCTGTCGCTCACGCTCGCGTTGCTGCTGCGCAGCTAGACGTTCCGTCTTCGCCTCAGCCTGCTGCCGCGCTCTCTCGGCCTGTTGCTGCTCCTTCAGCTTTGCCTGCGCCGCCCGTTCCTGCTCGCGGCGTTCCTGGGCAGCCACCTTCTCCATCTGCGCTTCGATTCTGCGCTGCTCCACGGCCCACGCTTTCGCGACGCGCTCCTGCTCTTTTCGTTGTTGCTGCTTTGACTTCTGATGTGCCTCGTACATCTGCGCCAGCAGCGACTTCCGTCTCGGCATCACGTCCTCCAAGCGCAGCACTGCGTACGACAATGACAGAGCGCGTATACACCCCAACCTAACGTAGCGAATGGAGTCGGTCAGTCAATACCATTTGCGGTGAAGGTACGGCGGACTGGGCATATGCCACGAGAAGAGCGCCCGGAACTGGCCGCTGTCCACCTCGCCGTCGCGGACCTGGAACTTGAACGCCGCTTGCGCAGACCACTCGCCCCTCGCCGGCTGGAGGCCCGACGAGCTCGACTAAATGACCGTAGATCAAAGGGTCCGAAAAGGGAGCGTTTCAGGATAGATGGGTTTACGGTGCGTCGTGATCCCGGATCTGGTTGGCTTTGCCTCCGCGGCGGGAGCCGGGCCGCCCGTGCACTACTTTGTCAGGAATGTCGCGATTCGCTGCGGCTCCTACGGTGGCCAGGTGCGGGCGGCACGGCGGATGCATCGGGGGCGGTGGCCCACAGCCCCCGCAAGAACAGGGGCTGTGGGCCACCGCCCCCGCTCGCGCGGGGCGGCAGCCGCGAACCAGTTCCGGAGAAACAGGTCATTCCGACGCTGACCCAGAACCGTTCGTCCGCCTCCTGGGCATAAAACGGATATCGTCATGCAATACACTGAAAAGTCGCCTTAATCTGGAGCATCACTAAATCGGGCCCTTTGATTACCGCGTTGACCTGGGGGCGGCGTCTGCGCGGCGGTAGCTCGGCTGGTGACACATACCTGTCCGGTTAGACGCGTCGTGAGGTGGCCGGCGAGCGTCCCGAGCGCTGACCGGCTATCGCACGCTATGTTACGATTTCCCCCTTTCCCGGCAACCTCGGCGCCTGGTACGAAGCCAGTACGGTCGGCTGATCTTCACCCCGGCCGTTCCCGGTCATGCAGGAGGCCGCCGGACCGCAGCGACGGAGGCCGGAGTGGAAGAGGACGCCAGCAAAGGGGCAGCGGACCCGCCGGACCTGCCGGAACAGGCGGCAACCGCCTCTGCTGTCGTGCCGGTGCCGGTGCCGCCGATGCCGACCTCGGCACCGGCGCCGGGCCGCCGCTGGCGGCGGGCTCTGGCGCCACTCGCCGCGTCGGCTACGGTGATCGCGGTGGTCGTCGGAGCCGTGGTGGTAACCAGCAGATCCCCGGCCCGGCAGGCAGCAGACGCAGGACCGACCGCATCCGCACCGACCGCGACCGCACCGACCGCGACCGCACCGACCGCATCCGGATCGACCGCGTCCGCGGCGCCGGGTATCTCGCCGACGGCGGCACCCGGCGCTCCCGCCGCGTACCGGGTGGCCGGGTCGGTGACCATCAAGCCCTCACGCCTCGACTGCATAACAGAGTCGGTGTGCTACGCGTGGACCACTCAGCTCGCTGGCTCCGGCTTCGCCAAGCCGGGCATGCGGACCTCTGACGGGGGAGTTACCTGGCAGGAGCTTGCCAACCTGCCCAGCGGCCAGGTTCTCAACGACACGGTCGAGCCGTCCTGCCCGGCGGCCCCGATCTGCATCGCGGTGACGCAAAGCGACGCGCTCGCCATCACCAGTGACGGCGGCGCCAGCTGGCGGCTGGACTCACTGCCCGCGGCCGCCGGCTCCGCGGGCTGGATCGACCAGATCTCCTGCGCAACGGAACGGCAATGTGTGGTGCACATGAGCGGCGGGCCGACGGGAAGCGCGTTTATATCCACGACCGACGGCGGCCTGAGCTGGACCGCGGCGACCCGGCTGCCCGGCGGCGCGCCGAAAACCCTCCAGTTGCTGCGTTGCGACCCGAGCGGAGAGTGCACAGGAGCGGTCTCGGCCGGGCTGGGAACGGCGTACGCTCCCGGGAGCGGACCGGGAGTCGTGGTCATGCATTCCGCCGACCACGGCCTGACCTGGTCCGTCTCCGACACGGACAACGTGCCGCCGAAGTCCGGTTTCGTGCCCGGGTTCCTGATGTCATGCGGCGATGGCCTGCACTGCCTGTACGCGGGCGGCTCCGGCGTCGCGATCACCTCCGATGGAGGCCTCACCTGGCAGCGGCCCGCCACGGCCGCCTGGCGAGACTCGATCATCACATCGGTGAGCTGCGCCGAGGGCCTGGACTGCTCGGTCGCGCTGGCCCCCGAGCTCGTGAGCCAGCACCCGGTGATCCAGACGACCAGGGACGGCGTGACGTGGACCGCGCAGGCGCTGCCGTCGCCAGGTGATGACCCGCTCCAGTACGTCACCCTGCTCAGCTGCCCCGCCGCGGGCGGCTGCGCCGGGCTGGCGAGCACCCTGTCGCAGGAAAAGTCAGCATTCCTCGGCTCCAGGGGCTTCTCCAGCGGCATCGTTCAGACGTCCCCGCAGCTCGTGATCTCCAGCCTGGGCGGTTAGACGCGCGCCGCCGCCTCGTTTGCCAGTCCCTCGGTTAACCGGTACATTACTCAAGTAATGAACCATATCGCAGGGAGGTGAACCGTTGCCGGAGATGGCTGGCCTCGACGAGGGCGCCCCGCTGTTCGTCCAGGTGGCCGAGCGGCTGTCCGCGGAGATCGCGGACGGGGGCCTGGCCGAGGGCGAGCGGGTGCCGTCGAGCAACGAGCTGGCGGCCTACTACCGGATCAACCCCGCGACCGCGGCCAAGGGCATCAGCGTGCTGACCGACGAGGGGCTGCTGGAAAAGCACCGTGGCATCGGCATGTTCGTGGCCGCCGGGGCGCGGCAGCGGCTGCTGGAACGGCGCCGCAGGCAGTTCACAGAACGCTACATCGAGCCGATGGCGGCGGAGGCGGCCCGGCTCGGCATCGGCACCGAGGAACTTGCCGATCTGATCCGTCAGGCCGGCCAGGCCCGGGAAGGCGCGACGGCATGACGCCGGCCATCTCCGTGACCGGGCTGACCCGGCGCTACCGCGGCCAGCTCACCCTCGACCAGGTCAGCGTCGACATCGAGGCCGGGGCGACCACCGGGCTGCTTGGCCGCAATGGCGCGGGCAAGACCACGCTGATGCGGATCATCGCCGGGCAGGAGTTCGCCTCGGCCGGCAGTGTCCGGGTCTTCGGCGCCAGCCCGGCCGAGAACGACCGGGTCCTGCGCCGGATGGTGTTCGTTCGCGAGGACCAGGTTTATCCCGAGTTCAGGGTCGGCGACGCGCTGCGGGCGGCGTCGTTGTTCTACCCGGACTGGAGCGGCGAGTTCGCCGACAGCCTGATGGCGGACTTCGCGCTGCCGCGGAACCGGGCGGTCAAGAAGCTGTCCCGGGGGATGCGGTCCGCGCTCGGGATCGTGATCGGCCTGGCCGCGCGGGCCCAGGTGACAATGCTCGACGAGCCGTACGCGGGCCTGGACGCGGTGGCCAGACACGTGTTCTATGACCGCCTGCTGGCCGATTACGCGGAGCATCCCCGTACGGTGCTGCTGTCCACTCACCTGGTCGATGAGGCCGCCGGGCTGCTTGAGCGGGTCGTGATGATGGACCGGGGCCGTATCGTGCTCGACGCGGCGGCCGACGACCTGCGTGGTGCCGCAACCCGGGTGAGCGGCCCCGTCCTGGCCGTGCAGGAGTTCACCGCCAGGCACGAGGTCTGGGACCGCCGCCGGATGGGATCGCAGGAATCGGCGGTCATCGTCAGCCCGCTCGGCGAAGCCGACCGCGCGCCGGCCAGGACCGGGCGCTTGACGCTCGAGCCGGTCTCGCTCCAGGAACTGGTGCGCTACGCCGCGTGTCTGGCGCCGGACACGCAAGGGAGCGCCACCGCATGAACACGTGGATCAAGATCGCCCGCTACCACCTGCTCAAGCGTTTCACCTACCTGGCGCTGCCCTGGGCCTGGACCGCATTCGGGTTCGCCGTTGATCTGGTCATCTTCGCCCTGATCCCGGTCAGCCACGGCCACCACCGGGTTATGACCGCCCATGGCCTGGTCCAGGTCCAGAATGCCCCCGCGGGCCGCGACGCCGCCGGGCTGGCCGGGATCGTCATCGTCTACTTCGTCCTAGGGGTGGTGGGGATCGCCCAGCAGATGCCGTTCGCGCTCGCCCTCGGCGTGAGCCGGCGTTCCTACTACGCCGGGACCGCGCTGCTCGGCGTCGCGCTCGCCACCGTTAACGGGCTGGCGATTACCGCGCTCCAGGCCATCGAGCGCGCCACCGGCGGCTGGGGAGAGGCCGTGCACATCTTCCAGGTGCCCTACATCCTCGACGGGCCCTGGTACCTCACCTGGCTGACGGCTTCGGTCGCGCTGGCCGTGCTGTTCGGCTGGGGCATGTGGTTCGGGATCGTCTACCGCCGCTGGAACCTGCCCGGCACGTTGGCCTTCATCGCCGCCCAGGTCACCGTCCTGCTCTTCGCCGCCCTGGGGCTCACCTGGTCGCACGCCTGGGCCGGCGCCAGCCGCTTCTTCACCGCCCTGTCCGCGGCCGGGCTCACCGGCCTGCTCGCCGCGCTGGCGGCGGCCCTGCTGGCCGGAGGGTACGCCACCATCCGTCGCGCCACCATCTGACCGGAATGCCGACCAGACCCCACAGGGAGTACCAATGACCGCACGTGACTATCCGGTCGGCGGCCTCCGGGCATCCGACGCCGACCGCGACCGGGCCGTGTCCGAGCTGAGCGAAGCCTTCCAGGCCGGCCGGATCACGGCGGACGAGTTCGGTCAGCGCTCCGCGCAGGCCCTGCGCGCCCGCACCGGGCAAGAACTGACCACCCTGCTCGAGGACCTCCCCGTAGACGACCTCCCCGTGGACCGCGCCGCGCCGGCCCGAGCCGTCAACGTGGACCACGCCCGGATCGCCGCCGCGGTGTCCGCCACCGCCCTCGGCGCCCTCGCCCTGGCGAACGGCCTCGGCAGCGGCCCTGACCTGGCTAAGCGCGAGCTGGCCCGGCAGATCCTGGCCCGTGACGGCATCTCGGTCCCGCTTCCCCCCGCCCCCGGATTCGACTGGGCCGGCACGATAACCCCGGCCGCGATCGCCGTCCTGCTTATCGTGCTGATCATCGTCTTGCGCGTCACCCGCGACCGGGGCAGGATCCCCGGAGTGAGCCGGGGATCCTGCCGGTGAGCGCGGGTCAGGGCGTGGGGTCAGAGACCGCCGCGCCGAAGATATCGGAATTGCCGAATGAGGCCGGGCAGGCTTGCTGAACGGCCGGTGGTGTGCCCGCTGGGCCAGCGCGCAGCGCCGCCCGCCACGTGTCGACGGCCGGGCAGTCAGCGCCGTTGCGGACATCGTTCCAGACGCCGACCGCGCCGGCGCGGGTAGCGGCGGTGTACACGTAGTCGCCGAGGAACTCGGCCTGGAGGTCGTTCTGCGCCGACGCGCGCGGGTCAGCGACGGTGCCCCGGGCCAGCGTGCCGAAGGCGCCGATCGTCCCGCCCGCCACGTCCGCGTGCAGGACCACCCCGACCAGGCCCCGCGGAGAACTGGTGTCGTTGCGGTACGGGGTAGTGAAGGCGTTGTAGGTGAGGTACACGTCGGTGCCGTCCGGTGAGATCGCCGGGGCGGTGTAGTAGGGCCGGTCACCCGGGACGAGCGGCACGGCGGCCGGCCCGGTGAACGAGGCCCCGCCGTTGACCGAGGTCATCATGAGCAACTGCTCGTTGTTGAGGCCCTGCCTGCCGTCCGCCCAGGTCAGCACGATCTGGTTGGTCGCGTCTGTCCCGTTGGGCGCGCCGTTGGCGATGTCCGCGCTCGGCGCGAACGCCAGGTCGTTGCGCGCGTCGGCCACGCCGTCCATGACCGGACGGCCGATGACCGGGTCGATGACACCGGGGTCGA
>Ga0126381_100004713_pt1 | contig 14889 bp, 13 predicted proteins | sample PanSoiMetPlot_28_FD_96465 | JGI IMG/M metagenome (GOLD analysis project Ga0126381, IMG submission 96465) | Tropical forest soil microbial communities from Panama - MetaG Plot_28 | ecosystem: Environmental > Terrestrial > Soil > Tropical forest > Bulk soil | place: Panama | collected 2016-02-17
AGGAGCGCATCGTAGTAGCCGTCCTGATTGAGCAGCCCTACCGGCTTGTCGTGAATCCCCAACTGGCGCCACGTGAGCATCTCGCAGAACTCGTCCATCGTTCCGAAGCCGCCCGGCAGCGCGATGAATCCGTCGCTCGAGCTTGCCATCAGTGCTTTGCGCTCGTGCATGCTCCCGACGACGTGGAGCGCCGTGAGGCCCGGATGCTCGATTTCGACGCGCGAGAGCGCTTGCGGAATGACGCCGACGACCTCACCGCCCGCGGCGAGCGCCGCGTCGGCCACCGCACCCATCAGCCCGATCCGGCCGCCGCCGTAAACGACGCCGAAGCCGGCTTCAACGATCGCCCTCGCTGCGTCGGCCGCGACGCGCAGGTACGCACCGTCGAAGCCGGAGCTGCTTCCGCAGAACACGCAAATCCGCTTCATCGCGTGCCGCTTGGGCAGTCGAATCGAACGCGCCTCCCGAAGCGCGTGGCGTGACGACGGCACGGCGCGTTCCCGACGACGGGATCATTCGCATCTTGCGCGAGCGACGGCGCGCCGGAACGATGAGCGTCGTGACCGGACTCGATTCGCGTGAGATCGAGGAGGTCGCCAAACGACTCAAACGCCACTGTGGAACCGGCGGCACGGCGAAAAACGGCGTGGTCGAAATTCAAGGCGATCACCGCGAGCGCATCGCCGCGTGGTTTGCGGCGCAGGGACGCAAGGTCAAGCTCGCCGGCGGTTAAAGCAGCTCCATTTCGTTGGTCGGCACGAATCCCAAGCGCTCGTAGATCGGACGCCCGAACCGCGATGCGTGCAGCCGTATCCGGACGCAGCCGATATCGCGAAGATATGCCACGGCTTCCTGCGTGAGCCGCGTGGCGATGCCTCGGTTGCGGCATTCCGGATCGACGCGGACGCCGAAGACGTAGCCGCGTTTGATGCCGTGAACCGCGTACGGGTAGCCGTCCGCAATCAGTGCGCCCGCGGTTCCGATCGTAACGCCGTCCTCGACCGCCACGAAAAAGCGCGCTTCGTTGTCGGCGATGCGCCGTTTCAAATAAGCGCCGAAACGCGCGCGCCAGTCCGGCAGCATGTCGGATTGCGCGATGTTTCCGACTTCCTCGAACATCGCGATCCAAAAATCCGCGTAGGCGTCGAGCTCGGCGAGCGTTCCGGGTCGAATCGACGGAGCCAGGGGTGCGATTCGGTTCATCGAGTAAGTTGTAGCAGATGCGGACAATAGGAACGCCCATTCCGGGACCCGGGCGCCTCGAGACGCTGCGAAAGCTGGCGCCGAATCCGTTTCCGCGGTTCGTACCGTTTCTCACCGAGGTCACGCAGCGCTACGGGAACGTGGTCGCGTTTGCTTTGCCGTGGCGTAGTTACGTTTTCGTGAACGATCCGCTGCTGGTCAAAGATATCCTCGTAACGCAGCAGCACGCGTTCGTGAAATCGCTGGGCACGCGCGCGCTCAAGTATTTGCTCGGTGAGGGGCTACTCACCAGCGAGGATCCGCGGCATCGCAAAATGCGCCGCATCGTCCAGCCGGCCTTCCATCGCGAGCGCGTCGCGGGGTACGCACGCGAGATGGAACGTCTCGCCGAGGATTTTGCGGATCGTTTACGTCCCGGCGAGGCGTTCGACATGCACGCGGCGATGACCGAGCTGACCTTGCGGATCGCGACGACGACGCTGTTTGGAAGCGACGAAAGCGGATCCACGCGGGCGGTGAGCGACGCGTTGCGCTTGATGATGGAAACGTTTCCATATAGCGTGCTGCCCTTCGGGCAACTTCGGCAGCGCTTACCGCTGCCGTCTACGCGGCGCTTCAACCGAGCGCGCGCGACCTTAGATCGCGTGATCTACGATTTGATCGCAAGGCGCCGGAAGGACGGTGACGGAGCCGACGCAATGTCGATGTTGCTGACGGCGAGCGATCCCGAAACCGGAGATCGCATGACCGACGAACAGGTTCGCGACGAAGTCATGACGCTGTTCATGGCGGGACACGAAACGACGGCAAACCTGCTGACCTGGACGTTCTATCTGCTCGCACGTCATCCGGAAGTCGAAAAGCGTTTAGCCGTTGCGGCCCGAGACGGAGATCGCGATTTCGTAGGGCGCGTGGTACACGAAACGCTGCGGCTCTATCCCCCGGCGTGGCTGCTCGGACGCGAAAATCCCGGCGACGTGACGCTCGCCGACGGTAGCCATATTCCGCCAAACACGACCGTCTTTATTTCGCCGAAGATCCTGCACGTGCGCGCGGATCTGTTTGCCGATCCGATGCGCCTCGATCCGGACCGTTGGCTCGGCGCGCCCCCTCCGCCGTTCGCCTTTGTGCCGTTCGGCGGCGGAGCGCGCCGCTGTATCGGCGAGGAGTTCGCGTGGATGGAAGCGTCGATCGTTTTAACGTCGCTGGCGCGGCGGTACCGGTTCGCGATGGACACGAGCGTGGAAGTGAAGACGTTTCCGTCGGTCACGCTGCGGCCTGCGGGTCCCGTTCCGGTTACGGCGCGGCCAATGTAAAAGGGGCCACGTCCTTGGACGTGACCCCTTCCGCTGGTAGCGTATCTTTTAGGCCAGAACCAACTGTTCGTCGCCGACGCCGGCTTTTCTGACGGCTTCGTGGATCATCTGATCCTGGATCTCGCGGACGGCCCAACGCGCTTGAGCGTCGGCCGACAGCTTGTCGATCGGATCGAAGTACACGAACGCTTTGCCCGGCTTGACGCTCGGTGCGGCGTAGACGGCGATACCGTTTTCGCGATCGTAATACTCGTACGAGTGCACGTCGCGCTTTCCGCCGCCGCCGGGCGCGTCGCAAACGAACGTCGGCGTATTGAAGCCGGCCGTGCTGCCGCGCACGAACTTCTCGGTGTCGGTAGCCGTCCAGATCGTCGTGCGCAGCTCTTCGACGCCTTTGACCATGTCGTGCATGTACACGTAGTACGGGTGCACGTTGATATGGCCGAGGCGCTTGACGAGCAGCTGCATGCGATGGCGCGTATCGTTCACGCCGCGAATGAGCACCGACTGGTTGCGAACGAAGATGCCGCGCTCGAACAGCACGCGCATGGCCTTTTCGCTGATCCACGTGATCTCTTCGGGCGCGTTGAAGTGCGTGTGCAGCACGACTTCCTTGCCCATCTTACGGCCGCGATCGACGACCGCGGTGATGGCGTCGAGCCACTCCGCGTGCGTGAGGATCTTCATCGGCATGATCGCCGGGCCTTTGGTGGCAAAGCGCATGCGGCGCACGTGCGGAATATCGAGCAGGCGGTTGCCGATGACGTCGAGATTCTTCGGCGACATTTGATACATGTCGCCGCCCGAGATCACGATGTCTTCCAGCTCGGGGCGCTCCGCAATGTATTGGAACGCCTCTTCCCACTGCTTGGGCGTCTTGGCGAGCGCGACTTTATCGACGTTCTCAGTATCCGGACCGATCGCGTAGCTGCGCGTGCAGAAGCGGCAGTACACCGGACACGTGTTGAGCGGAAGGAAGAGCGCCTTGTCGACGTAGCGGTGCACGAGACCGGGAACCGGCGAATCGCCCTGCTCGTGCAGCGAGTCCAGCGTCAACCGCGGATGGTCGGGAAGCAGCGTCGAGGCGAGCGGAACGAACTGGCGGCGAATCGGATCGTTCACCGGATCGTTCCAGTCGATCAGCGAGATCGCGTACGGCGAGACGCGCACGGCCATCGGCGCGCGCTTGAATCCGGCTTCCGCGTCGGCGTAGAACTCCGGCGAGCAGACTTCTTTGATTGCGGCCAGCAGCTCGTCGGCGGTCTTAACCGCGTTCTTCTGCTGCCACAGGTGATCGAGGAACGTCGCCTCGTCGACGTCTTTGTACGCGGGGATGTGACGCCAAAACTCGCCCTGCTTGAGGTTTTTATATTCGTACTGTTCGGCTGGGGCGGGCGGCTTGATGTGGTTAATCGTGATGGTCTCGCTCATGGCTCTGTTCCTCTAGTGTTTCTTGGCGTACTTGGCATTGAAGTAGTCGTGAAGGTGCGGATGATCGCGCAGCGTCTGCAGTGCCGTCTGGGCGTGGTCCTTGGCGTAGCCGTTGCCGATGATCATCGTCACGTCGCGGCCGACGCCCTCGGCGCCGAGCGCGGCTGCCGTAAACGACGTCGACATCGAAAAGAAGTAGACGATTCCGTCGTCCTTGGTACTGAGAATAGACGACATCTCGGTTCCGGGAACGTTCACGCAGTTGATGGTCACGTCGGCGAGATCGGGAACGACCTCGGCGACCCTTTCGCTGAGCTCCAGTGCGTTGCGTGCGTCGGCGCGCACGAGCGTGTCGACCAGATGGTCGCTCAAAATGAGCTGCGCCGATTCGGACTCGGGATGCGGTACGACGCCGATGACGTGTCCGTCGGGACCGACTTGACGGCGTGCCTCCGCGCACGACAGCATACCGCTTTTTCCGCCCGCACCGATTACGACGACGGTTTGCCCGGTCTTGCACAGCCGCCGTACTTGCGCGGGCGCACCGGCGACGTCGAGCACTGCCAACGCGACGTTCTCGTCGATGTCGGACGGAAGCTTGGCCCAAATGCCGCTTTGAAAGAGAATCGCCTTTCCGCGGATCCACACGCGACCGGTGGTGACGTCGATGCGCTCGATCTCGTCGATGTGCAGCGGCGTCAGCGAAAGCGAAACCAGCGATGCGATGCGGTCGCCCGGCTCGAGGCCGACCGTTCCGCGCAGCGATTCGCCGACTTCGGCGACGGAACCGATGAACATGCCGCCGCTTCCGGTCACCGGATTGTGCTGCTTGCCGCGCTCGTTCACGATGCCTATGATGTGATCTGCGATCCGTCCGGCGTCGCCGTGACACGCGTCGGCGATCTGCTTGAACGAAGCCGAGTCGATGTTGAGCGTCTCGACGTCGCATAAAATTTCGTTGGCGTGCGGAACCGGCGTGTTGTCGAGTTTCCACGCCGCTTGCGGCATGGCGCCGGCCGGGTCGATCACGCGATGCGTACCCAGCGGGTGGATTTTGCGTTCGGAAACGGCACTCATGATTGGATGGTGACTCCTCCGCGATCGAAAGGCGTGGTGAGAACGATCGTGGTGCGGGTGCGCGCCATACCCGGCATCGCTTTGAGCCGCGCAAGCAGATCGTCGAGGTGCTGCGTCGAGCGGGTGACGACTTTGCAGAGGTAGGTCTCCTCGCCAGCGACCGAATGCACCTCGGAGACTTCCGGCATATCGCCCAGCGTGCGAATGAACTCGTCGTACTTACAATCCGGCGTCGTATAACAGCTCACGAACGCCGTGAGATTGAGCCCGAGCCGCTTGGCGTCGAGCTGAACGGAGTAGCGTTGGATGTACCCGCGCTGCTCGAGACGCTTAACGCGGTCGTGAACGGCCGGGGCCTTGAGGCCCACAACCGAACCGAGTTCCGCAAAGGTAGACCGGGCGTTGCGCTGCAACGCGTCCAGGAGCCGGATATCGAGCTCGTCGAGTTCTTCGGTTGCTAATACCATATTCGCTAGGGAGGCGGATTTGCCGAACAATCTTCGGTCAGGCAATAATAGCACCAACGATTTATTCGGCGCAAGGGGGCTTGTGCTGACAATTGCTGCCCTGGCGGCCATCCTAGCGGCGGGCTGTGGCGGCTCGAAGGGTGCGGGGCAGCGCTCCACACTGCAATTTGCGATCGCCGCCGACCCGCAGACGCTCAATCCGCTCTTTCTGCACCCCGACGCGGCCTCCGTCGAGCAACAGGTGGCGCGGCTAGCCTTCGAGCCGTTTATCGACCTCGATGCCAAGGGGCAACCCGTCCCTGCTTTGCTTGCTACCGTGCCCGACGAACGCAGCGGCGGCATCTCGCGCGACGGCCGAACCATCGTGTATCGCTTACGGCACGGCGTTCGATGGAGCGACGGCAAACCGGTGACGGCGACCGACGTGCTCTTCACGCTGCACGCTATTTTGGATCCGCGCAACCCCGTACGCTCGCACGAAGGATACGATCTGATCGACGACGCGCACGCGCGCGATCCGTATACCGTCGTCTTTCATCTCAAGCACGCGTGGGCGCCGGCCGTGATGACGTACTTCTCGTATGGATTCTCGCCGCAGTTCGTTTTGCCCGAGCACGTGTTGCGCAATCAGGCTCCGCTCGACCGCGCGACGTTCAACGACGCTCCGACCGTCGGCGACGGTCCGTACCGTTTCGTATCGTGGCAGCGCGGCGACCGGCTTCGATACGAGGCCAATCCGCTCTATTGGCGCGGCCGTCCGCCGATCGACGCACTCGACGTCCGCGTCGTACCGCAGCCCTCGACCAACTTGGTTTTATTGCAGGCGGGCGAGCTCGATTGGAATTTGATCGCGCCCGTGCAGCTCGCCGTGCTGCGGGGCAAGTCCGGACTCGGCTTCGTCAGCGTGCCGACGTCGGTTGTTGCGGGACTTGCGCTCAACACCGCGCACGCGCCGCTCGACGACGTACGCGTTCGGCGCGGCATCGCAATGTCGATCGACCGCAATGCGATTTCGAAGAAAATCACGCTCGGCGTGTATCCGGTGACCGGCGAAATTCAGCCGCAGTTTTCGTGGGCGTACGACCCGAGCGTAAAGCAGCCCGCCTACGATCCGCGCGCGGCCGACGCGCTCTTCGATCTTTTGGGGTGGAATCGCGGGCCCGACGGGATGCGAAGCAAACACGGCGTGCCTCTGCAGCTGCTCTACGTGCAATTTCCCGAGTCGATGACGGGCGTGCGCGTCGCGACGGCGGTCCAAGCCGCATTACACGACCGCGGTATCGCCGTGAGCGTGAAATCGGTGAGCAACGCGCAATTATTCTTGCCTCGTACCGGTATGCTGGCAAGCGGCGATTTCGATATTGCGTACGTGCCCTGGACGATGGGTGCCGATCCCGACGATTCCGCCGTGCTGTCCTGTAACGGAGCGTCGAACTACATGCGCTGGTGCAATCCGGGAGTCGATGCACTCGAGCGCGTCGCGCTCTCCGAGACCGATCGCGCCGCGCGCAAGCGCCTTTACGGCCGGATCGCCGGCATTGTTGCGAACGACGTGCCCATCGTCTACCTCTTCAACGCTCGCTACCTCTATGCGTACCGGTCTCGCTTGCACGGCTTCGCGCCGAATGCGTTTCTGCCCACATGGAACGCCTTCGCTTGGAACTTACGATAGCGAGCGCGGAGGGGCAGGCGGCGGCCACAAGGTATCCTCCCGAAATGGCGGCAGCCCAGGCGGCGGCACGATAATGGAATTCTTTCTAAAGCGGCCGCACTTTGCTGCCGTGATGAGTTTCATCGTGCTGCTGGCCGGCGCGATCACGTTGCCGACACTTCCCATCTCCCAGTATCCGCAAATTTCCCCGCCGACGGTTACGGTGACGGCGCAGTATCCGGGCGCCGACGCGCAGTCGGTAGTGCGCTCGGTGACGTCGCCGCTCGAGATCAACATCAACGGCGCCGACGGCATGCAGTACATGCAGTCGTACTCCAGCGCCAACGGTACCGCCACGATCGCGTGCACGTTTGCACTCGGAACCGATCCCACGATCGACCAGGTCAACGTTCAGCACGGCGTGGATCTCACGCTGGCGCAGTTGCCGCAGGCGGTGCAAAGCTACGGCGTCACGGTGGAAAAGAGCTCCGGCAATATCACGATCGCAGTGGCGATGACGTCGACGAGCTCGGCCGTCTCCGACATCGACGTCAGCAACTACGCCGACATCAACGTCATCGAGGAGCTCAAGCGTATTCCCGGCGTCGGCGCGGTGAACGTGCTCGGCGATCGGACGTACGGCATGCGCGTTTGGGTCGATCCGCACAAGATGCAAGCCAACGGGATTTCGCTCTCGACCGTCGTCAACGCGATTCAACAGAACAACGCCGACGTCGCACCCGGCGCCATCGGCCAGCCGCCGACGACCGGCTCGCAGCCCTTTCAAATTCCTATTAAGGTTGACGGCCGGCTTACCTCACCCGAGGAGTTCAAGAAAATCGTCGTCGCCGTCCAGCCCAACGGCGGATACGTGCGTCTCGGCGACGTCGCCGACGTAGAACTAGGTGCCCAAAACTACATCACGTCCGCGCGCTACGACGGCCAAACCGCCGTCGTGCTCGCCATTCTAGGCGAGCCGACCGCCAATTCACTACAGATTTCGAAGAACGTTCGAGCGACGATGGCGCGCCTGTCCAAGCAGTTCCCGGCGGGCTACAGCTACGAGATCGCCTTCGACACGTCGGATTTCGTACAGGCCTCGATCGAAGAGGTCGTGGTAACGCTGTTCATCGCGATCCTCTTGGTCGTGCTCGTGATCTTCCTGTTCCTGCAGAATTGGCGCAGCGTTCTCATCCCTGCTATAACGATTCCGGTTTCGCTGGTCGGTACGTTCGCCGTCTTCCAGGTCCTCGGCTTTAGTATCAACACGCTGACGCTCTTCGGCTTGACGCTTGCGACCGGTCTCGTCGTCGACGACGCAATCGTCGTGCTGGAGAACATCGTCCGGCACATGGAAATCGACAAGACCAATCCGTTCGAGGCAACCGCGCGAGCGATGCGCGAGATCGGCGGCGCCGTCATCGCGACCTCCCTCGTACTGATGTCGGTCTTCATTCCGGTGGCATTCTTGCCCGGCACGACCGGACAGCTCTATCGCCAGTTCGCGTTGACGATCGCGGCGTCGATCGCCCTCTCGCTCTTTACGGCGATAACGCTCGCACCGGTGCTGACGTTCGAATGGGTGCGCGGTGAAGAACCGACAAAGAACGTCTTTCTCGAATGGTTCAATCACAGACTCGCCGCGCTGACCGCGTGGTACCAAGGCTTAGTACCCAAGCTGATTTCGCGTGCGAAATCCATGGTTGCGATCTTCTTGATAGGTTTAGCGCTCGTCGCCGGGCTCTTCTTCATCACGCCCCAAGGCTTCATACCCCAGGAAGATCAGAGCCTGCTGTTCGTCATCGTCTCGCTGCCGATCCAATCCTCGATGGATCAGACGACGGCCGTCGTCAAGAAGATGGAAAGCTACATGCTCGGCCTTCCGCAGGTCGAGGCGGTGACGTCGGGTATCGGCTTCGGCCTTGCCAACAACAGTTCGAACCAGGCGACGCTGTTCGTGACGCTCAAACCGCTCAAACAGCGCGCGGGCATCGAAAGCAGCGCGGTGTATCTGCAGTACCAACTGTACACGCAGTTCCTGAAGATGCCCGGCGTAACGGCGCTGCCGGCCAACCCGCCGCCGATTCCCGGCTTGGGTTCCACGGGCGGCTTTGCATTCGAAATCGAGGACGTCAACAATCTCGGCTTGACGGAGCTGGGCAAAGTTGCCGGCACGATCAAAGCAAAAGCCATTGCCGATCCCAAGCTTAACGCGATTCGCTATCCGACGATTTTCAGCGGTCCCTATCTGGAGGCCAAGTTCGATCGCGGGAAAGCGCAGCAGTTCGGCATTTCGCCGCAAAACTTTTTCCAGACCCTCAACGCAAGCACCGGTTCTACGTTCGTAAACTTCTTCGATTACGGGAGCCGGTCGTACAACGTGCTGGTGCAAGCACGCGCCAAGGATCGCGCGACGATGCAATCGTTATCGCGCGTGTACGTCGCCAATTCGGCCGGGGCCATGATGCCCGCATCGCAGTTCCTCAAGACGCAGACCGTCAACGCGAACGTGACCATCATGCGTTTCAACGAATATAACGCTATCGAAATCGACGGTCAGCCGGCGGCCGACTCGAGCTCGGGCAACGCGCTCAACACGATGATGCGCTTGGCCAAGGAGAATTTGCCGTTCGGCATGTCGTACGCGTGGAGCGGTATCGCCCGCGAGCAAGTTTCGAGCGGACCGCAAACGATCTTCATCTTCGCCATGGGCCTGCTCTTCGTGTTCCTGATCCTCGTAGCCCAGTACGAAAGCCTAACGACGCCGTTCGTCATCATGCTCGCGGTGCCGCTGGCGTTGCTCGGTGCGGTGGGCGCGATCTTCCTGCGGTTCTGGGCCGGCGTCGTTGAATATCTCATTCGCAGCAAGCTCAGCGGACATCCCGTGCCGATCTACATCACCACGAGCGATATCTACGCGCAAATAGGATATATCATGCTCGTCGGTTTGGCGGCAAAGAATGCAATTCTAATCGTCGAGTTTGCCAATCAGCTGCGCGAGCAGGGACGCGAGACGATCGACGCCGTGACGCACGCCGCCGCGACGCGCCTGCGGCCGATTCTCATGACGTCGATTGCGTTCATCTTGGGCATTCTGCCGCTGGCGTTCGCGCACGGCGACGGCGCGCAATCCCGCATCTCGCTGGGTACTGCGGTCTTGGGCGGTATGCTCGTTTCGACCGTGATGAACTTGGCGATGGTGCCGGTACTTTACGTGCTGGTCGTCAACTGGACCGAACGCAAGAAAAAGAAACCGGAAACCACGGAACTTCCGCCGCCGCCGATGCCGGAACCACCGCCTTTGGTGTCATCCTGAGCTAACAAGTGTCATCCTGAGCTTGTCGAAGGATGGCATTGTAGCGCTACGTCGCTTTTACCGCCGCCGTTAGTTCGTCGACCGATGCCTTGGCGTCACCGAAGAGCATCGAACAGTTCGGCATCTCGTAGAGCGGATTCTCGATGCCGGCGAATCCCGAGCGCATCGAGCGCTTGAGCACGACGACGTTCGTCGCTCTATCGACATCGAGGATCGGCATCCCGTAGATCGGCGAGCTTTGTACGTTGCGCGCGGCGGGGTTCGTTACGTCGTTGGCGCCGATGACGAGCGCGACGTCGGTCGTCGAAAACTCGGGATTGACGTCTTCCATGTCGAGCAGCTGATTGTACGGAACGTTTGCTTCCGCCAGCAGCACGTTCATGTGCCCCGGCATACGTCCAGCCACGGGATGAATCGCGTAGAGCACGTTGACGCCGCGTTTCTCGAGCTGGTCGGCCAGCGCTTTGACGCTGTGCTGTGCTTGCGCGACCGCCATGCCGTATCCGGGAACGAAGATGACCTTGTTCGCATAGGCCAGCATGATCGCGACGTCGTCGGCACTGGCTTGACGGATTTGCTGCGGTCCGCCGGAGCCGGCTGCCGGCTCCATACCGCCGGCCGCACCAAACGCTCCGAACAGTACGTTGGTCAGCGGGCGATTCATCGCTTTGCTCATGGCGACGGTGAGAATCGTACCGCTCGCGCCGACGAGCGCGCCGCAGATAATGAGCAGCACCGAGCTGATCTCGAACCCTGCGATTGCGACGGCGACGCCGGTTGCGGAGTTGAGCAGCGAGATGACGACCGGCATGTCGGCGCCGCCGATCGGCAGTACGAAGAGTACGCCGAGGAGCAGCGCCGCGACGACCAATCCGATGAACGCAGCGGGCGGCAGAGCGCCGAGCGTTACGCAAAACCAGACGCCTAGCCCCACAATCGCGAGCAGAATCAGCGCGTTGACGACCTGTTGTCCCGGATACGTCACCGGACGGCCGGTCATGAGTTCTTGCAGCTTCAGGAACGCGATCAGCGAACCGGCGAAGCTTACCGAGCCGATGATGAGCGAAAGAACGAGCGAGATCGCGATGACGATATCGAGCGACGCCGTTCCGTTTTGCGACACGTAGTACTCGACGATCGAAATGAGCGCAGCCGCGCCGCCGCCGGCACCGTTGTACAGCGCGACCATTTGCGGCATCGCCGTCATCTTGACTTTGAACGCCGCGACGATGCCGACCGCGCCGCCGATGGCGACGCCGACGAGAATAGCCCACCAGCCGACCGCGCCGGTTTGCACTAAAATGGCGATCAGCGCGATCGCCATACCGACCATGGCGTAGCGGTTGCCGCGCCGAGCCGTGGCGGGTGAGTTCAGTTCGTGAAGACCGTATATGAAGAGTGCGATGGCGACGAGGTCGGCGAGCGCGAGCGCGACGTCTTTATTGGTCACTTGGCGCGCTCCTTACCCTTGAACATCTCGAGCATTCGCTCGGTAACGGCGAAGCCGCCGAAGACGTTGATCGCGCCAAGCGTGACCGCCGCGATCGCCAAGATCGTCAGCAGCACCGTCGGCGTTCCACCGAACAACTGCCCGACGATGACGATCGCACCCGCCAAGACGATGCCGTGGATCGCGTTCGTGGCCGACATCAACGGCGTGTGCAGGGTCGTCGGTACTTTCGAAATCACCTCGAAACCGATGAAGATCGCGAGCACCAGAATCGTCAAGAAGTTGATGTAATGCGCGACGTCGGTCACGATGCGCTTCCTCCTACCAGAGCGTTGCCTGCGTGGACGACGCACGCACCTTTGGCGACGTCGTCGTTCATATCGATCGTCAGCACGCCGTCTTTGATCCACGGCGATAAGAGCGCGTGGAGATTGCGCGAGTAAAGCTGGCTTGCATGATACGGCATCGTCGAAGGAAGGTTCGTCGTTCCGACGATCGAGACGCCGTTGCCGGTGACGACGGTCTCGTCGGCTTTGGTCAACGCGCAGTTGCCGCCGGCTTCGGCCGCGATATCGACGATCACGCTTCCCGGCTTCATCGCCGCGACTGCCGCTTCGCTGACCAAAACCGGCGCTTTGCGGCCGGGGACGAGCGCGGTCGTGATCACGACGTCGTTCGCGCCGATTTGCTCGACCATCCACGCGCGCTGCCGTTCCTGCTGTTCGGGCGTCAGCTCTTTTGCGTAGCCGCCGCTGCCTTCGGCGTCGCCGCCGAGATCGAACTCCAAAAACGTCGCGCCCAGCGACTGCACTTGTTCTTTGACGACGGCGCGCACGTCGTAACCGCTTACCACCGCGCCGAGGCGGCGGGCAGTTGCGATCGCCTGTAATCCCGCGACGCCCGCGCCGAGCACGAGCACTTTCGCGGGCGGTATCGTTCCTGCGGCGGTCGTGAGCATCGGAAAGAACTTCGGCAATGCCGCCGCGCCGAGCAGCACGGCCTTGTAACCCGCGATGTTGCTTTGCGACGAAAGCGCGTCCATCGATTGTGCGCGCGTTATGCGCGGGATCATCTCCATCGCCAACGCCGTGACACCGGCGTGCGCGAGCTCGGTAACGTAACCGGGATCGCCGAGCGGATTGAAAAATCCGACGGCCACCGTACCCGGCTTGAGCGCTCCGAGCGTTTCCGCCGAGGGCCGTCCGACCGTGAGCACGGCGTCGGCATCGGCGACGAGGATGCGCGGGTCGTCGACGATCGTCGCCCCCGCAGCCGTGTAAAGATCGTCGGGAAAGGCTGCTGCGCTGCCGGCTCCGCGCTGCACGCGAACCGAAATACCGGACTTGACGAACTTCGAGACCGTTTCGGGCACGAGCGCAACCCTGCGCTCTTTAGAAGCGGCCTCTTGGGGTACCGCAAAAATCATAGGCCTGGCATACGCCCGAGGCCTGCGGACTCCTACGAAGCCTTTGGAGTTAGCGTCCGATGGCGAAGAGCACCATGCCGAGCGCGACGATAAACGCGATCGCACCGGCGGCGTGTCCCGCGTGCGAAACTCCGAGGCGTTTGCCGCGAGCGTTGAAGACGATTGCAAAATCCGCGAACGAGATCGCGACCCCGATCGCAATCAGCGTCACCAATAACAAGAAGACGTGTGAATAAACGGCGACCGCCAAGGCGACGCCGATACCGATGTCGCGAAATGCCGTCGCGCGCACGAACCCGTGCGAGGCCGGGTCGCGAACGCGCGCGCCGTACAAGCGCGACGCGGCTTCGGGGAAGAGCAGGCCTGCGATGCCGATAACGACGAGCGCCAGCGCCAATAGGTAGCAGAGCAGCGTCAGCGGCGACACGTTATGCGATCGCGACCACGTTGCGCAACACGCCGATCCCTTCGATGTCGACCTCCATCACGTCGCCGTCGGCGAGAAACTCGGGCGGCGTGCGCGCGAACCCCACGCCCTCGGGCGTCCCCGTGGCGATAACGTCCCCCGGAAGCAGCGTCATTCCCTTGCTCAGTTCGGCGATCAAGCGCGGAATGCGAAAGATCATTTGCGCGGTATTGCTGTGCTGCTTCTCGACGCCGTTGCGGCGGAATCGAATCGCGAGCCCCTGCGGATCGCCCAGCTCTTCGGGCGTGACGATCCATGGCCCGATCGGACACGAGTTGTCGAGGCTTTTGCCTTTGAACCACTGTCCGTGCGCGCGCTGCAAGTCGCGCGCCGTAACGTCGTTGAGCGCCGTGTAACCGAACACCACGTCGAGCGCGTCGTCTTGCGCGACGTCGCGGCAGCGCGCTCCGATGACGACCGCCAGCTCCGCTTCAAAGTCGTATTCGGGAGAGATCGTCGCGTCTAAATGCAGCGTCGCATCGGGTGCGGCGATCGCCGTCGGAGCTTTCGTGAAAAACGTCGGCACATCGGGCAGCTTGAGCTCGCGGCCCAACGCGCGCGCGCCCTCCTTGGCGTGTTCGAGATAGTTTCGTCCTACGCAAAAGACGTTGCGCTCGGGGCGAATGGGGGCGTCGAGCGTTACGCCGGAAAGCGGTATGAGGTCGTCGGCGGAGTGCCAGGCAATGCGTTCGTGCGGAGCGAGTTCGACGTACTCGCGCAGCGTCGGCGTCGAGATTATTCGAATCGCGTCGCCCTCGACGACGCCGGGGCGCGCTATGCCGTCGCCCCGTCGAAACGTAACGAAGCGCACGCCTTAAAGCGGAGACGCGGTCGGAGCGGGCGATTGACCGCGAATCTGATTGAGCGACGGGAGCGACTGATTTTGCTGCTGCTGCTTCTTTATCGCGTCTTGAAGCTCTTTTTGCGCGGTCTCGTACATTGCATTCGCAGCTCCCTCTTGATCTCCCCAATCGCCGCCCTCGCTGACCATAGTGATGTTGCGTGCGACTTTCTTGGTCTTCGGATCGTAATCGAAGCTTACGCGAAAGGTGCCGACGGTTGCGCTTCCGTCGGGCTTGCGGATCC
>Ga0126381_100004714_pt1 | contig 14888 bp, 14 predicted proteins | sample PanSoiMetPlot_28_FD_96465 | JGI IMG/M metagenome (GOLD analysis project Ga0126381, IMG submission 96465) | Tropical forest soil microbial communities from Panama - MetaG Plot_28 | ecosystem: Environmental > Terrestrial > Soil > Tropical forest > Bulk soil | place: Panama | collected 2016-02-17
ATAAGGCACTTCAAATAGGCCGTTTCCGGCACTGAAAGCAGCACGGGGTGGTCTTGCGCCTGGCCCCGCCGCTCCAGCAGACGCAACGTCCGGTGAGCGTCGCCAGCCGCCTCCGCCACCACCTGTAACAGATCCGCCTCGCTCACATGGTAGGAACACGAGCAGGTCACGAGGATTCCCCCGGGCCGCAGCATTTTCAACGCCCGCAGGTTCAACTCTTTGTAGCCCCGGAGCGCCGTCTCCAGATTCTTGCGGCTCTTGGCAAAAGCGGGAGGATCGACAACGATCGTGTCGTATTGCTGGCCGCTGGCCGCGTAATCCTTGAGCAGATCAAAGGCATTGGCCTCGATCCACTCGATCTCACATTGATTCAGCAGCGCGTTCTTGTCGGCGACCTCCAGTGCCGGACGCGAGCTATCCACGCCCGTCACGCGAGCGGCCCGCCCCGCCAGGAGAAGAGCGAACCCTCCCTGATAGCAGAAGACATCCAACGCATCGCCATGGGCGTAACGGGCCGCAGCCGCGTAGTTTTCCCTTTGATCGAGAAACGCCCCGGTCTTTTGCCCTTGGCGAACGTCAAAGTGAAACCGCACGCCGTTCATCGAGAAGATTGTGTTCGTCTTCGCGCCTTGAACCAGGCCTGACTCGCGCGATGGCAATTGTTCAAGCTCACGGATATGTGGCTCGACCCGCTCAGCGATGGCCGCGGGGTGCAAACGCTCCAACAGTTCTCCGACAATCGCAGCCCGAACCGGCTCGCCGTCCACGGCTTGAGTCAAGACCTGCATCGACAGGATGTCGTTGTATCGGTCGACGATCAGTCCCGGCAAGAAATCCGCTTCGCTGAACACCACACGGTAGGCGTCGGTGTCGCGGACAAGGCGTTGGCGATATTCGATCGCCTTCTGAATTCGCTCGCGCACCAGAGCCGGGAAGTCCTCCACGGGGGAATGCGAGATCATCCTGACCGCAATCTGCGAGCTGCTGGAATAAAGCGCCGTTCCCAAAAATCTTCCAAGCTCATCGGCAACCAACACCATCGCGCCCGGCGCGATGGAATCCGAAGAAATCACGTCCGACCGGTACACCCATGCATGTCCTGATTTCAGCCGCACCGCCCCACGTTGGCTGATCACCACGGTCGGTTTGTCTGGACTTGAAAGCGCGATCCGCCCGAGATCCTTCGCGCGAACCGCTGAACGATTCCGCCGCATGGATTCATCTTAAATGGTGTGGTCGGCCTCAAACGCTGGCAATACCATGGCACAGGTGGGTCCAGACGCCTCGTCTGGGCGGCCGCGCTCTGCGCGGCTAAGCTCTTTCTACGCAATGAAGTTTTGGGTAAGGAAAGTCGGGAAGCATCTAGCTTGCTGCCGGATGCTGCGAAGCCGGAGCATGGCCTGCGGCATGATGCGCATGGCCCTCGGCCCGCGCCGCCGACAGGTCCGATGTCAGCGAATCCAGCACAACCATGTGAAGTTCTTCGCCCCAGCTGTCGATCTCATCTTCTTCCCAATGACCGTTCAGCCGGATGGCATCATTCAGATCTTCCGGAAACGCCAGCCGGAAGCTGCCTTCACGTCCCAGGATGTCGCCGATCTGCCGCCCGGTATGCATCTCATAAACCCGGCGCGTCGAGTTCGTGGCCCCGTTCAGAAATGCCAAAAACACTTCGCCCGTATCCCCAAACGAGGGATGGTAGAACCACGCCTGCTGAGAATCCATCTTTGGCCGCGCTCGGCGCTTGGTGGTGAAGTTTGTGCGCTCGATCGTCGCTTCGTTTTCCGGATTGAAATACAGGATGCGCTGGCAGGATTCGCACTCGATGACTTTGTTCCCGGCGCGAACGTCGTTATATGTCTGCGGACGCAACATGACGCGGCACGTCATGCACTGCTGGTCACGTACTTCTGAAAGTCCCGAGCCGCGGAACTTCATCACGCGCTCGTAATGCCGCAGAACGTCGGGGCCCACGCCGCCGCGTAGGTTTTCGCGCTTGGCGTTCCACTCCGCCAGTTCCTTCTCGTCCTCGGCTGTCTTCTCGCGGGCCACGACCTTTTCTTTCTCGATCTCGGCTGTTTCGGCCTTCAACTCGGCTTCCGCGGCCTTCACATCCTTGTCGCGGGATTCGGCGTTGACCATCAGGTCGAGAATCTTGTCCTCGTTCGCCCGGATCTCCTGCTCGGCAAACTGGATCTCCTGCAGCAACGCCTTGTATTGCTCGTTGGTCTTGACTGCCAACGACTGGTCTTTGTACTTGGAAATCTTGCCCTGCAGATCGGAAATCGCGCCGTCGTATTTCTTGCGGGCGGATTCGTCGGCCTTGGCTGTCGCTTTTGCCTTTTCCAGCTGGGCTTTGGTGCGGGCCAGCTTCTCTTCAATCACGGCTACGCGTTTGGGAAGCGCAGCCACCTCCTCTTTCAGCCGATGGATTTCCTTGTCGGCCGCCTGTAGTTCAATCAGGTTCTGGAGGTCTTGCAGCATGGGAATGAACTGCCCTCGATTCTAGCACGCAGCCACTAACGGTCCCCTCCAAAAGCGGCCCCATCCGTGGCTTTTCTGAAGGCGATTCGTCCGTGGAACGCGTCAGCCTACTGACATCGAACACTGCAACTAGGATAGACAACAACTACTTATCCACGTCCGCTAGCGCAAATCTGCCCAGTACGAACGGGTGCGACGTTTGCGGCGTTGAGGACGTCGGGTTCGACGGATAGGGATCCTGAGTCAGCGTGGGAAATCCCCAGATTTTGCCGCTTCGCATATCGATCGCGACCTTGCCGTACACCTGCTGGCTGCCATCCGGCGCGCGCAGCATGAAGACGCCCGGTTCGAAATACAACGGGTGAACGCCTCCGCCCTGCGCACTCACCACCGGCGGGGCCACATACGGGCGCAGTGCGATATCGGCCAATGCCGCGGCAACCACGAACAAAAGGAACTTCACGAACCAATCAACCTGCATGACATCTCCTCGCTCGAAGTGGATCGATTCTGGGGCAAGATGTTCCGCCACACAAGTGAAAGCAAGCTGCCTCGCGGCGGACGGCAGACTCTCTGCAAGAGAACGCGTCTCGGTGTACACTTTTCAGCCCCGCTATTTCAACGATCTTCCGCTTGGAGCCTGCCTTTGAAGACAATTCGTTCCGTCGCCTTGCTAGTGGGCCTGGTCGCGCCGCTCGCCATCGCACAGAATCCTTCAAACCCGCCAAAGAAGCCACTCACGATCGACGCCATTTTCGCCGAAGGCGGGCTCACGGGACGCGCTCCCGAGACCCTCAAATGGAGCCCGGACGGCTCCAAAGTTTCCTTCGTGCAGCGCGACGACGCCGGCGAGCACGGTGAGTTGTGGTATGTCGACGCGGCCACCAGCGAGAAAAAAGTCCTGGTCACCGAGGCCAAGCTATCGAGCCTGGCTCCCGACGCCAGCAAGATCAAAGACGAGCGCGAGAAGGAACGCCGGATGCGCTATCACGTCGCCGCCTATCTCTGGGCGCCCGACTCCAAGCATCTTTTGTTCGACTCTCAGGGCCAGCTGTGGCTCTACAACCTCGATAACGCCACGGCCGTTCAAGTTACCTCGGCGGCTGATCCCAGCGAGGACCCGAAGTTCTCGCCTGACGGCAACCGTGTCGCCTACGTCCGCAGGCACAACCTCTACGTGCAACCGATCTCCGGGCAAGAGGGAAAAGCCCTCACCAACGACACCGAGGAATACATACTGAACGGCGAGGTCGACTGGGTTTACGCCGAAGAACTCAGCGTTCGCAGCAATTATTTCTGGTCACCCGACAGCAGCGAGATTGCCTTCCTGCAAATGGACGAGAAATCCGTCCCGACGTACCCGATCACCGACTGGCTGCCTACGCATCCCAAAGTCGATCAGGAAAAATACCCGAAAGCCGGCGACCCGAATCCGGTTGTCCGTCTGGGTGTTATCAGCGCCAAGGGAGGCAAACCCAAGTGGATTTCACTCGGCAACAATCCCGACACGTACATCCCACGTTTTGGCTGGATACGCGCCGGAGTGATCTGGGCGCAAGTCCTCAATCGCGCGCAGGACACGATGGACCTCTACTTCATCGAGGCGAAGTCGGGCCATTCGCGCAAGGTTCTCACCGAAAACATTGCCGACGGGTGGGTGAATGTGAACGACGACTTCCACATTCTGAAGTCCGAAGACCGGTTTATCTGGTCCAGTTGGCGCGACGGCAGCACTCACCTCTACCTCTATAGTTTTGACAAGCAGAATCCCATCTCTGGAGACGCCAAACTCGAACGCCAACTCGAGAAAGGTGACTATGAAGTTCTCAGCGTCGATGCCGTCGACGACAACGCTGTGTACTTCTCCGCGAATCAGGGCGATTACCGCCAGCAGCAGACGTTCTCGGTGAAACTCGACGGCTCCGACTTCCACCGACTCTCGCAAGGCGACGGCACCCACTTCGCAACCTTCTCGGAAGACGGCAAGCACTGGCTCGACAATTACTCGAGCACCATGAAAGCTCCGTCAATTTCTCTCTGCAGCCAGGGCAGTGGACCTTGCTCGAGCGTGTGGCAGTCGCGCAGCATTGACGACTACGGCCTGATTCCGCCGAAGTATCTCGAGTTCAAAGCTGACGACAGCACCGCGCTCTATGGCCAGCTGTTCCTTCCTCCCGGCGAAACGAGCGGGAAAATTCCCGTGATCATCAATGTGTACGGAGGCCCTGCCGCGCAACTCGTACGCGACACTTGGGAGGGCTCGACCGGCCTCTTTCATCAGGCCCTGCTCCAGAAGGGATTCGCGGTCTTCATGGTCGACAACCGCGGCACGCCGAATCGCGACCGGAAATTCCAGACTTCAATCCGCCACCAGTTCGGTGCCATCGAACTCAGCGACCAACTCGCGGCGTTGAACCAGTTGCTCACCCAATATCCTCAGCTCGACAAAGATCGCGTCGCCATCTGGGGATGGTCCAACGGCGGCTCGATGACCCTCTACTCAATGACGCACTCCGACGCATTCAAAGCCGGAGTCTCAGTTGCGCCCGTCACCGACTGGCACAACTACGACACCATCTACACCGAGCGGTACATGGGACTGCCCAAGGACAACGCAAAGGGCTATGACGAGTCCACCATTCCCAAGGCCGCCGACAAACTGCACGGGTCGCTCTTCCTCGTCCACGGCACCAGCGACGACAACGTGCATTTTCAGAACAGCATCCAGATGATCGACGCGCTCATCAAGGCCGACAAGAAATTCCGCCTGATGATTTATCCAAACAAGACCCACGGCATCGCCGGAAAAGCCGCACGCACCCAGTTATTCCAACTGATCGAAGACCACTTCGAACATGAGCTAAAGTAAGAAATAGAAGCGTCCAGAAGTGATGGCCTCTGATTCAACGATCAACAAGCGTAGCGCCGGCGTCCCGCCGGCTGTCGCGGGTTTAGCCCGCCCTGAGCGAGCGCAGCGAGGCGAAGGGTCTAGCCCCCGCATCACTCTAGGCGACTTCGAACTCAGCATCATCTCCGATGGCACGTATCCCCTCGACGGTGGCGCCTTCTTCGGCGTCGTCCCCAAAGTCATGTGGTCGAAAAAAGCCACCGCCGACGAACGCAACTTCGTCGCCGCCGGACTGAACTCTCTCCTGATCCGCACGGGCAAGCAGAACATCCTCGTCGAGACCGGGATCGGCAACAAGCTTTCTGACAAGATGATCAAAATCTACGGCCAGCCGGCGAAGCTGCTCGACAATCTCTCCAGCGCCGGCATCTCCCCCGACGACATCGACATCGTCATCAACACGCACCTGCACTTCGATCACAGCGGATGGAACTCAGTACGCAAAGGCGATCAGGTCCTCGCCACATTTCCGCGCGCGAAATACTACGTGCAGGAAGGCGAGGTGCTTCACGGCCGCGAACAACACATTCGCGACTCAATCAGCTACATCAGCGACAACTACGATTCACTGGTGAAATCGGGCCAGATGGAGCTTCTGCGCGGCGACCGCGAAATTGTTCCCGGCGTCTCCGTCAAAGTTTTCCCCGGCCACACCCATCACATGCAGGCGGTGATCGTCACGAGCGGTGGGAAGACCGCCTGCTACATCTCCGATCTGATCCCCACCGCCGCACACATCGACCTCACCTGGGTCATGGCCTTCGATCTTTCCCCGATCGACACCATCAACAGCCGGGAGCGCTACTACGCGCAGGCCCTTGCCGAAAAATGGCTGACAGTCTTCACCCACGGCGCAGATCTCCCGTGGGCCTACATCGAAAAAGATCCCGCAGGCAGACTCCTAGCACGACCTGTTGATTGAGAGTTGAAGACTCCGAATCGTATATTGCGCGATAGCCTCAACGATCACGGGCAGCGCCAGAGACCACGTGGGCGCAGACGCCGGGGTCCTTAGCACGCCCGGTTTTGGAGTGATGGGGTGGAGACGCTTCGTCTGCCCGGTCGAGCGAAGCTCGACAGCTAGAAAACCAGAAAAGCTTAAAAACTCTACCCGGACACACTCGCGCACAAGAGTGTGCGCGCCACACAGTCACTGGGCAGTGACAACACCAGCCCCGAGCTTGGCTTCGAAAAACTCCTCCACCCTCTTCAAAATCTCCGGCGCTTCCCGAGCCTCATAAATCGTCTTCCGCAGTGCGGCGCCCCCTGGCACGCCATGGGTAAACCACGACGCAAACTGCTTCATCTTCCCCGAAGCATCCGGAAACTGCTCCTCGATCAGCATGCTGAAATACGTCCGGATCATCGCGTAGCGATCGCTTTCCGCCGAATGATCGTACCGGCCCGTCGCCGCGTACTGCGCAATCTGCCGAAAGATCCACGGATTCGAGGCCGCCGTCCGCCCGATCATCACCGCATCGCAACCGGTCTGCGTCACCATCGCACACGCATCTTCGGGCGTCCGGATGTCGCCGTTGCCGATCACCGGAATCTTCACCGCGTCCTTGATCGCCGAAATCCACTCCCAGCGCGCCGTTCCGCTGTAACCCTGTTCGCGCGTACGCGCGTGCAACGCGACCGCGCACAACCCGCAGGCCTCAGCCATCTTGGCCAACTGCACGCACACGATTTCCTGATCGTTCCACCCTGCGCGGAACTTCACCGTGAACGGAATCTTCACTGCCGCCCGCACCGCCTCGAAAATCTTTCCGATCGCCGGCAGATCCCGCAGCAGCCCCGACCCGCCATTGCACTTCACGACTTTCTTCGCCGGACAGCCGAGGTTCAAATCGACCAGGTCAAACCCCAGGTCCTCGACCATCCGCGCCGCGTCCGCCATGACATCCGGATTCGACCCGAACAACTGCGCCGAGATCGGATGCTCGTCTTCATAAAAGTGCAGGTAGCGCTTGGCCTTCTTGTCCTTAGCCCGAAGCACGCCATCGGCCGAGGTGAACTCGGTCATGATCAGCCCACAGCCGCCGAGGTTCCGAATGAAGCGGCGGAAGACGGTGTCTGTAACGCCTGCCATCGGAGCCAACACCGTCGCGGGCGCGATCGTCACCCCGCCCAAAGACACGCTCGCCGGCACCGGACACAGTTCCGCAGCGGCACCAGCAACGCTGGCCGCCCGCCCCGGATTGTCCCAGTACTTACGCATCGGTTTTCTATTCTATCTGGCGCATACAACAGAAAGCCCTCGCCGCAGCGAGGGCTCGATGACCTTCGATTGCACGAAGCTTACTTCTTCGCTTCGGCCTTGCCCGCGTCGCTCTTCGCGTACTTGCGGCGGAACCGCTCCACGCGTCCGGCGGTATCCAGAAGCTTTTGCTTGCCAGTGAAGAACGGATGGCATGCCGAGCAGATTTCTACGTGCAGATCGCCCTTATGGGTGGACCGGGTCGTGAAATTGTTGCCGCACGCGCACACGACGCGGATTTCGTTATATGCCGGATGGATCGCTGCCTTCATGTCTGTTTCAACCTCGATTCGAATCGTTTGATTCTACAGGAATTCCCCGGGATTCAGCAACGCGGAAGTGATTGAAAGGCCGAGGCTTGGTTCGCTCACGCATGAAAAGCCCTCCCAAACCGCCCTTTTCCTGAACGAGAGCATCGGCGCCCCCGCCCACAAAGACCTGGGCCATTTCCTCTTGACAATCTCCATTATTAGTACAATATTGACACTGTCATGACTGACTTAATTATCCTTGGCATGCTGTTCGAGGGCCCTCAGCATGGTTACCGCCTCAAGCAAAACGCCGGATTGATCTTCGGCCAGGGAAAGCTGCACAACAACCTCGTCTATCCACTGCTGCGTCGTTTCATGGCCAACAAATGGGTGACAAAGAAAACCGTTGCCGGAGAGCGCGGACAGAACCGCCAGCAATACGCCATCACACCGCTCGGCCGCCAGGCGCTCCTCGACCGCATTCGCGTCTTCACGGAGCAGGACGCGCGATCAGAAGACGCCTTCCGCATCCGCGTAGGCTTTTTTGAAATGCTCACTCCGGAAGATCGCGACCGGATTCTGCATCTTCGCGAAGACGCACTCCATTCGCGCTCCGAAACTCTCAGCAATCTGCAACAGAAAATCGAACTCGGCCAATTCGCCGGAGAGGTCGTCTCCTTCCTCGGCGAACAAACCCAAACCGAGCTCGGATGGATCGCGCGCCTTCGCCAGAAAAATGGACCGAACGCAAACTAGCCCGTCTTCGTAACGGAGAGTGTCATGAACTTCCTGATCTCATGGAACACGGTCTCTGCCCTCTGGATCGTCTTCTGCGTCTACTGGACCTTCAGTGCACTGCGCGTGAAACGCACGCGCCACACTGAGCCGTCCGCTCTAAGGCTCGCGACCGTTGCCGTCCTGGCATTCGGATCCTTCCTCGTGTTTTCGCGCAACGTAGACTTCGGAATTCTGAGCCACCGCTTCATCCCTGACAATATCCTCATCAAGGGAATCGCGGTCACACTCGTCGCATGCGGAGTCGCCGTCGCGATCTGGGCGCGCCGCCATCTCGGCGAATTCTGGAGCGCGCGCGTCACCCTCAAAGAAGATCATCAGCTTATCCAGACCGGACCGTACGCGCGTGTGCGCCACCCGATTTATTCCGGCCTGCTACTGGCGATGATCGGCACGGGCCTATTCGTCGGCGAGTGGCGCGCCGTGATGGGAGTCCTTCTCATCTTCGTGAGTCACGGGCTCAAGGCGCTGCGTGAAGAAAAGATGCTGATCAGTCAGTTCGGCTCGACTTACGAGGAATACCGGCGCCGCACAGGATCGTTGGTCCCAAGATTACTTTGAGGGCGTCGTGGTCGCGCGCAATCTACCGCGACACTGTCACCACTGACAAGTCGACCACGAAGAAAGCGGCAGGACCGACCTCCTGCCGCTTCGATGAACACCTTAAGATTTCGGGCCTTACTTCTTATTGACCGATTTTTTCAGCTCGGCTCCTGGGGTGAACTTCGCGACCCTGCGAGCAGCAATTTTGATCGTGGCACCGGTTTGCGGGTTACGTCCATTGCGAGCTTTTCTCTGTGAGACAGAGAATGTGCCAAAACCGATCAAGGCTACCCGGTCTCCCTTCTTAAGGGCAGCGGTAATGCTGTCCACGGCGGTGTCGATCGCTGTCGTTGCCTGTGTCTTGCTGATTTCACAGGCTCCCGCGATACGGTCCACGAGATCAGCTTTGTTCATCGTCTCTCCTAGGCAGAATCCCATATTGCCCCAGCAGGTCTGGGGGAGTTCGAACATGATCTGAGGCGGATTCTGACTTGTGTATTTTCCCTCGACTTTCCGCATTGTCAACTGTGAATAACTCGTAAAAGCCGCATGATTGGTGCCCGCAACGCACCGTATGTTCGATTTTCTCAACAAATATCATTGTGCTGTCTGATCATGCGTCCCATTAAGGCGAGCAGTTGATGATCTTGATTCCCAAACCACTCCTTGGTACATGCAAACGTCACGTTGAGACAGATCCGCAGGCGCACTTATCGCGGTGCGGTCGAAATCGCTCGCACACGTCTGCACGAACCACGTGGGGGCAGACGCCCTTGTCTGCCCGGCGGAGCGAAGCTCCGCACTGGCCGTGTGGCGCGCACACTCCTGTGCGCGAAGTCATTCAACTGCCCTCGTGTCCTACCGCGGAGCGTTCACAACTCACGCGCGGGGCAGCCCGTCGTCTGCCCCGCCGAGCAGCTCGGCACTCAATTTTCCGGTCTGGCGCGGGAGCCCTCGCCCGCGAAAAAGTTCTGCCTTTGGTTGGGCTGTTGAGCGAAGACGAGCCACCGTGACGCGCACAACTCTCGTGCGGCGACCGCCCCTTTCTCCACAGCCTCCACCTCCTCTCCACAGGATGTACACAGCAAAACACCCCTTTCGCCTTGCACGATCTCTGCCCGCAGTGCACATTCAACAGAGGAGAAGTCATCTGTGCCGACCAGGGTTGCTGCTGAAACGTGTCCACTGTGCGAAGGTTCTGGATGGAAAACAGTCACCGAAGGCTCCGACCGCCGCGTTACCCGCTGTGACTGCCGCCTTAAGGCGCGCTCCGAACGACTGCTCGCCGCCGCCCGTGTTCCCAAGCGCTACGAGCACTGCGAATTCTCCAGCTACACCACCGACTTCCCCGGAGCTCATCCTTCGCTCGCGGTGGCGCACCTGAGCGCCTCGCGATTCGTCGAAGAATTCGATCCCCGGGAAGGCACCGGGCTACTGCTGATCGGCAAAATCGGCACGGGAAAAACGCACCTCGCCGTCGCCATCATGAAAGAGCTGATCTTCAGCCGCGGAGTGCCCTGCCTCTTCTACGACTACCGCGAGCTGCTCAAAGAAATCCAGAATTCCTACAACGCGTCCGTGCAAACTACCGAACTCGACGTCCTTCGCCCCGTCTTCGAAACCGACGTCCTCGTGCTCGACGAGCTCGGCGCCGTCAAGCCCACCGAGTGGGTGTGGGACACCGTCAGCCTCATCCTCAACACGCGCTACAACAACAACCGCACCACCATCATCACGACGAATTTCGAGGATCAGGCCGCCGCCGGAGTCAGCAATTCGCTGTCTCCGGCCCGTGCTGCAGCACGTGAAGAAACACTCGGCGATCGCATTGGTGAGCGCATGCGTTCCCGCCTCCACGAAATGTGCCGCATCATCAAGCTCGACGGCCTAGACTTCCGCCAAAAATTCCGCAGCGCCAATTTCCGCTAAATGTGTGGCGCGCACACTCCTGAGCGCGAATTCGTTCAACTGCGCTACAGTCCCGCCGCGTGAGCCTCTACAAACACCTGGTGGCAGACGCCTCGTCTGCCCAGCGGAGCGCAGCTCCGCAGCCCTCGTTACAATGATCCTGTGCTGACCGAGCGGCTCGAGTTCATCCCGCAAAACGACGCGGAGATCTTCGCCGCCACCCCGCCCTCTCCCGCCGTCTTTGTCCTCCGCGGAGACGCCTCCGCCGAACCCTACATCAGCAAAACCGCCAACCTGCGCCGCCGTTTGCAGCGTCTACTCTCCCCGCCCGAAGAACGCACCAAGCGCCTGAACCTCCGGAATCGTGTCCACACCATCGAGTACACCGCTACCGGTTCCGACTTCGAATCCAGCTTCCTTCTCTACCAACTCCTGCGCGAGACGTTCTCTAAAAACTATTCCGCACGCCTGCGTCTCCGCTTTGCGCCTGTCGTGAAGCTTCATCTCGAGAACGAATATCCGCGCGCTTCAATCACCACGCGCCTCGGCCGGCGCCAGGGCAAGTCGCTTTACTACGGACCTTTCGTCTCGCGAATCGCCGCCGAAAAGTTCGCCAACGACTCCCTTGACTTCTTCAAAATGCGCCGCTGCGTCGACGACCTGCATCCCGATCCAGCTTTCCCCGGCTGCATCTACTCCGAGATGAAGATGTGTCTCGCGCCCTGCTTCAAAGGCTGTACCGATGACGAGTATCGGGACGAAGTGGTCCGCGTCCAGAGCTATCTCGATACCCGTGGCCGCTCACTCGAGCGCGAATTCGAGCACCAGCGCGACGATGCCTCCGCCAATCTCGACTTCGAGGCCGCCGCCGCGCTGCATGCGCGCGTCGAAAAACTCAAGCCGGTGCTCGCCCAACTGCCCGAGATCGTTCACCGCCTCGACCACCTGAACGGCATCATCGTTCAGCCGAGTGCCACCAAAGACTGTGTCTCCCTTTTCCGCGTCGACGTGGGCTGCCTCGCCGGACCAGCAGCGTTCTCGATCCAACCGCCAGAGCACACCAAGTCGCAATCGATGGAGTCGCGCGTCCAGCAGACGCTCGAGGCGATTCCTCCATTCGAAGCGCGTTCGTCACTCGAGGCCATGGAGCACCTCGCCATCCTGAAGCGCTGGTTCTATCGCGGCACGCGCATCGGCGAAGCATTCTTCGCGGACAATACCGGCGAACTCCCCATGCGAAGAATCGTTCGCGGAATCTCCCGCGTCTATCGAGGCGAGAAGCCGGAACTGGAAAGTGGTCCGAGCCAAACGGCCTCTCCCATCTCCCCGCTTCAATGAATTCTCCCCGCTTCAACAGTGATTTGGGGAACCAATACCACGAGCATGGCAAAGAGCCACCTGGGGCAGACGCCATCGTCTGCCCGGTCGCGAGAAGCGCGACAGTCTTTGTGGAACAACACATCACGGTGTCTGACAAAAACGTCAATTACAAAGAGCCACAACGGACACGCTCTGGCAAGAACACGTAGCGAAGCCTCGTGTGCGCGCGCACTCTTGTGCACGAAATCCTTGAATCGCTCACCTGTCCCATCGCGTAAGCCTGAGAAACTCGTCTGAGAACTCCGAACCTGCAATTGGCTTGACGCGCGACGGACCCGGAGATTCGAGGTTCCGCAATGGATGAGCTTTCTCCGGCGAAAAATGCATCTAACCATGGTTTCCTGAAACCTGAAACCTGACCGCCGACACCTAACCCCGAGGACGCCTATGACCAAGCCCAATCCTGACCAATCTCTCCGCGACCACCTCATCTACGTCCTCAAGGGCGAAGGAGCCCACCCCAAATTCGAAGACGCTGTCGACGACTTCCCCGCCGAACTGCGCGGCAAGAAAGTCCCCAACTTCCCGCACACCGCCTGGATGCTCCTCGAACATCTTCGCATCGCGCAATGGGACATCCTCGAATTCAGCCACAACGCCAAACACAAATCCCCAGGGTGGCCCTCAGGCTACTGGCCCAAAGAAGAAGCCCCACCGAGCACCTCGGCCTGGACCAACAGCATTCGTACCTTTGAAAAAGATATGAAAGCGATGCAATCGCTCGTCGCCGATCCCAAATCCGATCTTTACGCTCCGTTCCCGTGGGGCGAGGGCCAAACACTCTTGCGCGAGGCCCTCCTCGTCGCCGATCACAACGCCTACCACGTTGGCCAGCTTGTGGCTTTGCGCCGACTGTTGGGAGTGTGGAAAGACTAGTCTTCCGTAGCGCCGGCGTCCCGCCGGCGGTCTAGTGGGCATCTTGCCCACGTCGGGGTGCGCCCTCACTTTTGCCTCTTTGCAAACCCTGGCTCTTTCAAAGTGCGGCTACAACCCTTCTTCCGGGGGCTCTGTGCCTCCGTGGTAGATTTTGCTTTTTTTTCTGGCGACGCCAGACCTGATCCCGATAATTAATTTTTAACTCGCGTACGCGTTCTCTTCCCGCGCGTCCTCCGTGCCGGAGCCTGTCCTGAGCGCAGTCGAAGGGTGTCTCTGTGGCGCGTTTTGCATCCCCGCCCGCTTCCGAAATATCACGCGTACCCCATCGCGCCAACGTTCATCAATCCCCACCAGCGTCCACTCGATCTCGGGCGCCAAATATCGAAGCACCGTATCTGTCGCCGGATGAATATGCAGCGTCGGCGCCACCAAGAACAGCAACGGGCTCTCCCTTGACAACTCCATTCCCGAAAAATACCCGAACTGCTGGAACTCGCCTCGCGACTGATGCCACTCCACCGCGCCCAGTAATCCAGTCCTTGCAACGGCAAATGGATATCCTCATCCGCTTTCAGTTCGACCACTGCCAATCGCCGCTCGCGCGTCGTCGTCAGCACATCGAGCATCGACCGATCCGAAGCCGAAAACGCCGGCACTTGAGAATACAAACACGCGTGATCCAGACGCTCGTCGATCGCGCTCACATCCCGCACTACCAACGACTCCAGCCAGCGCTCCGGATGCAGGCGCCACAGCGGCTGATGCCGCGACCCTTGCGGCGCGCGCATGCTGCGTAGCCGTGCACCTAAATCAGGAACGTCGATGCATTGGGCTCGTCGAGCACGCACTCTTCTGCACCGATCCCGAACACGATCTCCTGTCCACTTTTGAACGACGTCGCTTCGTGCGTCACCCGCGCCCGTGCGAATTCCAGTCCTCGCCAGCGAAACGCAACTTCCGCCGGATTAAGCACCGCGACCTCGGCCTCGGGCAGCCTCCCAAGCACGAGATGAATCGACTCTTCAAAACGCTCCAGTACCGCCGCTTCATTCGGACAGCGCACCAGGTGCGTCGCAATGTTTCCCCTATCTGAAAAGTCGATCTCTGCGACCGCATCATGGCGCTCGTCGTATTCGTACAACTGCCACTTGGCCGCCCCCGAGTGCAGATGAACCAGCCGCTCCCTTGTCAGCGCCGATGTCCTCGCAGGCAAAAATAGTTTTAACCCCGCCACCAGCACCCTTTGATCCAGCTGCTGACGGCACGCATCGAGCCACAGAATCCCGAATGTCACGGCAGCATCGATCGAGGCCTGCGTCTCGTACTGATTCACGCCCAGCACCGCGAACGCGCTGCGTCCGCGCCGCAGAATCCCGCGCGCATAAATCGGCCCAAACGACTTCTCCAGATCCACCGCGTTGCTCAGCTTGGCAACCGTGAAGTCCGGAAAATGCCGTTCGAGCGCTCGCCGCAAGTGTGCTTG
>Ga0126381_100004715_pt1 | contig 14888 bp, 20 predicted proteins | sample PanSoiMetPlot_28_FD_96465 | JGI IMG/M metagenome (GOLD analysis project Ga0126381, IMG submission 96465) | Tropical forest soil microbial communities from Panama - MetaG Plot_28 | ecosystem: Environmental > Terrestrial > Soil > Tropical forest > Bulk soil | place: Panama | collected 2016-02-17
ACAGAAGGCCCTTATATATGTTCGTCAATAGGGCCAAAAGAGAATGATTGGTCGGGACGGCGAGATTTGAACTCGCGACCCCTTGCACCCCAAGCAAGTGCGCTACCAGGCTGCGCCACGTCCATTTAAATTCAGCGGGTTATGAGGGTTCCCTCCAAATCTGAGTACTTGCCTTGGGGGGCGCATGGAACCGCGCTTTGAGCAATTTGTGCGTGAACGTCAATACCTCGCCAATGTCTCACCGGCAACGCTGGAGTGGTACACACACAGCCTCAAATGGCTGCGCTCGGAGTCACCGACACAAGACGAATTGAAGGACGTTGTGCTCCGAATGCGCGAAAAGGGGTTAAAAGCCACGGGGTGTAATTCCCTCGCACGCGCTATCAATGCGTACTTGAAATGGTCCGGCTCAGCGTTGAAAATTCCGCAATTGAAAGAGCCTCAGGTTGTGCTTCCTACAATCACCGAGCAACAGATCAAGCTGCTTGTGCACTGGAAGCCGAAGCGGAAAGTACACCGCCGTTTGCATCTCTTAATTCTGATTTTGTTGGACACAGGATGCCGTATCAGTGAGGCCCTTACGTTGCGCGTGCGTGAAATTGATTTGGACAACATGCTTGTCACTCTTGACGGAAAGGGAAGGAAACAGCGAATCGTCCCCTTTTCATTTGAGCTGCGGAAAGCGCTATTCCGCTACATCACGGATTTCAAACGTAAGCCGGACTCCCTTTTGCTTGCGAGCAGAAACGAAACTCAATTGGGCAGGCGTGTGATGCTCCGAGATGTGAAGAAACTATGTGAACGGCTCGGCTTCAAAGCGCCGGTACGAACCCTACACGCATTCCGTCACACATTCGCAGTCAATTATCTCCGCCGTGGCGGGTCCGTGTTCCATCTGCAAAAGTGTTTAGGCCACAGCTCGCTTGAGATGACGCGACGATACGCGAACCTGATGACGGAGGACTTGCAGGCGGTACATGAGCGGGTAAGTCTGCTTAGGGGATAAGTTAGTCGCTGGCTACGGGACATTTTTCGGTGCTAAAGGAAGCTCGGCGTTGTGACATCCAACATCACTGCGCCTCTTCATCGGGACCGCCCGTAAGCATTCTCCGCGCCGCTTCTTCGAATGCACTTTCAAGTGAGCCGGTTTGAACCGTAAAGAGTTCCTGCGGTATCTTTCGTTCGTTGATCGACCCGACGAGCTCCGAAGGAACGACAAACATCACCCGCTCCTGCGCAGATGGAGTCGGCAGCGCTCGCCAAAACCTTTCGGAGTCGGTCAAAGTTCGGTTCAACAAGATCAGCAACCATCCATGAGTAGCGCCATAATCCAAATGCCCAATCATGTCATCGCTCATCTGGCTTCCATCGCCAAGACGTTGGAGACCATCCGCCGAAAAACTTACTCCTCCCAGGAACCGATATCCGAATGCTTCAAGGACGTTAGAAGCGACATCGTGAGCATCGCCCACGAAGAACACTTGGGTGTTTAGCAGAAACCTCGCCACGCGAGCGAAGTCTAATTGGGGTGCGTCGACACCGATGCGCCCAACACGAATGGCCCTTGAGGCAGCGATCCTTCTCACTGCTTCTCTTTCACGCTGGACCCATGGAGACTCTCGAGCTGCCTCGCTGTCACACAGTAGAAAGAAGTTTCTTGCTGCTATTTCCTGTTCTATGAGCGGCCAAAACGTCTCTGGGTGTGTCAGCGCCCTCAGGTGGAAGAGAATCGGTCCTGCACCTCTCTCTTCCATGAAGTTCCTGACTTGCCGAACCTTGGGCAGGTCAGCACTTGAGTGGCTCACAAACACCCACGCTGTGTCATCTTTCATCTCTCAGTTCCTTTAGTTGAAGCAGCACAGCCGCAATGATAGGTTATCCGGCGACTCTGAGCGGCATCGGGGCCGGGGGCGGGGTCGAAATCTTGGGGACTAGCACGCTATGAGGCGCAGCTTCTCCCAAATTTACACAAACGAAAATGTTTTGATTTTGGGTTATTTGTTGCAAGCAAACGGTATGGGGCGGCCAAGGCGCGTCGGCAAGCGCTAGGCACTTTTATAAAGCATGGCGTCCAACTCGCGCCGGGAAAAGCGCCAAGTCACGCGGGCGCACCCGGAGAGCCGGTGGCCCGGAATCTTACCCTCTCTGGCCCATTTGCAGACAGTCCTGTGACCGACCTTCAGATATTCGGCGGCTTCCTTTGCGGTCAACCAATCCGGGGAAAACGCGGAGGACCCGTTTCGCAGGGGGTCTGATGGCATCCGCTGACCCTGCTTGCCGTCTGCCGCTCTCATAAGATTGGGTCCTCCGTGCGGTCAGCACATTAGTACCGGAACGGTCGCAGAGTCTGTGCTTCCGGTCACTCGATTCGCACGTGGAGCATAACTTCACTTTTACAGGTCTCTTCGTTCCTTATTTGTTTCAACCGAAATTCCAAAATCGAAAAATTATTGTTCATGTAGAAAAAACATCCCGTGTGGGCTATTGGCGAGGGCTCGGCAACATTTTTGCCCAAAAACGGCCTTGCTTTTGCTAAATGTAGACCGTCCCCGCCTAAGTTCATACGCCGTTGACGCCACCAGTTTCTTCGACAACCTCATGTAATCCATTCGGGTCTTCGCGCGTTAAGAACGATTGCATTGGACCCGATAGAGGCGCGAGCACCTTGAACCCTTGGTGATAGCGCTCTAGCTGATGCCACACACGCGTGAACACGCCGCGGCGTCTCCACTTTGGGGTGAGCCACACCCACGCAAGCGTGAAGTGCTGCGTGGTGTCCACCATCACTGCACCGTGGTACCTCTCGCGGCCTTTGATTAGATAAGCAACGCGGCCAAGGCCGACAAGCCGCGCGTCTCGGTACCAATAGGGAACCCATACACCAGTTTTCTGTGCCGTTTCTTGCGCAAAAAGGCAGGCGTAATGATAAACAGCATCAATCTCATCCTGTGCGCTCCAGGGCCCCACGCAACGAAGTCCCCGTTTGTCCGTTGCCGCGCAAAAGTTCTTTAGCGAGGATTCGTCGCGCAGATACCGCTTCATCTGGGAGCTACGCGCATCACCGCACAACGTTGGCTCGTGCGTTGGCAACGATTGCTCGATCACTGGTCCGTCAACAAAAGACATCTCTCCCCGGTGATAAACCGACTCCTCAAATACCACTCCGCTCAGTGGCTTGGGCAAGCGCGGATGGTCTAGAAAATCCGCGCAACGTTTAGCGCGGCAAAGACGGTAAAACATAGACGGACCGTTGCGAGATAAACACTCGACATTCTCGGCATCCTCTGGAAATTGTATTGGTCTACCAGTAAAAACGGCACGTGCGTCCCCGTGAAATTCCTGACCGCAGCACACACATCCATTCGCCACCGCTACAACACAATTGTCTGCGCTCGGAAGCAAATCTCGGGCATTTATCCTCATATGCACTTGAGTCACGAATTTTCTGCTGCCCTTAGCTCGATGCTGTGCGCTGTGCGCCACGCTAGTAGTAAGAACAAAACGCACACACATACCCACCTAAAGGTGGTGGGTATATGTGCGTTGTGTCTGAAGAAGTCAGTCCGCCGGGCCACAGCGCACACCTGTGCCGTTAATCTCGGACCGCTTCAGTCGAACCCAAGTAATGCCGCGCGTGATGCCTGATGCTTTCAGCTCGGCAACCACCTTCCGAAGCGAAAGTTTTGGATTGTCGCGCATGAACTGGATTGCTGCTTCTTCTTTTCCATCTCGATTGGCGGGGTTGCTCCGTGACGCTAGATGGACAGGCTCAGAGCCGTCGCCCACAAAATGCAACCGGCAGTCCGGCCCGGAAGTCACCTCGAAGGGCTGAGATTCAAAGTCCCTTTGCTTGCAATTGACCAGATATGAAGCCGATTCATACGGGTTGTCCGGGTCCTGCAAACGAGTGCCCCAACAAGCCGTGAGAAACGCAGCAAGTTCGCCGCTGCCCCGCATGCAATTGTCAAGAGTGATAGCGTTATCCCTACCGCTTCCCTTGGGCGAGTGGTGGAGCAGCACGACAGCATCAGCCCCCTTTCGCAAAAGCGAGAAAACCTCCTCAGCAAATACCCGCATTTCGGTTGAAGAGTTCTCATCGCCCTCCAGGAATCGAATCGCCGTATCCAAGATAACGACGGAGCCGGACAAATATTCCTGCAAAGCTGGGTCACCCAGTTTTAGGGTTCCTTCGGCGCTCAATGTGCGAAACAGAAACGAAGTCCCAACATAGTCCTGCAAACCGATTCTCTTCAGTCGGTCTGCGAACGGGGTTAGACTCACTTCGGGGCACAAATAAATCACTCTCTCGGGCTTCTGAGTCACTTTGAAGCGGTCGAACAGAGACTCACCCGTCACAAGCGCATGCGCCACATTGAGAGCAATCAATGTTTTTCGCCCACCTACCGGCCCGGCAATCGCAGTAGCTCCATCTCGTTGCAGGAATCCTTCAATGAGGAACGAGATGGGCGGGGCATGCAAGGTCTCTTCTTTGCTGTGAAACAGACACGGCTTGGCATCAAGGGTCGAGGAAGTCGTTTGGCCAAGTTCCGCAGTTCCGCTTTCGTCTGCGTTCAGGAATGAAAATCTCCGCTCAGGGAATCGCCGCTCAAGCTCTGCACGAAATTCTTTCCAATCCTTGGATGAACAACGGTGCTTGCAATCAAAGCCATAGCCGCCCCCCTCCGTATACACAATGCACGTAGAGGTGCCCTCATTATCGTTTTCGTGTACATCGCGCCAAGGGCACTCAATAGGCCGATACCACTGCTTTTCCTTGTTGAACCAATCGCCGGTGGTTGCCACGTCATAGCGCGCAAGAAAGCGGTCCAACAGCTCCGTCTGCCTTTTTGTTTCTTCTGACATGGCACGGGGCTCGCTCGCTTTCGGAGCGCCGTACAGCTCACACAGCCGGTTGAGTAACACGTCCGGCAACGCCGGTATTGTGCGCCACTCCACGCCATACGGCGCGTTGGTCTTGGGGTGAATGCTCCCCGGTCCGGTCACATAGACGCGATGCTGCTTAAACTCAAAGAGGTTTTCCTTGCCTTCGCGCTCAACGGTCATGTTGCCCGCCTTGCGCGTCCGCATCGTCTGCCGGAAGATGTAATAGCAGCGATTCGCCCGGGCGCTCACGCGGGACGTATCCCATATCTCGCGCGGCAGGTCTCTGCAGGCCTGTTTGAGTGCCGCCTCATCATCGGTCTCTAGAAAACAAAAGTTTTCGTCTGGACAGAGCGCCACGTTAGCGCGTGGGACTTCCTTGCCCCAATGCTCAAGCGCGGCTCTGTCTGTGGTGGCTGCATCAAAGTGGTCACCCCACGACATCTTGAAGGGACGCTTTTCTTTGGGGATAAGTGGAAACACGCGGAAGCCACGCTCCGCGAGAGGGATTGCAACGTCCCGGAAAAAACTCATTCACTGCCTCGCAGTCATTTGAAATAAGAAAAATGGCTTCTGCAGCTTCGTGCTAAAAAACCGAGTCTAAAGCGTGGATGCGGATTGGTCTGTGACAGCAATCACAAAGGGGGAGGAGAACACACTTTGGTAATGAGCTAGCCTAGGAACAGCCGGGAATGCACGTCAGAGTGATGCCTGCCAATTGAGGAACGCTGAGGGGACAAGAAAGCGTCAGGAGTTGGGTCCATCGACATCGCTCGTGTAATATCTTGCGCGGAGTGGTTCGGAGGCCATGTTGTGGGCAGGCCGAGAACAAGAGGGGCAAGATTGGCCGTTCGTGAGGCGCGGCTCATCACAAAAGAGTTGCGTCATCTAGGAGTGCCACCCCGTACGATTGCGAAGATATGGGCGGCGGTCGTAGCCGTTCCGGTAGTCTTCGTTCTTGGCTATCTGCTCGTGCATTACGATTCTGGGACGGCAGACCCCGCAATCCTCGCAGGAGTTCAAATCACTCCCAAAGGCAAGTACCAGTCACACGTTCACAACGGAACGCCGATTACATTGAAGTCTTTGACTGTGACCTGCTATCCCGGTGGCGACGCACAGCCTGTGACATCGACCTCCAGCCTGTACCCTACGTTGAAACCGGGATACGGGGAAGACGCTTACGTCGCCGCTGGCTGCAAACTCATCCGGGTTAACGAAAGTCATCAATTGTGGTGAGCACGGTGTACTCTTCTCATTGGCGGTAGTTAGTGAGTGCCTCAAACTGTTTGACCAAACATCGGTTGTAAGCCGCTGGCCCTTGATTATATTTTGCGTAAGAGCACACAGACTCAATTGACCGTCGTTCGGAAGAAGCCAAACCGGACAAGTCTGGTTGTTTAGGACCTACCTTCCATTCTTCAAATTGTCGGCCTAGACATCTGTCATAAGCCGCTGGCCCCTGGTTATATTTTGCGAAAGAACACGCGGACTCAATTGACCGTCGCTCGGAGGATGTCAACGCGGATAAGTCTGGCTGTCTAGGACCAGTCTTCCATTCCTCAAATTGTCGGGCCAGACATTGGTCATATGCGACGGGGCCTTGATTATATTTTGCATAAGAGCATGCAGATTCAATTGACCGTCGCTCGGAGGATGTCAAACCGGACAAGTCTGGTTGTCTAGGAGCTGCACGCGTTTCCGCAGGAGGATTCAAACTAATTGCGGGAGCGTCGGCGGTCGTCGTATTTGAACGTGGCTCTACATTTGCCTGCCCTGATGCACCTGTCAGCCGTGGCGGCTGTGGAACGAGGGTAAACTCCAGTGAGGCGGCACCCGGAACAGGACACTTACCATCTTTGAGAGGAGTAGTATCAAGCCGCTGTGAAACTCCCATTATGACGGATGGCATAATTTTGGTGATTTGTTCGGAGGCTTGAATTCTGCAAGTGCGGCTGGGACTCGTCCACGTCAGTGTGTACAAACAAGAGCCTTCCCATCCCGAACCATTGGGATGGGTGACACATTCGATTTCCTGCGCTCCGCCACCGGAAGAGGTCAAGCGAGACTCGTGCACATCGCTACCCTCAATCCACACTTGGAACGGTGGGCTATTCCACTTGCAGTTCGCATCGTCCGTGGGGCAAACGAATACCCAGTTGCGAGGAAGGTCTCTCGCCAGTTTCTCCAATCCGTTGATTGCGCCAGATTCCGGTCTAAAGTCTATTGCTGACTTTGAAGTCGGATTGTTTCTTAAATCTATGACCGACTTCTTCCTCAAATCAATCACCGAACCGCTCTTGGCGGTTTTTGCCTCTTCTACATCCTCCTCCCCCACGACTACATACTGTTCTTCCGGTTTATCTTTAGTCGTAGCGGTCGTTCTGCTTGGCGTATTTGGCGTTGTCGCGGGAGGAGTGGAACTCCGCGGCAACGGCTGACACACAAACCGTCCGTTGACCTCGACCCGTTGAGATGGTAGACAATTCAAGTCTGCCTGCGATGTGTCATTACTTGATAGCGCGCCAGCAATGACCAGCACCAGAATGATAGGAATAGCCAGCGCGATTATCGGGTGCTCACTTACCCATCGTATGAGCGGCGCCCAATTGTGTCCAAGCCAGTGAACTGCTTGAGGTCGAGGAGAACTCGCGGCGGACGTCGCCGCACGAGTGGCGAACTTGCTGCATTTCGGACAGTATCCGCTGGCGTAAAGTGACGCTCCACATTTGGTGCAATAACCGAAAGGCGCTGTCGATGCCGTATGAGGTGGAGGCGGTTGGGAAGGCGGAGCCGATTGGGAGGGAGGAGGCGATTGCGATGCATTTTGCCGTTTGTACGCGTCTAACTGCCTATCGTAGTCCCGACGCTTACTGGAATTTGAAAGTACGCCGTAGGCCTCGGTGATTTCTTTTGTTTTGTCCTCAGCTATCTTCCGAAGGTATGGGGCGAGATTGGCGATAGTGTCGGGATGGACCTGCTTTATGAGGTCTCGATACGCGTTTTTTATTTCGGACAGCGAGGCTGTCTCTTTAGCGCCCAGGACTGTGTAATATGTCTCGTCACTCATCGTTAGCCCTGCGGTAAGAATCGACTCGCGTCTGTGATAGCAGCACGCAGTTTCTTAGGCGAGACGTGGGTCGCAAGGTCAGAACGGGTTGCCAACTGTTTGAGGAAATTCTTGTCCGCGTCATCAGTTCCAATGCAGATGATGTCGATACCCCGCACCTTCAACGTCGCAGCGACCTGAAGAGCACTATCGTTGTCATTGCTCTGGCCGTCCGTCACAACTACAACTGCCGCAAGTTCCCGGAACTTCCCAGCTAGGATGAGACCTGCCGCTAGGTCAGTTGTTCCGCCGACGAGACCAACATCGACACGAGCAATCTTCCTCGCAAAGCGGTCGGCGTCTGCCGTAGGGTCACACACCATTGCAGCGCGGTCGGCGAAGACAGCAAGTGCTGTTGCGTAGGATTTTATGATTGCCGAATGCGCGAAATCGATTGCACCATTCCTTGCCTGCTCAATCTTCGCTCCAGCCATGCTTCCCGACGTGTCAATCAGAAGTAGGCAGGTACGCGGCGACGTCCGTACCTCAGTTTCAACACCGTCAGCCGCCCTGAGGGACAACTTACCCTCTTTGTTAAGGGTGAGTAATTTTCTCATCTCATTGTGGGACACTTGGCACGGCGGGAAGTCGTGCACAGAAAAGTCTGATTGCGGCAGCAAGCAAAGTCAATAGCACTCTTGAGCGGTGGCCTAAATGAATGCAATGTCATCATCTGGCATAGAATCCTGGGCGGACTATTTCGGAATCCAGACAAAGGAACTCTGTTCCGTTCCTTCAGGTTCACATTTCTTACAGTCGAACTTTTTCCAACCTGAACCAATACCCTCAATTCGTTTTTCCGACAATAAATCAATTTCGTAATCATTGTCGCGGCGGCACCAATTGGTCATATTTTGTCCATATTTTTGGTAGGTACAGGGGAAGCTCATGTGCATCTTCCCTTTCCACTTCCCGTCCGCATTTTTCTTCAATTCGCTCCTTACGAATCCTCCACGGGACTTAATTTCAGCGGGAATGTTAGCCCACTCCGTATATAAGTAGTCACCGTCTTGCCTTACGTCGAAATCACGTCCGCTCGTCATAGAAGTCCAGTGAGAAACCTTCAAGATAGAGCCTCCACTGGTGTCTGAAACAGAATCTAGCGGTTTTACCTGTTTCTGTGCTGACACGAGTAGTGATGCTACTTCATCGCTCGGTACTGCGAAGTTGAGATTCTGACCCAATTCCAAATTCACACCCCACGTGATAACACCAATGACCTGGTTCTTCATGTCAAGTAAAGGGCCGCCGCTGTTTCCATGCGATACGGGAGCGGTCGTCTGAAGCCACTTTTTGTCCGCGACTTCTCGAAAAGCACTAACGATTCCGTCGGAAACAGTTCCCTCAAGGCCGAGCGGACTACCTATAGCGATGACGTGGTCTCCAGGGTGTACTTTGTCACAATCTCCAATTGACAAAAAGGCGAGATTCTTTCCGTTCACCTTGATGATTGCTAAATCTTTATCAGAGTCGAAGGCAAGAATGCCGCTGACCGGAAAAAAGGCTCCATTCGATAGCTTGGCCACCGCAGAGTGTGCGTCCTTGATGACATGGTAGTTGGTCACCACTTCGCCATCCGCCGAGACAATAAACCCACTTCCCAAAGCGGTTTCCTGTCCGCTAGAGTCCGAAATGACTATCAAGACGACAGCGTCACTGCTGCGTTTCACAATCTCGGCAACATCCTGCTGTCCAACAACGTACGATGAAAGCAGGAAACAAAGGGACGCGAGAACTACGCTGAACTGAAGTGGCCGCATGTTTTACCTCCAGCCGTCAAACACCGAAGTCTAGCAATGAAAAGCGAGAAGGTCTTGTTACCACCGTGCTGCAAGTCTGTCCGGAATTAGTAATTCTCCAAGCGGGAAATGACGCAGCCGGGTGTCTTCCTTTCGTCGTGCGCACATTGAACGCCCCTGTAGCGCACACCCGTCCGGGTATCTAGGATTCCGCCTTCTGTCACGATATAACGCCCGTTCTGTCCGTTAACGTAGAAAAACCACAACGAGACAGATAGCGGCGTGAGCAGAGCTATGCGGAACCACATTTTTCAGTTCTCCCATGATGGAGGTATTCTGACCGCAACGTGCATGACTGTCGGTGACCCGCGTCACGCACGCATGGGATAGAATTCGGGCGCAGCGCCATGACAATTGACTTACCTAATGTGCTCTTCACCGCATTTTTCGCGCTCGGCGGCAGCGTAGCAATTCCTGCCTCTGTTGCCTGGCTACTGAAGTCGGTATTGAGTGAATGGCTTGCCCGACGAACCAAACAGTTTGAAGTGCAGCTCAAATCCGATGCTGAAATAGAAGTTGAGCGATTAAAGAACGCGCTTCAGATTGCCGCCACAGAGCATCAGGTTCGATTCTCGAAAATGCATGAGAAGCGGGCTGAGGTCATTGAGAAGCTGTACCAGATGCTCACGGAGGTCTATTGGGAGGGCCAACGGTTCGTTATGACCAGCGAAAATAGCCCCTTGGAGTACCAAAAGAAGAAGTTCGCAAGTGTGGAACCAAAACTGTTAGAAACTTTCTGGTTCCTGGAGAATAATCGCATCTTTCTGCCGAAGGACCTCTGTGACATGCTGTACCGACACTATGACCAAGTTAACAAGGCGGTCTACGCGGCACGGAGCTTCGGGCGTATCGAAAATCCTAATGAGCATGTGGCGCGACAAAGTGCTGATGCTTTCACGAAGATGTACGAAGATTTTGAAACGGACATCCCTACCGCCCGAAAAGCGCTGGAGACGGAGTTTCGCAAAATGCTCGGAGTTGAGTCGAACGGCGTGAAGGCATGAGTATGGTTTCCGTGGATGCTAGGCAAACGGGAGCGGGCCAGACTAAAACGAGATTGCCCGTGCGCAGCGATTTTTTCCACAGAAAACAGTTTACGAAACTCGCAAACCCACTGTGGTAGCATTTCGGTGCTCGCAGCGTAGCGTCACCCAATGTCAGAAGAGACCGCCCACGAGGTTTTCCCCAGTCCAGTTGTGAAAACTGTTGCCTTTGAAGTCAGATTCCCAAACCTGTTTTTTATCGAAACGCGCATTGGCGAATATCAAGTCCAGGTAATGAAGGACTTCCCGCAATCCGAGTTGCTTCACAAGAGGCTAATGTTTATCGGGCCGTTGGAAAACGCGCAAGAGCTGTCGAAGCAATCCGGGGATATGGGCGTTGAGAAAGTATGGGTATTCAAATCTACGACCGGCACTAAGCTGGAAATCACCAGCAGGAACTTAGTTGTGAGTTCAGAGCGACACAGCTCCTATAAGCACGGAGACCAAAACTCTTTTCGCTCTGTGATTCAGAGGGCGACTGCCCCGTTCTTTCGGATGATTAGTATTCCAGTCGCGCTGCGGGTGGGTGTCCGTTATACAAACGAGTGCCCGATATTCGACAGAAATACTGAACGCTTCATCGGGTGCTACAATAGCATCCTTCCCCTCAATCGCTTTCGGTTGGAAGATGTTTCCAACATGGACTGCGCCGTCGTAACGAATTTGGAAAAATGCCAGTTCAGGCATCTTGAATCGATGAAACTTAATCCTAATGGCGGGCAATTGATTCTCGACCTCGATGCTTGGATGGAAAACGTACCATCAGAGATAGTGATGCCCACCACAGATGTCCTACATGAGGCAATTTCCACCAATTTCCGAAACACGGTGAAACAACCAATTATTGATTTTATGAGGACCCCCAAGGGAGCTTAATATGACCGGCGCGATAGACAACGACATGTTAAGAAACTTTTCTGCCGGTGGCACAGGTTCGACCCCAGCCACGTCCGTGAAAACGGCCACCTTCGAGTTCGACCAGTACGAGGTTGTTCTCGCGCTCACGGAAGAGAATCGGGTTATTTGCGTGCTTGAAGTGCGTACTAAAAAAGATTTTCGCAGTATCGAACAGAAAATTGGTTCCACAGGCTACATTGATGTGGAGCAGTACATTAAGTGACGCAATAACAGAGAGCCGCCTTGTCTGCTTTTTATGCTGAGCCTCCATCACAAATTTTTCGTTTGGGCGACATTGTCACGGGCTTCCAGCATCCGGCATTTCAGATAGACAAGCCCGGCAGTGATGAAATAGATACACATCTAAAAATCCACCTGACGCGGCCTTTGTATTTTGCGGTCATGACGCCGTGCTGTTCCATCGAAAACCAATGCATATCGTTGGCACCCTTGATTGAGCTTCGTCATAAATTCTTCGAATTTCCCCGACTCGTAGAGGACATGACGCGGTTGAACATCACTATGAAACCAGAAGAATCACTGCCACCGAAGGCGTGGGACAATTTGCCCCTGGAACAGAAGGGTGAGTTGTTGGCGAAGGGTGACTCATATATTTTTCTCCAGTACTTCGTCTATCAACCGCACGCATTCCTTAAGCCCTATGCACTGAAAAAAGGCAGTCAAGTCTGGCCGGACATTGGGTATCGTATGGTTGACTTCAAGCAGACGTTTCGGGTGGACTGCAGCCAAATAGAGCGCAACCGTCCCGCACCCGTGGGTACAAAGCTATTGGAGTTGTCCATTGCCGCACGAAGTCAACTTCGAGACAAGCTCGCTCATTTCTTTGGCCGCATGCCGGACGAAGACCGGGTCTAACACATTGGCTTGCTTTCCGTGCGGCTCGCGCCACACTATTTCTTCCAAACTCGGGCACGTCCGTCCAGATTGAAGCAAATCGGAGCGGGCTTGATGTGGCCTACTGCGCTTCGGCTGCAGCTGCGATGGCAAAGTATACGCGTGTTCAGTCATCACGCTGGCCGAGATGCCAAACCAACTATCCCGGCGCCGGGTCAGAGCTGCTGTGCTAGTCTTCTTCATGTCCTGTTTGACCATAGACTCTTGCTGCAGGATGAGCACGCGGCGTGTGAGGATGTTAAGCTGATGCGCGAGTCAGAGCCGGAAAATCGCGCCGCGATTGCGCGACTCCAATATATCGCGGACGGAATCAGCCAAAAATTGAGAGACCGCTTAGCGGTATGCCTGAAGTGCAAGACAACGAGCTGACCTCATGCCCATGCCACGATTCTTCTGGCTCTCGGCATCTGCCGCAGTACTGATAATTGCGGCATCCGCGTCTTACTTCTTGATAGTGTCTATGCCTGCCGCCCAACTGCACAGAGATGAGTTGGCCGCTGAAGCTGCCAAGCAACGGGCGGGCGAGAAACAAATCTCCGATTGTGCAGAACAAGCGCGCCTCGCCGGAGAGGACATGGGGCGGCACTCATCTGTCTTGGGGCCCCCATCCCGAGTTGCAGGCGTGAGCAATCACTACAACCGCAAATTGAGCAAGTGTATTGTGGATGTGCAGACGGCGCAAACGGACGGCGTCACTGAAACGCTCATGGACGCCTATGAACAATCGTACCTTCTCTACTGCTTCACTACTACGAAATTAGGCCGCTGCGTAGATGCCCTTTCAAATACATCCATTGACCCTGCGGAAGCGGATAAGCGGATAGACGCGCTGCTCAGGGAGTGAATGATGGGTTCATCATGGTGTGCACGCTATTTCTAAGCCGTGGACCATAAGGTGACGGACTTACGGGACGATGCGAATGCGAGTGACGGCACTTGTGGTCTTGCTCATGGCGTGCGGGGTAGGTCTTGGGCAAACTCAGTTCACTCACAACCGATTCACTGAGAATGGTAAGACGTTCTCTCAAGATGGCTCGGCCATGGTAGCTAATTGCCTGACCAAAATCGAAACTTCTCAAATGGACCCGCTTCTATGCGCCGCGTACATCACCGGCATAGCAGACCTTCTAGCGGACGGAGATATTTGCATTCCGCCGGAAGTAGAGGCGAAGCGATTAGTGGATGTTTTCTTGAAGTATTCTGAAAAGCATCAAGAGCTGTTACACGGTCCGGCTTCGCGCCTAGTTGAGAAGTCCTTGAAGGAAGAGTTTCCTTGCAGGCACTGAAGGCGGGCTTCAGCGGTGCCATTTCCCCGCCGTTCGGGCCAGCGTTATTTGTTCTACGCTCGGGCAAGGTCTCCCGTCGAGGTGGAAGCAAACCGGAACGGGATTAATGTGCCCCTTCTGCGTTTGAATTGTGCTTTGTGATGGCAAAGTGTAGCGCGGAAATAGAGCTGCCGGTATCAGTGACGTACGTCACGTGCCCCGTATCCAACCTGAGCGTAAAATGCCGCGCATGAATTACCAAACAATAAGAATCCTACTTCTGTGTTCTCTATGCGCCGGATGCATTTCAGCTCAGACCTCCGGAAATGAGCCATCCGGAGCGCAAGATAGCTCACCACCTGTAGCGGAGTGCCGCAGGAATGGTGACCTTTGGCTGCATGAGGGTATACCAGCGGTACAGAAGTTGGCTATCGCTGACCTATATTCTCGCAACCAATTCATGGAGCGATGTTCGAGCGCACATCCCGGCAATTTTTCGCACCGGCAGGAATGGCAAGTGCTAGACCGAGCATACCGAGAAGAAATTGGAATGCGGGCACTCTCGTTTATTGCACGGCACAATCTAAAGGACAAATTCATGCAGGAGGACGCCGCTGGTACACGGTGACGTGGAAGGTCATTAGGGAGGGCACAAACGTGCGCTCTAAACGCGCTCCGTTTGTCCGTTTAGGCTTGATTCCTACGGCTTCTGATGTCATCCACTGCTCTTCCGATGATTCAGCGGCAACCTCCGTGAGGGTTCGCGCAAGGTGTGACGAAAATCATTGCGCGATTTGCTCACTTGCCTTAGCATTTCGCGCTGGAGTGAAACCCACGTAACTTACTGATTTTGAAATGGTCGGGACGGCGAGATTTGAACTCGCGACCCCTTGCACCCCAAGCAAGTGCGCTACCAGGCTGCGCCACGTCCCGACTGGAGAGGAATCCGTTGAGCTGATGCTTCACAAAACCGCTTCAG
>Ga0126381_100004717_pt1 | contig 14886 bp, 12 predicted proteins | sample PanSoiMetPlot_28_FD_96465 | JGI IMG/M metagenome (GOLD analysis project Ga0126381, IMG submission 96465) | Tropical forest soil microbial communities from Panama - MetaG Plot_28 | ecosystem: Environmental > Terrestrial > Soil > Tropical forest > Bulk soil | place: Panama | collected 2016-02-17
CGCCGCCTGTCCGGCGCCGGCATCCACAACCTCAAAATTTTATTCGGCTTGGGATTCGCGTTTCTGCTTGCGTGGCTCGCGGATGTTGCCGGTCTGGCGACGCTGGTTGGCGCGTTTGCTGCTGGCATGATTCTGAACGACTTCTTCGATTCGGAGTTGGCTGGCGAATCGCTTCAGAAATTGTTGTCGCCCGTGGAATCACTGGTCGTGCCGCTCTTTTTTGTCTGGATGGGCATCCAGGTAAAGCTCGAAACCCTGGGCACCCGGGACATCCTGATTTCCGGCCTGGCGCTCACCGCCGCGGCCATCCTCGGAAAACTGGTCAGCGGCTTGGCATGTCCTGACTCCATGAATCGCTGGGCCGTGGGCATCGGGATGATTCCCCGTGGAGAGGTGGGTCTGATCTTCGCCGGAATCGGAAAAGCCATTGGCGTAATCGACGACGGCTTGTTCTCGGCCATCGTCATTATGGTCATGATCACCACCCTTCTCCCGCCCGTCCTGCTGCGATACACCTTCGGACAAAACCTGGCGTCGCCTTTGCGCTGACACCCCTGGCACGATTTTGGGATTGCCCGCTGTGATTCGATTCCCATCATCTTTCTCGGAAAAATGTTGGATTGCTGTTGATCCGCGTCTGGGAATTTGTGTCTACCCCTTGACGATCTACACTATCTGTTGTAGATAATCATAGTATGGGAAAACCGAACGATCTGGTGCAGGGCACTCTCGACCTCCTGATTCTCAGAACCGTTTCCCGCGAACCGCAACACGGCTGGGCCATCGCCAAGCGTATTCAACAGGTTTCTGGGGACGTCCTGCAGGTCCAGCAAGGTTCACTGTACCCGGCCCTCCACCGCTTGGAACAGAAAAAGTGGATCAAGTCCAAATGGGCAGAAACCGAGACGGGACGACAAGCCAAATTCTATTTGCTGACGACCGCCGGCAAGGCACAGCTGGAAAAAGAAGCGGCCAATTGGAGCCGGCTTTCCGCTGCAATCAATCTGGTATTAGAAACCGAGTAAGCGCGAGGCGTGATGCTTTGGCTGGAAGGTTTGCGGTTACGATGGCAGTCGCTGTTCGGGCGTGACCCCGCGGCGCAGGAACTGAACCGTGAAATTCAATTTCACCTGGAGCAGCAGATCTCTGCAAACCTGGCTCTCGACATGAGCCCCACCGAGGCTCGCGCCGCTGCCATGCGGGTTTTCGGCAACTCAACCGTGGTCAAGGAAGAGACTCGCGAGACCTGGGGCTGGACTTGGTTGGAACAGCTGGTTCAGGACCTTCAATTCGCTGGCCGGCAACTTAGAAAAACCCCGGGATTCACCGCCACAGCTGTCCTCACACGGGCCTTGGGGATCGGCGCCAACACCGCCATCTTTACCCTGGTGGACGCGGTCATGATGAGAAATCTGCCGGCAACCGACCCGAAGACCCTGGTGCGCATTGGTGACAACAGCGACTGCTGTGTGAACCGTGGCGACGTGGATAGCGGAGACTATGCGTTGTTTTCCACCGAGATCTATGAACGCCTGAAGAAGTATGCGCCTGAGTTCGAAGAGTTGGCGGCTATGCAGGCCGGCTTTGCATGGCGGCCGGTGGTCGCTCGGCGCGATGGAAGCAGGGAAAACGCGCGATCAGTGATGGGAGAGTTCGTCTCGGGTAATTATTTTCAGACCTTTGGATTGCAGCCGACGGCAGGAAGATTATTTTCCGATTCTGATGACGCGAAGGGCGCACCGATGGTTGCGGTGATGAGTCACGCGGCGTGGGAAAGCAACTATTCCGGCAGCGCGTCGGTGGTCGGGAGCACTCTCTTGATCAACACCAAAGCCGTGACCGTTGTGGGGATCGCGCCCGAGGGATTCTCCGGCGACCGCCTGTCGGCGATGCCGCCTGAATTGTATTTGCCAATCGAGACGATGTCGGTCATTTCCAGTGCCTCGTATATACATGACCCGAACGTTAGCTGGCTCTACCTGATTGGGCGCGTGAAGCCGGCCACGCAACTAAGGCCGTTGCAGGAAAAGCTGGGCGTAATGGTCAAAGAATGGCTGAAGGAAACCGCCATATTTTCCAATGAGCCGGATAAGAATTTGCCGGAAAAAACGCACGTGGTTTTGACGCACGAGCCAGACCGTGGTCGGATTGGCCATCGGGATTCCAGCGGCGTTCCTATGCGTTCGATTTGTAAGCAGCCAGCTTTTTGAGATCCCGGGTGTGGATTTGACGGTCATGCTGATCGCGGTTTTGGCGCTCGCGTCGGCGTCGTTGCTGGCCGGGATGATACCTGCCCGGGGAGCGGCGCTCACCGAGCCTGCTCAGACCTTGCGGGCGGAATGAGTCGCAGACTGGCTTGCGTTTCGCAGGGGCACTGCTGGCCGGCTTTTTCGCCGCTACGAACTCCTGTGCAGCTTGGGCCGTCATGGCCTGCACAGTGTCCTGGCAGGCTGCTGCGCGAAGGCGGATATCTATCTGACAGGTTGGCGCGAGAGCCAGCCTCGCTGAAGAATCCTAAATTGGACAACGAAGGGACGCTCAGCACGTTTTTCAGCACTCCGATAGTCCATTTATACTATTGTGTGACTGTGCTCACCTTCCGATAATCCTGCAACTCTGACTTAGTCGAGGCAATTAGTGTTTGTGCCCAGCATTGGTGAATCTCTGTCCCTGGTGACTTTCAGGGGAGTGTGATTTCGATGAGGTCTGTAGTCCGGTTGCTCTGTTTGTGCGTGCTATCGGCATTCTTCGTGCTTTACGGCAATTCTCAGCAAGTCACAGGAATCATTCGCGGAACAGTCTACGATCCCAGCGGTGCGACGATATATTCGGCCACCGTAACGGTCACGCAGCTCGAAACCGGTTTCACCCGCGCCGCCACGTCTGGCGCGCAAGGCGAATTCACGCTGCTCGAGCTCCCCATTGGACACTACCGAGTGCAGGTGGACGCCGGAGGCTTCCAAAAATTTCAGCAAGAAGGCAGGTAATCAATACGGCGGAACATTTGGGGGTCCAGTTCACAAGGACAAGACCTTTTTCTTTCTTTACTACGAAGGCTTGCGCGAGCGCGCCGGCGAAACTCGCCAGACCACTGTTCCTTCCCTGAAGGAACGCACCGGAGATTTTGCGGAGCTTTGCCGAAGCGGATTCGATGCTGCTGGCTTTTGTAAGGACGCCGATCCAAACAACCAGCTCCTGCTCTTCCAATTTGTTGGCGGCCAGCCTGTTCCCACCCCGCTTCCGTTCAACCAGTTGCCCTTCATCAATCCCATCTCGCAGAGCATTCTGGATTTCTATCCGAGGCCGAATGTCGGAAACAATACTTTCGTTTCAACATTGAACAAGTCCACCGACAACGATCAGTTCGGTGCCCGGTTGGACCACTATTTGACGCCGCGCGACGTTTTGAATTTCCGCTACATCTTTAGCCAGGGGAATGCTCTCGATCCGCTCTCCACCGCGGGCGCCAATGTTCCAGGATTTCCCGTCGGTGAGCAACATCGCGCGCAAAGCTTTGTGGCTGCGGAAACGCATACGTTTTCGCCATCGCTTGTCGGCTTAGCGCGACTGTCCTTTCTTCGTAATCGCTTCCTGTTTAACGAACATCTGAATCACACAACCCCAGCCAGCCTGGGCTTCAGTTACTCTCCTTCGCTCGCGGAGGCCATTGGGCCGCCATTCATTCAAGTCTCAGGCTTCGCCTCCGTCGGCGATCCCATCACCGGTCCACGCAATACCTACGACAGCAATCTTGATGTTTCCGGATCGCTTACCTGGGTGCGCGGCCGCCATGAATTGAAATTCGGCGGCGGCTACCGCCACGAACGCTTGAACGTGTTGCAGGGAATCGCTACCAACGGATTTTTTGTGTTCGCTCCATTCCCGGTCACGAATTCATTTGCCAGTTTTCTGTTTGGCCAGCCGGTATTTTTTCTGCAGGGCGGCGGAGACCTTTCCCGCAATATTCGCGGCCACGATGTGAATTTCTACGCGCAAGATACTCTCAAACTGTCGTCGCGCTTGACCATCAGCTACGGATTGCGCTACGAATTGCCGTTTCCTTACACCGAACAAAAAAATCGCCAGAGTCTTTTTGTTCCCGGCGCGCAGTCGGTGGTATTTCCCACCGCTCCTGCCGGGCTCCTGTATCCCGGTGATCCCGGAGTTCCACGCGGCCTGATTCAGACTGACAAAAAAGCGTTCGCGCCGCGCGTCGGACTTGCTTGGGATCCCGCCGGCAACGGAAAGTTACTTGTTTCTTCGGCGTACGGAATTTTTTACGATCCCTATTACACTGGCCAGGGGGGGCCGTTGCAAACGCCCATCAGCGCGCCGCCGTATCTGCAGACCCCGCAGGTCAGTTTTCCAAATTTCCAGGATCCCTTTAATGGCCAGAATCCATTCGATCAAAGTTTCGCGCAGCCCATGACGCTGCTCACTCTCGATCCGAAACTCGGTCTGCCCTATGCGCAAGATTGGAACCTAAACGCGCAGCGCTCGTTCGGCAACAACTGGATTTTTGAAATCGGCTACATCGGAACCAAGGGCACCAAACTTCCGCGATTTATTGAAGCAAATCCCGCCGTTTCCATTCCCGGCCAAACCACACAGGACAACGCGGATCAGCGGCGGCTATTCTCCGGTTGCACTGTTGCGCAAGCGAGCCCCTGCAGCTATTCCTCGGTTGGCGAAATTTCCGGCATCGCCAATTCCACTTACCACGCATTGCAGACCAGTTTGCGCAAACGTTTCTCGCAAGGTTTTTCCATGCTCGGTTCGTATACGTTTTCAAAAACGCTGGATGACGTGTCTTCGTTCAACATCACCGGATCGGCTTCCCAGAGCACCGCGGGTGAAAATGATCTGGCACAAAATCCGTTCAGACTCAGCGCCGAACACGGCCGTTCACTTTTCGATGCGCGGCACCGCTTTGTAATCAGCTACCAATGGGACCTGCCTTTTTTCCACGGCTCCCATGAGTGGTATGCGCATGTTCTTGGCGGCTGGCAAGCGAACGGCATTACCACCCTCATGAGCGGAACACCGTTTACGGTGTACGATTCGGCTGGCGTTTCTGCGCAGGGTGGCGCGCCGGAAATTTCCGGATTCCCGAGCGACCGGCCGAATCTGGTCGGCGATCCGACCAGGGGCGCGTGTCCGAACGGAGCACGGGCGGGAAATCCGACCTGCTGGTTCAATCCCGGCGCGTTTCAGAGACTCGATCCAGTCACGCAGATCGGGCAATTCGGAAACGCCGGACGCAACATCGTGACCGGGCCTGGCGTGCAGCAATGGGATTTTTCCGCGCTGAAGAATTTCAAGTTCACGGAATCGAAGGACCTGCAATTCCGGGCGGAGTTTTTCAACATTTTCAATCACGCGAATTTCGGCGTTCCAGTAAACGACGTGAACAGTCCGAACACCGGAGAAATTCAGACGTCGCAGCCCGGGCGGCTGGTGCAATTCGCGCTGAAATTTCTTTTCTGAGCTTTCCTTGCGTTTTAAGAGCGGTATTGCGCCGCAGCCGAGTCAAGGCTGGAACACTCAGCGGCATAAAGCCGCTGCTACACAAACGAAATCAGCGGTTGGCGGCGGCCAGACGGCGCGTGACGTAATCGTTCACATAGGTGGTGAACGCTTCGTTGATGCGTCGCGTTATGGGGCCAGGCGCGCCGGAAAACTTGTGGCCGGCGATTTCTCCCACGCCAATCACATTGCGGTTGGTGGAGGAAATTAAAATTTCGTCGGCGGCGTAAAGATCAGAAAGCTGCAGCGATTGTTCCTTCACGGCGACACCGGCTTCGCCGGCAATTTCAAATAGGATGCTGCGGGTGACGCCTTCGAGACAGCCGGAATTGAGCGGCGGGGTGAGAATGGTGTCACCCTTGACGACGAAAATGTTTGCGGCGGTACATTCGGCAACTTCGCCTCGTTCATTGAGCATGATGACTTCGTCGAAGCTTTCTTTTTGCGCTTCGGCGACCGACCAAACATTGTTGAGCCAGGAAATGGTCTTGACCCCGGTAAGCGCGGAGGCGGCGTGACGGCCATGTTCACGGACGGCGAGACGGACGGGTTCGCGGTATTCGGGAAGCGGCGCGGTGTAAATGATGAGATCGACGGGGGGCTGTTTCTCGTCGCTGCGCCAGAAGGTGACCTGGTTGTAAACGAGATAGATACGAGCGCAGCCTTCGGTGACTTCGTTGGCCCGAATGACCTCCTGCAAATGGACGCGAACCCGCGGGCCGGGATAGAGCATCGGCAGGTGAATGATAGCGGCGTCTTTTTCTAGACGGCGCCAGTGGCGCTCAAAAGCAAACGCTTCGCCACGTACGATGCGCACGGTGGTGAAGAGTCCCCAGCCGTTGATCAGGCCGGCTTGTCCGGGAGAGAGGCGGACTTCTTCGATGGGCAACAGCTGGTGGTTATGAAAGACGTGGCGATGAATCAAGTTTCAAACCTCATGGGAGCGTGCCTCGCTGGGGAATGGGATAAGAAGTATTGTAACGGAATTCCGGACAGCGCATGGTGTGCGGCGGGCGGGGATCTCCGAAGCCGAACGAACTTGAAGCGCCGAAAGAATAAAAGAATGAAAAGGTGTAGGCGTGTGAGTCCAGCCAGGGTTTGGCGATGCGCGTCGATGGTTTGCGGAGGCTCCTGTTTTTTTCCGGGTGAAGGGGGCCCACACGGTATTGACAAAATGACAAATGCTGGGGTTGCACGAGAAAAAGCGGCAAAACAGGAAAACGCTCGGGTACCGGGTCCTGAAATCCTGTGGTTCCGGATGCGTCTCCGGCAAAGTCCTGAGCACGTTGATGGACGCTAACTGCGATTGCTCGACGGTGAGGGAGACGGTGAGGGAGTTGACGACAAGGGCGGGCGCACCTAACATGAGCGGGCGAACAGTGAGCTGGACGCGGAACTGAAGCGTGGACGCGGGGACTTGAGCGAACGGATTATTTCGCATTATCGAATCCTGGAAAAACTGGGCGGCGGAGGCATGGGCGTAGTGTACAAAGCCCAGGACACGCGACTGGACCATCAACAAGTGTTTGGAGAAGGATCGCGATTTGCGGTCCAGCACCAGCGCGCTGTCGCTCCGTTGCATCCCACTTCCGCGAGCGGAGCGATTGCGCCGGCGAAAGTTACCCAGATCAGCCACTGGAACAAGGGCATGAACGGTCCGGTGCTGTCGCCGGATGGACGCGCGGTGGCGTTTACCTCAGAGGTTGGAGGATATGAGCAAATTTTTGTAATGCTGACGTCGGGCGGCGAGCCTTTGCAGATTACCAGCGATGAAGACAACAAAGTGGTGTGGAGCTTTTCGGCGGACGGAACGCACATCCTGTACATGCGGCAACTAGGAGGCTTCGATACCTGGTCGGTGCCCACGTTGGGAGGAACGGCGAGTCATTTTGGGGCCGGGGTTGGATTTGTGCCATCGCCGGACGGTAAAAGCGTGATTTACGGCGACATGATGGAAGGCAAAGTGATGCAGTCGCCGGCGTCCGGTGGCCCAGGGCGGGAAATTTTCGACGTGAAGAAGGCGGGAGTGGCGCCGCGGACGGCGTTGGTGTATCCGGACGGGGCCAGCCTTTTGTTGCTGCTGGTAAATCCGGCTTTTCCGGACAGCGCGGAGTTTCAGCTGTTAAAACTGAACATCAGCAGCCACGAGCTTACGAAAATTGAGACGGTGACGGGAAGCGTAGGTTCAGTCACCTGGGGAGAGCCCGGCAAGACGCTGTTGCTGGACGGCAACGTGAACGGGCTAGTGAATCTCTGGGAGTACGACCTCGCGACAAAGGAATACAGGCAACTGACTTCCGGGGCCGGTCCTGACTATGCGCCGATGAAAGACCCGGGAGGAAAAGGGATTTTTTTCGTGAACGGGAAGCGATCGGGAATTTTGTCAGTGTATGACTTAAAGGCGAAAACCAGCACGGATATCGGAAGCGAACAGCCCGCGCAGCCGACACTGTCGCGCGATGGAAAGCACGTGATGTATGTGACGGCGCCGGAACCGGGACACATGGAGCTGTGGGTATCAAACACGGATGGCAGCGAGAAACTGAAACTGGCATCAGGAAAAGCGATTAGCACGGCCGACTGGTCGCCAGACGCTTCTGAATTGACCTACATGGTGAGCGATGAGGGAGGCAATGAGCGGCACTTCGCGGTGCGGCGTGACGGGAGTCATTTGCGGGAACTTCCGCATCCGCTGCCTCGGCTGTCCTCCGATGCGTTCACGCCAGATGGCAAGGAAATCTATCTGGCAGGATTCGAAACTGCAGGGGAACCCAGCATCTGGAAGCTGAAGTCCGACGGCTCGTCACCGGAGTTTTTCGCGAAGGGTTGCGGATTCGTAATCGATGTTTCGCCGGACGGGAAGTATCTTTTGACGTCGACCATCGACCGTGACCCCACCGGAATCTTCGCTCTGCGGATTGCCGACAAGACGTGTATCCCGGTTGTGACGAATGTGCTTTCCTTCGTGCCCCGCTTTAGCACGGACGGAAGGTCGATTGTGTACACCACCTCGGCGCGCGGAGAGGTCAGCGTGAACCGGGTGGGATGGTCGGACGGCAAGCCGGTGGGCAAGAGCCAGGCGGTGGCGAAACTGCCGTTCGCGTTTGCGCAAAGCAGCGGTGGGAATGGATACGACGTGGCGCGGGATCTTTGGAAGATTGTTTATGTACGGCCGAGCGGGCAGTTTGATTTGTATGTGCTGTCACAGAAATAGTCGGTCGTTGATTCTGCCTGGCTGGCGTTCCGAATTGATCGCGTGAATTGAGCGCAACAGGAGAAGACTGTGGGCGTGGTCGCGGGAGTGGATCTGGGCGGGACAGCGGTGAACTACACGCTGGTGAATGAGCAGGAGAGATTTATGATTGAGGGCCTGTGCGAGCACCCATCGCTGGCCAAGCAAGGGCCGGAGATTTGTTTGCGGCAGATCGCAGACGGGTTGAAAGCTGCGACCAATCGCGCGGGCGTGCAGCTTGAGGACGTGGTAGCGGTGGGGCTGGACACCCCGGGTCCGGCGAGCGCGGCGGGATTGTTGAGCGCGCGGGGATCTACCAATTTTGTGCACGCGAATTGGGCGGGATTCGATATTCGCGAAGGACTGGCGCACAAGTTGGGCAAGCCCGTTTCGTATTTGAATGATGCGAATGCAGCGGCGTTGTGGGGGCACTACGCGATTTTCGGCGCGAACAGCAAAGAGACTTCTATTTCGATCATCATCGGGACGGGGAATGGCGGTGGAATTATTCTGGATGGCAGCGTGGTGAAGGGAAAAAACGGATTTGGCGGCGAGTTGGGACATGTACTGATTCCTTATCAGAGTATTGTGGGAACCAACGGCATCCACCCGAAATGCAATTGCGGGCGCGTCGGCGATCTGGAGTCTTTGTGTTCGTTGACGGCGATTGAGCGAAATTTGTTGCCGTATTTTCTGCCGAAGTATTCCGGACACGAACTTGGGAAGCTGGACGCGCATCAGGCGGCGAAGCTGGTACGCGGGTTAGCGGACCAGGGCGATAGGTTGTGCAAAGAGATTTTCCGGGTGCAGGCGCATGCGCTGGGATTGTTCTTCGACGAGATGATCAATACGTTCGATCCCGATGCACTGATCGTGGGCGGCGGAGCGCTGGAAGCGAGCGCGGGATTTCAGAAATGGTTCATGGACGAGATTCGCGCGGGAATGCCGGATCAACGCGAAGAGCAAGCGGGAATCCCCATTTATGTGATACCCAACGGCGACACGGCTGGAGCGCGAGGAGCGGCGATTGAAGCGCTGAAGCTGGCCCGCCAAAGCGGGTTGATGTAAATACTCTGAAGTGCGATCCCCGGCCATTAATTCAGGTTCGGTGAGGCGCAGAGCGTGTGAATCGTGAAAATCCTCGCTAGAGCGGCAGGTGAACTTTGATCCTTTGAGAAGATTTGTCGACATACAAAGCGCGATCGGCGGCGACAAAAAGCTCATCGAGATTTTGGCCGTCAGTGGGATAGACCGCGACGCCAGCGCTGGCAGAGACTTGCGGTTCTTGGCCGTCGTTCGAAAGATGGTGGGAAACGCGCTCGGCGACCTGCAGAGCCGCCTGTGCGCTGGTCTCCGGAAGCACCAGGACGAATTCGTCGCCACCGTACCGGGCGGCGAGGTCGATTTCGCGGGAGTGGAAGCGCAGGGTGTCAGCGAGGCGGCACAGCGCGCGGCTGCCAACGAGGTGGCCATGAGTGTCATTAATTTTCTTGAGGTGATCGAGGTCAAACAGAATGATGGCGAAAGATTGATGCGAGCGGGCGTAGCGTTTGATTTCGGAATGAACTGATTCGATGAGGCGGCGATAGTTGGCCAGACCGGTTAGGGGATCACTGCCGGCCAGGTGGCGGACGTGGTCCTCGGCACGCTTGTGTTCGGTGGACTCGGCGGCGAGGAGCAGCGACGTCGTGGCCGCGATGGCCATAAAAGACTGCAGAAGCAGCAGAGAAGTATTTTGAGAGTTACGCGCGAACGGGCCGTAACCGTGCAACGTGCCCCAGGTGGCGACAATCGCCAGGACGCAGATTGCGGTGGCGGCCTTTCTGCGGCCGAAACGAAACGCAGCCCAAATGAGAAAAGGGAAGCAAAGATACTCGAACGGATAATTCTTCACGATGGAATGAAGCCCGATGCCAAAGACAAACCAAGCGGTTGAGAGCAGGCCGAGAAAAAGGAAAACCAGCTCCATCGCCTGCCTGCGGGTCCAATTGAAGCGGTGATTTTCGATCCACAGCAACAGAAATGGAGTGACGATGACGGCGCCAACGCTGTCTCCCAGCCACCAGGTGATCCAGATGGATGAATAGTGCGGCCATGCGGCCAATCCGCCCAGGACCAGCGTCGCGGAGCCAATAGAAGCGCTGATGGCGGTGCTGAACATGCCAGCAAGAAGTACGAACCTGAAAATATTCTGCGATCTTTGGAAGGCGTTGCGTCCCTCCGCGAAGCGAGAGACCAGATAGCATCCGGCCAGAGCTTCGAGCGTATTCCCGGTGGCGATGCCAATCGAAGTAAGAACTGTTCCCGCCGTGGTGAGGTTGACGAGGAAAGCTCCGGCAAAGATGGCGGGCCAGACGCGATAGCCGAAAAGCAGCATCGCGGCCAGCGCAATGCCGGTGCACGGCCAAACGGCGGAGGTACTGGCATTCAGGAAGGCCAGTTTGAGGGCGAGCTTCCCGGCGATGAAGTACAGCGCGGCCAGGCCCACGAGGAGGGCGAGATTTGCCGGCTTAGAGAAGCGAGACATGGTCGATTACTGCTGCACGCGGGAAAGACGACGGTCCACTCCCCTAACTCTGCGGCCAGAGCGGACAGCAGAAGGTAGTTTTCCTGCGTACACCCATTTTAGCGGCTGGCAGGGAATTGAAAAAAGCCATTGGCAGGAACTTACAGTCCTGGTAAACACCATATAAAACCTACTCGCCTCTAACGCTGACGTCTAGTCGCGAAGGGCGGAGCGGAGCGAGCTGGCGAGGGAAAGACTCTGCTTACCACGGCGGAAAAACAAAAAGGCGGGCAGATTGTTCTGCCCGCCTGGTGTGTGCCCGGCACAACGCCGGTGCGGTCGTGTTTCTTATTTACTTACCGGAAGCTGAGTTGCTGGCGGCCTGACCATTGGCTTTTGGGATGCTCACATAGCCGCTGATGGTGTCCTTGCCGACCTTGTTGATGACCAGTTCTTCGGGGATCTTGGTACCGCTCAGGTAGAAGAAGATCGGCTCATTCATCGACCGATTTTTCTTGACCAGGCTGCGATCTTCGGCGGTCATGGCCACGCTGTACTGTCCGCGCTTCTCATTGACGCCTTTGAGCTCGACAGTCAAGTTGCCGACCTTCTGGGGCTTGTTCTTGCCGGCGATTGTGAATTCGACGTAGTCGCGTTCGCCCAGGCGGCGCAGCTGATCGATTTCGTCGTGGTTGCGAGCAATGAGCGTGCCCATTTCGCTACGAGCCATTTTCAGGTCGTCACGAGTGGTATCGAGATCGGTGCGCACGCCGACAACCTTGGTGTCCACGTTCTTCAGGTCATCATTCGCGGCCTTGGTGGCCAACTCGGTGTGCACACTGGTGTCGAGAGCAGTGAGCTTCGTGGTGGTGTCTTCCACCGCCTTGGCGGCTTCCGCGCGCGCCTTCTTCAATTGGCCCTGGGTAATCTTGAGCTTATCAGTAACCACTTTGAGGTCGCCTTGCAGGTCGGCATTCGTCTTTTCGTCCTGAACCAGGCGATCTTTCAATGAGGTCATGTCTTGCTCAACGCCGGTCTTGAGGGTGTTGACCTGCGATGCTACTTGCTGCTGCGTCGAGTCCAGCTTGGATGATGCGTTCCAGCCAAAAGCCAATCCGCCGACCGCGACCAGGCCCAAAACGATGATGGCTGGCAACTGCCAGGAAGCACCGCCCTTATTTTCCACTGTATAATCTTCGCTCATTGCGAGTAACTCTCCTCTTCTGGGGAACCCTTTGCGGCTCTCACCCCGAACAAATCGATCTCTCGAAATCCCAACAGATACCAGAAAAGGTGCATGTGCGAAGCCAAAGACGCCGCGGCAGGTCAGGGTGCGAACCAACCTAGTAAGCCATTATGAGTGATTGGGTTATGAGGCTGAGGGTCAAAACTCATCGATGCGCGGGGAGGTACTAGTCCTAGCAATCTTTACGCGGGTGTAATGTGGGGACGCAAAATTTTCGGGTTAGGTGGGTCAAAGATTCAGTGAAGGGTCCAGGGAGCGCAGCTCGCAGCGCAGTTGCGCAGGGTCAAGATACTGGAAAGTGTGCAGACCGAGAGAGCGAGCGGCTTCAACGTTTGCCAGTAGGTCGTCGATGAACACCGCTTGTCCGGCCAGGGTCTTCACGGCTTTTAAGGCAGCCTGAAACATCACAGGTGACGGCTTGCTGGCGCGGACAGAACAGGAATAGATTCGCGCTCTCGCTGGAAAGTATTCAAAGAAGGAGTAGTGCGATTCGAGGAATTGAACGTGGATAGGATCGGTGTTGGACAGCAGGGCCAGCTTCAGTTTCCTGGAGAGAGTTTTGAAAAGATCGTCAGAATGAATCGGCGCCGGATCCAAAGCGCGGTTCCAGGCTTCGCGGAATTCCTCAAATTTCAAAGGACTGCCCAGGCGCTTGGTGATGTGAAGGTGCCAGTCGTGCGGCGAGATGCGGCCTTCCTGCCAGTCGCGCCAGCGGGGATCTTTCTCGATCACCGCCCAGAGTTCTTCGGATGAAAGCGACACTCCGTGGGACAGACCTTCGATGGCGCGAGGCAGGTCTAGTCTTACGAGGACGCGGCCGATATCGAAGATGGCGGCCTTAAGCGGAGGGTTTGCCATGTTTGGGTCGATCGTCAATTGGAAGACACGGGCTTAGAAGACGCGGGCTGCGCGGCCGGTTTCCTGCTCTTCAAGAAGCCGATGATGGCAGGAAGAATGGAAATCAGCACTACCACTGCGATGACGTAATGAATGTACTTGCCAATATTTGGAATGGAGCGGCCAAGGGTGTAGCCGCCAAGAATCATCGCGCCGACCCAGAAGATTCCGCCGAAAATATCAAAGATCAAATATCTTCCGTAAGGCATGCCAGCCGCGCCCGCTACCGGGGGGCAGAAAGTGCGAATAATGGGAGCAAAGCGTGCGAGGATGACCGCGCGCCCGCCATATTTTTCGTAGAAATCGTGGGCTTGTTGAAGATGTTTGCGACGGAAAAAGAAGGAATCCTGACGCTTGTAAAGAGCGGCTCCGGCCGAGCGGCCGATCCAGTAACCGAGCTGATCGCCGACGATGGCGCACAGCATCACCGGAAGCAACCACTTCAGCAGTAGCGCGGGCAGAGGAATGGCAGCGAAGGCGGCAAAAATGCCCGCAGTGATCAGCAGGGAATCGCCGGGTAAAAAGAAGCCAAAGAAAAGACCGGTTTCCACGAACACGATGCCGCAAATCAGCGCGGGACCGCCTGATTGAACGAGTCCTCTCAGTCCTTCGGGGTCGAAAAGCGAGTGGAGAAAGTGGAGAAGAGATTCGAGCACGCGTCCTGATTCCTTTTCACGGCAACCCAGTGGGCCACAGAGGGCGCGGGGACAAAGAAGCGCTCACGGCCCGCTGAGAAAATGTCTATTCCCATACGGTAGCAGAAAACGCCGGGATCGCCGCCAGCGTCAATCAGGCGAATTAACAAAGTGCAAACGGGGAGACCATGAAGCGAACGAGAGATCATCGCAGCGCCCCGACCAGCCACAGTTGCGAGAGCGCGGCATCAGCAGAAACCATGGCGGAATGTTCGGCGGCGCGAAGCAACTTCTGAATGCGGGGCAGAGCGCGCTCGGCAGCGGCAGCGCCGGCTTCGATAGCCTCGCCGGCGCGATCGAAATCATCCCAAGCCAGTGAATTGACGTCCGGACGAATGACCAAGTCGGCGTGGCGTTCCCAACTATCTTGCTGATGCTTTTGTGCTGCGGAGATGGCCCGGGCAACGACCTGGAACATATTGGTTGGAGCGCCGCGGTGGCCGTCCTGAACGCCAACCGAAACTCCGACAACGATGTTGCCGCCGAGTTCGCGCGCCGCCTGTGTCGGGACAGGGGCAACCAGACCGCCATCGGCAAGGCAACGAGTGCCAATCTGAATCGGCTCAAACAGGCCGGGGAAAGCGCAACTGGCGCGGATGGCTTCGACCAGCGGGCCTTGCCTGAATACGACGGGATCGCCAGTCGCCAAGTCGGTGGCCACGACAGAGAGCGGAATCTTCATGTCCTCAAATTGTCTGGAATCGAAGACGCGCTCGATCAGGTCGGCCAGGCGATGATTGCTGGCCAGGCCGAGACGGGAGACGCTCCAGCGAGCGATATCGCG
>Ga0126381_100004721_pt1 | contig 14876 bp, 10 predicted proteins | sample PanSoiMetPlot_28_FD_96465 | JGI IMG/M metagenome (GOLD analysis project Ga0126381, IMG submission 96465) | Tropical forest soil microbial communities from Panama - MetaG Plot_28 | ecosystem: Environmental > Terrestrial > Soil > Tropical forest > Bulk soil | place: Panama | collected 2016-02-17
ACGTGGTTCGCAGCATGAACAACGATTTCGCCAAACAAGGGAAATTTTATCGGGATAGTCTGGATGTGCGCCTGGAAGCAGAGAAAGTTGCAGGCGGCTCGTTCGAGGAATTTTTTCAGAAGTATGTCTCCGGCACGGAACCGTTTCCCTATCAACAGATACTTGGCCTTGCTGGACTGCATCTGCGCTCCACGGAACGCCGGTTCGCTACGTTGGGCTTTGCGGGCGAGCGCGAAGCGAGCGGTGGATTCGTCTTGAAGGCGGTGGACGCCGACGGGCCTGCTTCTCAGGCGGGATTGCGAGTTGGTGATGCCATCCTTACCTGGAACGGCGGAGAAGTGCCGCGACGCCCCGGGCGCTGGGTGATGGACCAGAATCCCGGCGACTTGCTGACGCTGCGGATTCGGCGGGAAGACAAAGAACTCTCCGTCCAATTCCGGCTTGGTGAATTCAAAAAAACTGCTTACGAAGTGCTGGAAGACACGCAGGCCACCGACAAAGCGCGGCGCATCCGCGAAGGCTTGCTGCGCGGCGAAACCTCGACAGCGGCACATCGGTAGCGGCATGCCAATCCTTTGACTGGAAAAGATCCTGACTCATCAGCTTTCACTTGACCTGCCACGCGGGATTCGAGAGAGTCTTGCCTGCCCGCCCGGCAGGCGGGCCTGTTTATGCTGCGAACGCTTTTCATCGCGATATTCTTGTCTCTCTATATCCTGATTGTCGGGCCGCCTCTGCTCCTCTACACATTGATGACTAAGGACCCAGACCCAATCTATTGGGGTGGGGTCAGGGGGGTGATGTTTTTTGTCCGCGCCGTTGGCGTGCGCGTACGCGTGAAAGGCTTGGAGCGCATTCCTCGCGGCGTTTGCCTGTTCGCGGCGAATCACACCAGCTCTGCGGATGCGCCCGCCATCGTTGGGGCGATTCCATGCCGGGTCGCGATTCTTTTGAAGGAGTCGCTCTTCAAATGGCCTATTGTTGGAGCTGCTTTTCGGTCCGCGCATTTTATCCCGGTCAACCGCACCGCGCGTGATTCGGCCATCGCCAGCGTAGAGAAAGCCACCGAAGCCATGAAAGTCGGGCAGTCTTTTTTGATTTATCCGGAGGGGACGCGCAGCCCCGACGGCCGCCTGCAGGAGTTCAAGAAAGGCGCCGTAGTGATGGCCATCAAGGCGGGCGTGCCGATCGTACCGATGGTTTGTTCCGGCGCGCATCGCGTCATGGAGAAAAAGTCGCTCGTCATTCGCCCCGGAGAGATCGTGGTTGAATTCCTGGAACCCATCGACGCATCGAAGTACGAATTCGACGAGCGGGATGCCTTAAACAAAGTGGTGCACGACGAAATGGCCGCGGCACTGCCAGAGGATCAGAAACCCACAGGATTTACCGGGGCGGCCGCCGAAGCCGAGGCCAAGAAGGTCTTCTAGGAGATCAAAAGGGAGGACGGATCGCATGTTTTTGAAGGGTTGCGGGGCGGTCATCGCCGGTTTGTGGTTATCCGCAGTAGTGGCCGCGGGCCAGGAAAAGCAGCTGACGGCGCGCGAGGTCATTAGCCGAGTACAGGCTCACGTGGGCGTGCCATGGCAGACCGAAACAGTCGATAGCTTTAAGGCCGGCAACTCGGACGAACCCGTCACCGGGATTGCGGTAACCATGATGGCTACGATGGACGTGCTCGAACGCGCGGTCACTTCCGGCAAGAACCTCGTCATTACGCACGAACCGACTTTCTACAACCATCTAGATAAGCTCGATGTGCTTCCGCAAAAAGAAAAAGACTCCGTGCTCGCCGCCAAGCTGGCTTTTATCGCAGAGCATCACCTGGTCGTCTGGAGATTCCACGATCATTGGCACCGGCGCACTCCCGACGGCATCGAAGCGGGAATGACGCATGAGCTCGGTTGGGAAAAACAGCAGGATTCAGAGAATCAATACTTATTCGCTGTTCCAGAGACAACTCTGGAGTCGCTGGCCGCCGACCTGAAGAAGAAGCTCGGTGTGCATGTGTTGCGTGTAGTTGGCGATCCTGATATGAGGATAAGGAAAGCCGCGCTGGTGCCGGGCGCTTCGGGATTTCAGAAGGAAACCTTGGCTCTGGAAAGAAATGATGTCGACGTTCTCGTGACTGGAGAGCCTCGAGAATGGGAGACCGTCGAATACGTCGCGGACGCGGTCGCGCAAGGCAAGCACAAGGGCCTTATTATCTTGAGCCACATCCCTTCCGAACAGGCCGGCATGAAGGAATGCACGCGCTGGCTGAAGACGTTTGTAAACGAAGTGCCGATCGAATTTATTCCCGCCAAAGATCCTTTTTGGCGCTACTAGGTTTTCTTCCGCGGACGCTTCTGCAATTCGGAGAGCTGCCGTCAGCTATCCTTTTTGAAACTTGAGCAAATTTGCGAAACCCTCCAGCTCGGAGACGCGTCGCAAGTTGTAGCGAGTGGCGACGGGGGTATCAGTCTTGATGAAAACAATTCCGCCAATTCTGCTGGCCGTCACTTTGTGCCCTTTTGCTGAGAGCGAAGGTGGGCACGAGAAGGATGGCGAGGGCGAACCCAATAATGTTCATGGGAAAAGAGTATAGAAGATGGGGGCGGTTGGCCAGATGTGACTAACCCAGACCTTTAGCGAGACGCGATTCGAGTTCTCTTACACGCTTTTGCAATTCCGGGAGCTGATGCAGCGCGGCCATCATCTTGAGCCACTGGCGGTTCTCGACGGCGGGATAGCCGGAGTAGAACGCGCGCGCGGGGACATCATTGGGCACGCCGCTCTGTGCGGTGATGACGCTGCCATCACCAACGGTAAGGTGGCCGGCCGTTCCTACTTGCCCCGCCAGGATGCACGCATTCCCGATTTTGGTTGAGCCCGCGAGGCCGACCTGGCCGCAGAGCAGGGTATCAACGCCGACCTGGGACGCGTGGCCGACAAGCACCAGGTCATCCAGCTTGGCGCCGCGTCGGATGCGCGTTTCGCCGACCGTGGCGCGGTCCACGCAAGCATTGGATTGGACTTCCACGTCGTCCTCGAGCACTGCAGGTCCAGATTGCGCCATCTTGTACCAAGTCCCGTCCTGCCGTTTGGCGAAGCCAAAACCGTCGCCGCCGATAATCACGCCGTTCTGCAAAATGACGCGGTTGCCAATGCGACAGTGCTCGCGCACGACGGAATGGGCGTGGGCGACCAAGTCGTCCCCGATTTTCGCTCCTCGATAGATGGTGACGAAGCTGTGGAGGAGAGCATTGCGGCCAATTTCCGCGTCCTCGTCGACGTAGCAGTAGGGGCCGACGTGGGCGCCTTCGCCAATTTTTGCCGTTTTCGCGATGATCGCCGTCGGGTGAATGCCAGGAGTATACTCTGGCGCCTGGTAAAAAAGTTCAAGGGCGTGCGCGAAGGCCAGGTAGGGATTGGAGGAGCGTAGGGCGGAAAGGGCCGGCTGGGTGGCATCGCGTTCGATGGCCACGTTTTCCTCGATGAGTACCGCAGATGCGCGCGTGGTCTTCAGGAGCGCAAAGTATTTTCGGTTGGCCAGAAAAGTGACTTGGCCGGAACCGGCATGTTCGATGCCGGCAACGCCCGAAATCTCGACGTCCCGCGGACCTTCGAGACGACAGTTCAGTTCTTGAGCAAGGTCGGAGAGTTTCATGGACGCTCCTTAAGCAAACAACGCAAGTTTATGAGTTTTGAGGTTCAAGGATTTAGGGAATAGGACAGAGCAAAGATAACGCAGAGGCCCAGAGTCCGCAAAGGCACTTAGAGAGCACACAGCGGAATCCTACTCCGTGAAAAGGCGAGGCTGAGCCACAGCGGCGGCGACTGCAGCAGGTTTCCGCCTGGCGATGCCGACTACGCCGAGAACGATCACTTCGGCAAGCGCAGCGCGGGGCACGAAGATGCGGTCGGTAGAAGAGTTCAGGTCGGGCGGAGTGATTTGCAACCCGTTATCAAGCAAGGAAAGCAGGTCGTTTGGAATCACACCCTCGAGTGTGTCTCCATCGTGAAAACGCAGTTTCACCCACAAGCCATCGAGCTTGGGCCGGCTTAAAAACGCCTTGCGATGCGGCTCGAACTCATCGGAAAAATCACGCACGAAATAAATGGCGCGAACTTTAGCAACCGGGAATTGGACATGCTCTCCCTCCGGGGTGAGCACATCGATTGGATCCAGCTGGCCGAGGCGGGCAGGATTGAGGTAACCGGGCAGGGATTTCCTGTCGGCGAGCACAACAACGACCTTCTTGTGCGTCGAGGCTGGGGCTTTGGTCTTCAAAATCGGCAAATCCTGGGTTGGGCAAGCACAAATTTGCCAATCGCCGCAATGTATGTTATGTTAAGCACGCTTTTCCTGTCAAGTTGTTGTTTTCATTGGGGTTAGAGGTCGCCGGAGCACCGCCGTTTGACCGATAAGAAGCATATCTTAAAATCGGCCTCGATCATCTCTTTGGTCACTGTCGTCAGCCGCGTCCTCGGCTACGTGCGTGACCAGCGTATCACTTTGCTCCTCGGAACCACACTTTCCGCGGACGCCTATGTCCTAGCCTACCGCATTCCCAACCTGTTTCGTAGGTTGGTCGCCGAAGGCTCGATGACCGCCTCGTTCATCCCAGTCTTTTCGGGCTACATGCAGGAGAAGAGCAAGGAAGAGGTCTGGGACTTCGCCAACAAGCTGTTCTGGACGCTTGCGCTGGTAGCGGCGGTCATCAGTGTCCTGGGCATGGTGTTTTCGCCTGCGGTCGTCAGTTTCTTTTCGGGCGCTAACGTTGCCCGAAACATGGCTGTGGACCTCAATCGGATTCTTTTTCCGTATTTGTTTTTTATCGCACTTGCAGCGCTGGCGATGGGCATCCTCAACTGTTTCCATATTTTTGGATTGCCGGCGGCTACGCCCGTTGTCATGAACTTTGCCACGATTCTATTCTCGATCGGAATCGTCTGGCATCACTTCAAGGACGCGGCGACCTCTTTGGCGGTTGGAGTTCTTGTTGGAGGAGTTCTCCAGTTCCTGATTCAAGTCCCGGCGCTCGTCCGGAAGGGTATGACATTTCGTTTCGGGATTTCCTTCAAACACCCTGCGATTCAGGAAGTGGCGCGACTGATGCTCCCGCGCTTGTTTGGAATCGGCATTGGCCAGATCAACCTGCTGATTGACACGAGATTTGCCACCGCGGCCATCATGCCCGCCGGCAGCCTGGCCGCGCTCTACGTTGCCGACCGAGTAATGGAATTGGTGCTGGGGGGGTACGCCATCGCGGTGGCAACGGCAATTCTGCCGATGATGTCACACCAGGCAGCAGCGAAAGATTACGAGTCGCTGAAGAAGACGCTGTCCTTCTCCATTCGCCTGGTGGCGTTCATCACGATTCCCGCCGCTCTGGGATTGATGGTCCTGCGCGAGCCGATCATTCGCGTGTTGTTCCAGCACGGCCAGTTCGTCGCCGCATCCACGCGCCTGACGGCCCGCGCGCTGCTGTACTACGCGATTGGCTTGCCGGCCCTAGCAACAGTTAAACTGGTGGTGCCGGCGTTTTATTCGGCCAAGGACACCAAAACACCGGTCATTGTTGCCTCCATCTCGCTGGTCATCAACATTGTTCTGAACATGCTGTTCGTGACGGTATTCTTCCGCAGAGTGCAGAACGGCGGCCCGGCATTAGCGACCGCTCTGGCGACGTTCTTTGACTTCTTCGCGCTGCTCATCATTTTCCGGCTACGGTACGGTTCCATGGGCATCACGGAAACGCTTCGGTCTTTTGCAAAAATTTCTTTGTGCGCGTCCATCATGGCTGCCGCATGCTGGGTTGCTAACTACTACACGACATTCACCATGTACTCGCGATTTCTGGTTCAAGTCAGCGTGTTTACCGGGCTGATCGTTGGCGCGACGGTGCTCTATCTGGCGCTGGCGTGGGTTTTTCGCTGCCATGAGATCCAGGAAGTCTACGGAATTGCCGTGCGCCGCAGAGCTGGTGCGGGCGAGGGCGGATACGCGGAGCTTTGATGGAAATTGCATCGGCCATCTCGTCTTTTCTAACCCACGCCAAGGTGGAGAAAGGATTATCGCCGAATACCGTCTCCGCCTACCGGCGGGATTTGATGAAATTTTGCGAGTTTGCGCAGAAGCGCAAGCTCACGCTGGAGGCGGTCAGCCGCGACGACCTGGTCGATTTTCTCGCAGGCCTCTACCGACAACACTTGGAGAGCAAGAGCGTGGCGCGGCATCTGGTTTCGTTGCGGAATTTTTTCCGCTTTGCTCAGATTCAGGAACTCCTCCCCGCGGATCCAACGATTAATCTCGAATCGCCAAAGATTCGACGCTCGCTTCCCGGGTATTTACGGCTTGAAGAAGTCGAAAAGCTACTGGTGCAGCCGGACACGAAAACTCCTTTGGGCTTGCGCGACCGCGCCATGCTCGAAGTGCTTTACTCCGCGGGCTTGCGCGTTTCCGAGTTGGTCGGTCTGCGCGTCAGCGACCTAGACACGAAAGTGGGTTGCGTGCGGTGCATCGGCAAAGGCGACAAGGAGCGCATTGTTCCTATCGGTAAGAAGGCGCTGGGGATGGTGGAGCGCTATTTGCGCGACGCTCGGCCCAAAATGATTGGCAGGTTTGCGGGAACCCCGACGCTTTTTGTGAATCGACGTGGAAAGCCTCTGAGCCGCGTCGGCGTGTGGAAGATTTTGTCTGCGTACGGGCGGCGCGCCGGGCTGCGCATGGCGCTTACGCCGCACATGCTGCGTCACAGTTTTGCCACGCACTTGCTCGAAGGCGGAGCGGACTTACGGTCCGTGCAGCTAATGCTGGGTCATGCGGACATTTCCACGACGCAAATTTATACCCACGTTGTGGAGGAGCGGTTGAAGCAGATTTACAAAGCGCATCACCCGCGTGCATAACGCGGCGACGTCGCGGGGCTCATTGCGGGTGGCTCCGTGGAGTTGAGCGCGGACACCCTGAAGCAAAAGGAGCGCAATGCCAGATTACATGTTTTTACTGGAAAGCCGGCTATCACCCGAGCAGCGGGCCGCTATGATGCGCGTGCAAGAGCTCTCCGCCGCGCTAGGATTCAACGTGTATCTGACCGGCGGAACGGTACGCGACCTAATTACTGGCGCATCGCTGCGCGATTTGGATTTTACCGTCGAGGGCAATCCATCACGCATCGCGCGCGAGCTTGAAAAGGGTGGCGCAAAAGTCCTCGTCGAAGATGAAAAGTACCGGCACGTCGAGGTTCTGTTTGCAGGCGACTGCGAAGGCAGCATTTCGGCGGCGCGCGACGACTACTACGTGCGGCCAGGAACGCGGCCTGAAATTCGCTGGTCCACCATCATGGAGGATTTGCGACGGCGCGATTTTTCGCTAAACGCCATAGCTATTTCACTGAATCCTGCTTCGCGTGGATTGCTGCTGGACCCTACCAACGGCCTCTCCGACATCGAGCACGGAGAAGTGCGGGCGCTCAGCATCCACAGCTTCACCAATCAGCCCGTTCGCCTCTTGCGGTTGCTCCGGTTTGCGGCACGGATGGGTTTCAAGGTCGAGCAGCGCACGCAGGAGTGGTTTGACCTTGCTATCGAGCGCAACCTGCAGCACTCCATCGAAGCCGAGGATGCCGGCACCGAGCTCCAGGCCGTGGCGCGCGAGGAACGGCCTAACGTAGTGCTGAAGGCGTGGGAAGAGGCCAAGTTGATGGAAGTGATCAACCCGCTTCTGGCTAAGAAGCATCCGGACTACGACGCAATCAACCGACTAATGAAGGTGCGCGAGGATTTGTTTACCGCAGGATTCCGTCCGCGTCTCGCAACCCCCGTGCTACTGGCCATCTTGGGGAGGTTGAAAGATCGCGAGTTATCCCACGTGCTCTCGAAAGCAGGATTCCGCGCAGCGGAGACGGATATCGCTTTGAGCTTTGAAGAAAAAACGCTCACGGCGCAAAAGGAGCTGGTCGGAAAAAAGATGCAGGCTCCCGTGGACTCGTACCGTTTTCTGGAAAAATTTCCGCTCGATCAGATGGCCTATTTGTTGGCGGAATCGAACAACAGCGGAGCCCTTTCCAAAATTCGAGCTTTTTTGCATAAGTGGCGACCGATTCGCAACGGCCTCCCCCAGGTTGCGAATGAGCTGGAAGCTCTCGGGATGCCCCGGGGCGCGAAGTTTGACCAGCTAGTCGAGCAAGTCTTTGCCATGCAGCTGACGGGGCGAGGGAAAACCCCGGAGGAGCGCGAAAAAATCCTACGGAAGCTGAGCGGAATCAAAGAACAGCCAAAAAAGAAGGAAAAAGAGAAGAAGCCCTCCAAAGGCGTTGCCAAGGCACATGCGGCACCGGCTGCCCCCGACCATAAGCGTGCTGTTGCAAAGGCGGAAGGAAAACATGCTGCAAAAGCAAAGCCCGCGCCCCCGAGAGCCGCAAGCAGGGCAGTAGCGCCAAAGGCTCATGCCGGTCATGCCGCCGGGGCGAAGAAGAAGCATCATCGCTAGAAACACTCCCGCGCTCCGGATGCGCGCCTGTGGGAAACTCAGTTTGCATAATGCAAAACTCTTGAGAGAGCTTTAGAATCGAGTCTATGGGGCAACCGCAGTTCGTACATCTGCACGTGCATACGGATTACAGCCTGCTCGACGGGGCCTGCGAAACCTCCGAGCTGCTGGACGAAGCCTCCCGCCAGAAGATGCCCGCCGTGGCCATCACCGACCATGGGAACCTCTTCGCCGCGGCGAATTTTTTCAACGAGGCCAGCAAGCGCGACGTGAAGCCCATTATCGGGTGCGAAGTATATGTCGCGAAGGGCAGCAGGCACGATCGCGGCGAAAAGACCAACGGCAATGGCGGCCAGGATAAGGGCGAAGCGGAGCCGGGCATGCGCGGCACCAATCATTTGGTGCTGCTTTGCGAGTCGCCAGAGGGCTACCACAACTTAATCAAACTCGTCTCTGCCGGTTTTCTTGAAGGTTTCTATTACAAACCGCGCATAGACCACGACCTGCTTGCGAAACACAGCAAGGGACTCATCGCGCTTTCGGCTTGCCTGCGGGGCGTGGTTACCGAAGCCGTCATGGAACAGAAATACGACCAGGCGCGAGAGAACGCCTATCGCTTGCGCGATATTTTCGGAAAAGGGAATTTCTTCCTCGAGGTTCAAGACCAAGGCCTCGAAATAGAGCAGCGCGTGAACCCCGACCTGGTCCGCCTCTCGAAAGAATCGGGCATCCCGCTTGTCGCGACGAATGATTGCCACTACCTGCATCACGAAGACGCCCACGCGCAGGAAGTTTTGCTTTGCATCCAGACAGGCAAAACCATGGGCGACGCGAACCGCATGAAATTTGCGACCGACCAGTTCTATTTCAAGACGGCCGCCGAAATGGCCAGGATTTTTGGCGAGATTCCCGACGCTCTGAGCCGCACCGTGGACATCGCAGCGCGCTGCAATGTGAAGATCGAGCGCATCCTAAATCCGTTTCCGGAATTCAAAGTCCCCGGCGGCTACGACTCCGCAAGCTACTTTGAAAAAGTAGCGCGAGAGGGCTTTGCCACTCGCGTTCCGCAGCTCGAACGCCTCGCAAAAGAAGGTTTTTTGCGCCATCCGCTCGCCGCGTATGAGCGCCGCCTGACCTCCGAAATCGAGATGATCAAGAAGATGCGGTACGAAGGCTACTTCTTGATCGTTTGGGATTTCATTCACTACGCGCGCGCGCAAGGCGTGCCCGTGGGCCCAGGACGCGGGTCGGCCGCCGGAAGCCTGGTGAGCTACGCACTGCGCATCACCGACGTGGACCCGCTGCAATACAACCTGCTCTTTGAGCGCTTCCTGAATCCCGAGCGCGTATCCATGCCGGATATTGATATTGACTTCTGCATGCGCCGCCGCGGCGAACTCATCGACTACGTGACACAGAAATACGGCCGCGAGAACGTAGCGCAGATCATCACGTTTGGAACCATGGCCGCGAAGGCCGCCGTGAAAGACGTCGGCCGCGCGATGAACATTCCCTACGGCGAGGTGGACCGGCTTGCCAAGCTCATCCCCAACACGTTAGGCATCGAACTGAAAGATGCGCTGGAAGAAGCACCGCAACTCAAAGCCGCCGTCAACTCCGACGACAACCTGAAAGAGCTAATGGCCGTCGCGCTTCGGCTCGAAGGCCTGTCGCGGCATGCGTCCACGCACGCGGCGGGCGTAGTGATCTCGCCGCGCCCACTCACGGAGGTGGTGCCGCTCTACAAATCCAACAAGGATGAAATCACGACGCAATATGACATGAATGCGCTCGAGCGTGTCGGCCTTCTGAAGATGGATTTTCTTGGCCTGACGACGCTCACAATCCTGCACGACAGCGTGCACATGATCGAGCAAAACCGCGGCGTAAAAATCGACATCGATAACCTGTCGCTGGAGGACCAGGAAACCTACAAGCTCTTTTCCCGCGGCGACACCACCGCTATTTTTCAGTTTGAGTCTCACGGCATGCGCGACATCCTGCGCCGCTACCAGCCCACGCGCGTTGAAGACCTCACCGCACTCAACGCGCTCTACCGGCCTGGCCCGATTCAAGGCGGCATGATCGATGACTTCATCAACCGCAAGCACGGCAAGACCAAGGTCGCGTACGAACTGCCGCAGTTGAAAGACATTCTTGAGGAAACCTATGGCGTCATCCTTTATCAGGAACAGGTGATGCAAATCGCCAACCGTCTGGCAAGTTTCTCGCTTGGTGAAGCGGATATCTTGCGGCGCGCCATGGGCAAGAAAAAGAAAGAAGAGATGGCGGCGCAGCGCGCGAAGTTCATGGGCGGTTGTGCGGCAAACAAAATCCCAGAGAAAAAGGCCGAGAAGATTTTCAATCTGATGGAGGAGTTCGCCGGCTACGGCTTCAATAAGTCGCACTCCTGCGCGTACGCGCTTCTCGCCTACCAAACGGCGTACCTGAAAACTCATTATCCTGTCGAGTTCGTGGCGGCGCTGCTCACCTCCGAAGCGGGCAATACGGATAAGGTGGTGAAGTACATCAATGAAGCGCGTGGAATGAGCATTTCCATTCTTCCTCCCGACGTGAACGAGAGCGACCTGTACTTCACCCCGGTAGGCGAAGCCATTCGCTTTGGCCTCGCCGCGATCAAGAATGTCGGCGAAAACACCGCAAAGGCCGTTCGAGAATCGCGCCTAGCGCAAGGCGAGTTCAAGTCGCTCTATGATTTTTGCGAGCGCATCGAATCCCGCTTCCTGAACAAGCGCGTTTTCGAGAGCCTAATCAAATCCGGCGCTCTCGATTCCCTTGGCCCGCGCGAATCCATGCTCGCATCAGTGGATGATGCTCTCGCCACGTTGCAGCGTGCTTCGCGGATGCGCGAATCCGGGCAACATGGATTGTTCATGGCCACAGCAGCCGTTCCAGCGCCCATCCCCTTCGAACTCCACGAAGCCGAACCCTGGAGCGAAGAAGAGCGCCTTGCAAGCGAGTATGCCATGCTGGGGTTTTACGTTTCGGGACATCCGTTGGCAAAATACACATCGCGCATGGCCGATCTCAAAGTAGTAGCTCTCGATCAGATCGAGGGGCAGCGGAATGGGAAAGAGATCGCCATCGCCGCGCTCATCGTCAGCAACAGGCCCATGCGGTCGAAGAAGGGAGCCCGCTGGGCTATTTTCACGATTCAGGACATGATGGGAATCCAAGAGCTGCTGGCTTTCCCGGAGAGTTTCGCCCGGCTGGAGCAAATGCTGAAACCCGGCCATCCGCTGCTGATGAAGGTTCGAGTCCAGGTGGAAGAGGCCGGAACGCGGCTTTCGTTGCAGGAGGCGCGGCTGCTTCAGGACATTGCCGACCGCCCAGCCAGCAGCGAGTTTCGTGTGCGCCTTGATTTGCGAAAACTGGACGAGCATGCAATGGAGCGTTTGACGGAATTAATGGAAGAAGCGCCGGGAAACTGCCCGGTGGTCTTCGAGCTGTGCCGACCTGACGGCTCCGTGTGCGTGATGCGCGCGCAGCAGCGCGTGAAGCCTTCGGCGGAATTGGTGGAGGCCATCCGGCAAGTCTGCGGCGATCATGCGGTAGCGTCGGTGGGCGCATGAGAACGAAAGAAAAAGACAAAGACAAACTGGACAAGCTCGAAAAGCAGCAAAGCGAGCGGCAGAAAGTCATCGAGCATCTTGAGAAGGACGTCGAGGAATTGCGTCGGCTGTCCGGTGACGGCGACGGCCAGGCGGACATGGAACTGGAGCGCATCCGCCAGCAAGTCGCGGAGCTGCGGCGGGAATTTTATTCGCATTTGGGTGCGTGGCAGCGCGCGCAAATCGCGCGGCATCAGCAACGGCCCTACACGCTCGACTACATAGGTCTCCTGTTCACCGATTTCATAGAGTTACATGGTGACCGCGGCTACGCCGACGACAAAGCCATTGTCGCGGGGCTGGCGAAATATCACGGGCGGCCGGTGGCGGTGGTCGGCCACCAAAAGGGACGCGACACCAAACAGCGGCTGGTGCGCAATTTCGGCCAGCCGAAACCGGAGGGCTACCGGAAAGCTCTGCGCGTGATGCAACTCGCCGCAAAGTTCGGCCGCCCGGTTTTGAGTTTTATTGACACGCAGGGCGCGTACCCCGGCATGGACGCGGAAGAGCGCGGACAGGGCGAGGCGATTGCGCGCAACCTTCGCGAAATGGCTCGGCTGCCCGTGCCAATCGTTGTTACTGTCACGGGCGAGGGCGGCTCCGGCGGCGCGCTGGCGATTGCCGTCGGCGACAAGGTGAACATCCTGGAGAACAGCTTTTATTCGGTGATTTCGCCAGAGGGATGCGCTTCGATAATCTGGCGCGACGCGGCAAAAGCAGAAACTGCAGCAGCCGCCATGAAGATTACTGCGAAAGATTTGAAAGACCTTGGAATCGTAGACGAAATTGTTCCCGAACCTGACGGCGGCGCTCACATGGATCACGAGGCGACAGCGCGTTTGCTCGACGAGGTTCTGGACCGGCAGCTCACAGCGTTGTCTCAAGAATCCACGCGCGATTTGCTCAGCACCCGCTACGAGAAATTCCGCAAGATGGGGCAATTCTTCGACTTGGGCGGGTAGTGACCGACTTCTACTTGCCCTGTCTTGCGAAGGGAGGCGGCCCGCTGTCGCCGGCCTCGACAGCGGCGTAAATGCACTGCCCTACCCTACATTCTAACAGCGAAAAAGAACGAACCAACCTCAGAAGGAGGTCCCTGCGGCTCAACGCTTCGCTTTTTTGACCCCGTAGCAAATTGGAAACCTTTGCAGCGAGTAGCGTTGTACCTTGCCACGGCCCGTTCTACTCTTTTTGTGCTCACCCAGGCCAGTCTTTGTTAGAAAGCACTTGTGGCACCCGGTCTACTCTTGAGGACCCCGCCGGTCCATCTTGACGACTTGGTTGGTCCCACGGAGAACAGGAACCGTCAATGTCGGAGCCCTTCCGTCCTTACGAAAAACTCGTCGACATCACCATCTTCGGCAAGAAGTTTCAGGTGCCGGAGCGCAACTCGCTGCTGCGCTGCTTCCAGTTCATCAGCCCGGAGACTATTCCCTACGGCCGCTTCTGCTGGAACCAGGATTGTCAGTATTGCCGCGTGACCTGCCAACTGCCCGACGACGACGAGCCGCGCGAGATGCTGAGCTGCAAATTCATCGTCATGCCCGGCATGGAAGTCCTCGAAGTGAGCCAGGAACTGAAGTGGTGCCTGCGCTCCAAGCTGCCCGCCGACGCTCCCGTTTCCACCTGAGAATCCGACCCGCTCGAGACCAAATACCTCGGCATGGAAGTAGGAATTCCCCTCGGTAAGGCCGAGACACTTAGTGAACAGGCGGCGTGATCCTGGCCACCATGGGTTCCTTGATTGCGTGCGTCGGTTGCAAGACGAACGTTCCAAGTATATTGATCGCAAAGAGTGTTAAGGCCGAGAGCTCCAAGAGCGCCGACATTGGCAGTACTTTCCAAGCCCAGCTTGCATAGTCCTGATACGCCAGGACCTCGGCTAAAACTCGCAGGCTGCAACCAAGGGTAAGCAAGACCAGCGTTAGAAACATCAGCTTCGTGCTCCACAGCGTTCGCATGCCTGCAAAGGCCGGCAAGACCCGTTGGCCGACGCACAAAATCATCACCGAGAGGAATCCCACCGTGAGAGCGTGGCGGGATGCGCCCCATATTCCGCCTGAAGTGTCCCATCGGCCGGCAGCGAGGCCAAGAGCGGCCGCCAACAGAAGCCATAAGTAGGCCATGCGGATGAAGAACGGAAAGCTTCGGTGAATCCCGCGAGTCTTAGGTTCGCTGATAGCAGGTTCTAGCATTCGAAGCGCAGCAATGGCAAAGATGGCTCCGCCCATAAACAGCGAAGAGCCGAGGAAAGAATACCCCCACAGTGCAAATGCGAGTCCAAGAAGATTGCTGGTGACCGCTGTCAGAAGCCAGTCTGAGCGCAACGGCTTCAGTCCAAGAAAGACGGCCATCCATTTGGCGCTGAACCCCCAAACGAACGGCACCAGAAAGCCCCATGCCACTAATACTAGAAATCTTTGATCAAATACGTGAGGAAAAGCTGGTGTCGCGCCTCGAAGGGAAACGTAAATGCACCCGGCCAGGTTTGTAACAAGCACAGACAGCAATCCCACGCTCGCGCTAACGACCACCCAAATCCACGAATCAAGCCTTCCCTTAGCCGAACCCTCCGCGCGGTGCCCGGAGACTGCGCGGAAGAAAATCAGAAAGGCGGCCAATTCCAGGCCGGCTGAGAGTGGCAGCAGCGTACGCCAGTGCCACAGATAGACGTTCGCAGCCCATCGCGTTGCCGCCCCCACCGACCACATGGCCCAGCAAACCCAGGCGGCGCGAAACGAGGTTTTGTTGCCGTCGCGTAGCTTTGG
>Ga0126381_100004722_pt1 | contig 14875 bp, 15 predicted proteins | sample PanSoiMetPlot_28_FD_96465 | JGI IMG/M metagenome (GOLD analysis project Ga0126381, IMG submission 96465) | Tropical forest soil microbial communities from Panama - MetaG Plot_28 | ecosystem: Environmental > Terrestrial > Soil > Tropical forest > Bulk soil | place: Panama | collected 2016-02-17
ACGTCGTGAGTTTGCTGTTTTTTGTTGCGGGGTTAGCTGCTTTCATAAGAGATGCCAAACGCGAGAAGAAGACAGGTTCCTCTAGATTTAAGCGATAAGCAAAGGCTTGGTATATTGGTCGAGAGTGCGTTTAAGTGACGAACGCGGTGCAAGCCGCCGCCGACCTCAGCCTCGCCGGTGGTGGAGCCGCCCGCAATGCCCGGAATGCTTCGGAAATCGCGGGCTTCTGTGTTGCGGTACCAAAGGTTCGAATCCATTTCCTCCAGCGGGGAGTCCGCAAAATTTTTTGGTTCCTGGTCGCGGCGGCCCGCGGCCGGGAGCGCAGGACCCCGCCGTGCTCATCCCCGTAATCCGGGCACCAGCGGCCAGGGGCCCGTCACTTGCTCAGGCTGCCGCCCACCCTCCCTGCAGAATGGTGGAGTACCGCCGCGACTAGACTCACCCGCCGATCGGCGCGAAGTCGTACACGCCAACGCCCTGCACGATGAGAAACTTGCATTGGCCATCGGCCTCGCCGTGCACGTAATGCGCCGTCTTCTGCGGCACCGCGCAGCGTTCGCCCGGCAACAGCCGGTAGACGTGACGCGGCGCTCGCGTGTCGACCATATAGCCACTCTGGCGTCAGCGGATACCGCCGCGCCGGACACATTCGCAGCACTACTCTGCCGCAATCCGCTCCCACGTGATTTCGCGATGTTCCTCGACTTCCCCGGCCCGCCGCGGTGTGGGGATGAGGACCATGCGCTCGTCTCGTGAGACGCCCGTACCGGAGTTCGCAAGCATCCGTTACCACAATGATAGCGAGCGTGGACCCCGGCGACGCGGAAGGCCCCCGCTTTGGGTCGATTTGAGACGCTCCCCGGCTGTCGGCACGGTTGTCACTTCACAGTTCCGTCTGGTGATCCCGCGCCCCTCTGTCAACCGCCGCCACCGGAGCTTGCGCTGGACAATGCTCTCGAACAGGGCTCGCTGAAGTAACAGACCGGGCGAGTAGCTCGCAACGCGCGACGGCACTCGTAGGATTAACTTCATCCTGCATTAACAATTACCCGAGAAGACTGCCTCGTTCCCCCCAGTGAAAGAGGTTGAAATGCGCGCGATCGTCCCGGCGCTTGTGGGTCTGGCGGCCTTGGCGGCTGTCTCGGCACAGGCGGCCCCAAACCCCAGCAACTGGCACGAAACCCCGGCTCAGAACGTGTGGCGGAGCCATCAATACGACCATCTACTCCGCACGGATACCAACTTTCGTCGCTACCGAATGAACAAAGAATGCGGCCCGATCAGTGATCCGCGGTTGCGCCGCAACTGCCTCCTCTCCTTCAGTGCTTACGAGCCGATGAAAAGGTAATACTCCAACTGAGGAGATCACGGCCGAACAGCTGGTGCCGTATCTGATCCGCTCGCAAACGGGTCCGATATCGCCCAGCTGCTGGCCGGATTGACGAGCAGCGCCACACTCGCGGGGTGCAACGAGCTCAGGGTGTCCGGTGCAGCGTCGCCCCGAGGCGTGGCATCGGCTCATCCTCCCTCACCTGGAAGACGCCGCCGGTAGCTTCCACTCTGGCGCCGACGCACCACCGGGCGACGAAGGCGTTAGCGAGCGTCGCATCAGCGAAGTAGATCGACAGGGCATCATTCAGCACGCCGCGAGTTCCCGAGGGCGTCATAGCCCAGCCGTCGGCGCCACAATTCTCGTCCAACCAGGCGGTAATGCGGGTATGTCGTGCTCCGAGACCGCCGGATGATACACCGATCCTGATACGGATGGGGAAGCGTCGCTCGGCTGACGTGATCATGTCGCGGGGATTGTCAGGCATTGCCGTGTTCCTTGTTCGTTCCTGGACGATCGCACAGCTGTCGGGTCGTGTCGAGCCACTTTGGCCTGTCCGCGAACGAAGCTATCTTCGCGCCATGTGTGGCCGTGTCCATCTGTCGTCCGATGTCAGCGTCAAGCTCGTCTTCTCGATCCCGCCACATCGGCCTACGCCAAATTTCCCGCCGGAGTTTGATTGCGCTGGCCGGGTTATGGGAGAACTGGCGCTCGCCCGCCGGTGAATGGGTGCGCAGCTTCGCGATCATAACCACGAAGCCCAATGAGCTGTGTGCGGAGCTGCACGATCGGATGCCGGTGGTTCTGGGGCCTGTAGCCTGGCCGGTCTGGCTTGGAGAAGAACCCGCGCACACGCGCCAACTCAAAGCCCTTCTCGCGCCCTATCCGTCGGAAGGCATGACTTGCTGGCCGGTGAGCACCCGGGTCGGCAACGTTAAGAACAATGACCGGAGCCTAATCGAGCCGATCGCGCTCAGCGCATAATGCCTATTGCGTGCCTTTCTGGCGCAAGGAGTTCGATGTTCCCGCCGGCGCGAATAGTCTGCCTCACCGAAGAGACTGTCGAGACTCTCTATCTGCTCGGCGAGCAGGATCGCATCGTCGGGATCTCTGGCTATGTCGTGCGCCCACCGCAGGCTCGCCGCGAGAAGCCGCGTGTAAGTGCCTTCACGTCGGCGAACATCGACAAGATTCTGGCGCTGAAGCCCGACCTCATCCTGACGTTCTCCGATCTCCAAGCGGATATCGCCGCCAATCTGATCCGCCGCGGGCTCGCCGTCCATGCCTTCAACCAGCGAAGTGTCGGCGGCATCCTCGATATGATCCGGACGGTCGGCGCCTTGGTCGACGCGTACAAGCGGGCCCAACAGCTCGCGGACAGGCTTGAGTTGCGTTTATCGGAAGCCCGAGAGCGCGCGAGCCGCCTGCCGCGGAGACCGAGGGTGTTCTTCGAGGAGCGGGATGATCCGCTAATCTCCGGAATTGGTTGGGTCTCTGAGCTCGTCGAGATCGCTGGCGGCGTCGACATCTTCGCCGACCGCGCAGGCCGGGCCTCCGCCAAGGATCGCGTGGTGACCTTCGATGAAGTGATCGGGCGTGAGCCGGATCTGATCATCGGCTCGTGGTGCGGCAAGAAGTTTCGGCCCGAGCGGGTGATGGCGCGGCCTGGCTTCGTCCGGACCCCGTCAGTGCAGCACCAGGATTTGCACGAGATCAAGTCGTCGCTGATCCTGCAGCCAGGTCCGGCGGCTCTGACTGATGGCCTTGCAGAGCTTCAGGGGATCGTCGAGCGGTGGGCATTCCGCTATTGAGGCCCGCGCTGCCTTGGCTAAAAGAAACGGCTCCCGATCTCACCAGGGGACCATATGGGCCGGCCATGCACCTCTTTTCCTGGCTCTGTTCGCTGTAGCGCTGATCAACCCGCATCGAGCGACCGCCTGGGGCGACGAAGGTCACAAGGTCATCGCTCTGATCGCCGAACACTATCTCGACCCGGCCGTCCGCGCGAAGGTGGGAACGCTGCTCTCGGCGGATACCGACCCTCTCGCCGGCCACGACATCGCGAGCGAGGCGACATGGGCGGACAAATATCGGGACAGCGACCGACACACGACCAAGATCCGCTACGACGCGACGTGGCGATGGCACTTTGTGGACATCGAACTTTCGCAGCCGGATCTTGCAGCAGCGTGTTTCGGCCATCCCCCGCTTCCTCCTGGCGTCCCGGCTTCGAAAGGTCCGCCGCAAGCCTGCGTGGTCGACAAGATCGATCAATTCGCGGCCGAACTCGGCAATCAGGTCACTAGCGCTTCCGAGCAGCTCTTGGCGTTGAAGTTTCTTCTCCACTTCGTTGGCGACTTACATCAGCCCCTCCACGCATCCGACCAAGATGCCGGCGGGAACAAGAAGCTTGTCACCGGGGATGGACTGCGCCCGGCCCGCAGCTCGCTTAGCGCGGCGTCGAAAACCGGCTCTTGCGCCGTCACGAAGCGCTCAAGATCGAACCCATCAGTCAGCTTAATGATCCTCCCTGACGCGTCGCCCACTACGCGGCACCATGGCCTTTGCATCGGCTATCTCGATCCAGGCGGGGGCATGATCGCTGGCGTGTTCGCGGCCCCGAACCTGACGGTCGACCCCGGCCGCCACCAGCCGATTGGCAATAAGAGGACTGAGCAGCAGATGATCGATGCGAAGCCCGGCATCGCGGGCAAATGCGTTTCGGAAGTATTTCCAGAACGTGTAGATCCGCTCATGTGGATGCAGCGCCCGCAACGCGTCGGTCCACCCTTGCGCAACAAGCCGACGATAGGCTTCCCGCACCTCCGGCCGAAACAGTGCGTCGTCGACCCAGCGCTCCGGCGCGTATACATCGATGTCGGTCGGCATGACGTTGTAGTCGCCGGCAAGCACGGTGGGCGCGCCGCTCGCGAGCAGGTGGCCGGCATGTTCGCTCAGCCTTTCGAACCACCGCAGTTTGTAATCGAATTTCGGTCCCGGCGCGGGGTTCCCGTTCGGCAAGTATAGACACCCGACGATCACGCCGTTGACCGCGGCTTCAATGTAGCGGCTGTGCCGATCATCGGGATCGCCGGGCAGGCCGCGTCGCGTCACCGTGGGCTCGCCATCGCGCGCCAGGATCGCAACACCGTTCCAGCCTTTCTCCCCTTGCCAGGCCGCACCGTAACCGGCCGCGCGGATTGCGGCGGTCGGAAACTTCTCGTCGGGCGCTCTGAGCTCCTGAAGACAGGCGATATCCGGCCTCACCTCCTGCAGCCAGTCGAGCAGATTGGTGACGCGACCATTGATGCCGTTGACGTTGTAGGTCGCGATCCGCACGATCGTTTCTTTCCGAGTAGAGGAGCCTACACTCCAGGCGTTACCCCGATATCGCGCGATCGGCAATTGGAGCCAAGACGGCGGTTAGCCTGCCGGAATGGGTCGCGCGGCTGCTCACGTGGCTGCTCGATGCTAAGACGTCGAAGGAGGCATTCCTTCGGCGTCAAGGCAGTGTAATTACTCCCTCTCCTCTATTCCGCGTCGGGTTGCTTCGCCGGATGGGCATCCGCAAACGCCGGGATAGCCATGCAGGTGTCGTAGATGCGCATGACTCTCGGGTAGGGATCGAGCACACAGTTGAAGGTCTTGGCCGGCGTCACCTGTGTAACGAGGCAAATGTCGGCCACAGTCGGCCCATCGCCGTGGCAGAACCGGCCGCTCGCGGGGTGTTTGGCGAGCAACGCCTCGATGGCATCGAGCCCGGCGCTGAGCCAATGCTGAATCCAGGCTAGTCTCTGTTCTTCACTCACCTTCAGCACATCCGCCAAGTAGTGCCGAACACGGGGCACAATTAGCGGGTGCGAATCTGCCGCGTTGATCAGTGCCAACCCGCGCACCCAAGCGCGTGCCAATGGGTCGGCCGGCAACAGCGGCGGCTGCGGATGTGTCTCTTCGAGATATTCGAGAATGGCCAGCGATTGGAATAGCTTGATGTCGCCATCGATTAAGGTCGGGACCACCATCTGCGGGTTGATCGCGCGGTATGCGGCGGCAAACTGGTCGCCCTTCTCGAGGTGCAGAAAGCTGTCCTCGCGAGCAATGCCCTTGAGGTTTAGCGCGATGCGCACACGGAAACTCGCCTGCGAGCGGTAATATGTATAAAGCTTCATCCTCCTCTCCTTCGGTCACGGATGACGGCACAAATAGCGGGGGTTCGATGTCCCTACCTCCGTCTCTCTTTGGCTTCCTGATGTATGCTCATGCGCCGGATTGTAGTCGACACCAACGTGTTCGTCGCGGCGGGCTTCAACCCGGGAAGTGCAGCCGCACGTATCCTCGCAGGCGTCCGGGAGGGCTGCTTTCAGTTGATCTGGAACGAGCCAACCCGCCGTGAGACCGAGTTAATCCTGCGCCAAATTCCCCACCTCGACTGGGAAAGAGTTGCTGATCTATTCCGGCCCGAGACGGAGTTTCTTGGCCCCGTCGACCCTGAGAGCTTCGTCTTCGTCCCGGATCCGGAAGATCGGAAATTCGCAGCGCTGAGTGTTGCGACGCAAACTCCACTCGTCACCAACGACAACCACCTCCTATCCCATAAGGATCGCATTGGCGTCGACGTACTGACGCCGCGAGCCTTCCTAGCAAGAGACAGAGAGGACACCTGAGCTGAGTGTGAGGAGCGAGGTTGTGTTCGCAAGCTGCCCGATTGCCGGCGCAGGAAAGATTCCCCACAAAGCAGGCACCCCGCCGCGGTGATCTCGCTGGCAGACCCGCCGATGCTATTTTGTGCAGCGGTACTGACGGGAGCTTTCGATGAACCGACTTGTCATGATGCTGGTGGCGGCTGTGGTCATGTCGACCGCGAACAGCGCGGCTCACTCCAACACCACGATGCAGACCTTCCCGGTGCAGGCGGGCGCCGGGCCGCACGACGTCCATCCTGCGCCTGACGGTGCGGTCTGGTTTACAGCCCAATCCGCGGGCAAGTTGGGCCGACTCGATCCCAGGACCGGCAAGTCGGATTTGATTTCTCTGGGGCCGGGTGCAGCGCCACATGACGTGATCGTCGGGCCTGACGGTGCCGTCTGGATCACCGAGGGTGGACAGAACGCGATCGCCCGGGTGGACCCTGCCACGCACGCGGTAAAGCTCTTTTCGCTGCCCAAGGAGCGGCGCAGCGCCAATCTCAACACGGCCAGCTTTGATCACCGGGGCGTGCTCTGGTTCACCGGGCAGAACGGCATCTACGGTCAACTTGATCCCAAATCAGGCGCGATGGCTGTGTTCGACGCACCGCGCGGCACCGGCCCCTACGGCGTCGCCACGACGCCGGACGGGCAGGTGTTCTTCGCCTCGCTCGCCGGTAACTATCTCGGCCAGATCGATCTTGCGACCGGCAATGCGACTGTCTTAGAGCCGCCTGTTCCGCGCCAAGGCGCTCGGCGTGTCTGGAGCGACAGCCACGGCGCTCTCTGGATCACCGGCTGGAACAGTGGCGATCTCTTCCGATACGACAGCAAGACCAAGAGCTGGGCCCATTGGCACCTGCCTGGCGACAGCCCGCAGCCCTATGCCGTCTATGTTGACGAGACCGATGTGGTGTGGATGAGCGACTGGGGCTCGAACGCGATCCTGCGCTTCGAACCGCGGACGGAGGAAGTTCGAGGCCTTTCCGCTAACGGACCGCTACGCGAGCGTGCGCCAACTCGCCGGGCGCAAGGGCGAGGTCTGGGGCGCGGAATCCGCCGCCGACAAGCTCTTCGTGCTCAAGACCGAGTAGATGAAGGCGTTCCGCAACTGGCCGAAGCAACGGAGACAAGATGCCTAGGCAAATCCGCCTGAATGCTTTCGACATGAACTGTGTCGCGCATCAGTCGCCCGGTTTGTGGACACACCCGCGCGATCGCGCCGACCGATACAATACACTCGACTACTGGATCGAGCTCGCGCAGCTCCTCGAGCGCGGTAAGTTCGACGCCCTGTTCCTCGCCGATGTGCTCGGCGTCTACGACGTGTATCGCGGGTCGCCCGACGCGGCGATTGCGCAGGCGGTGCAAGTGCCGGTGAACGATCCTCTGATGCTGATCCCGACGATGGCGTACGTCACCCGAAATCTCGGCTTCGGCGTTACTTGTGCTGTCGCGTACGAACATCCCTACACATTGGCGCGGCGGTTTTCGACGCTTGATCATCTGACCGGCGGACGCATCGGCTGGAACATCGTGACCGGATATCTGAACAGCGCCGCCAAAGCCACGGGGCGGCCGCAACAGCCGGAGCACGACACGCGCTACGAAATCGCCGAGGAATACATGGAGATCGTCTACAAGCTGTGGGAGGGCAGCTGGGAAGACGAGGCGGTGCTGCGCGACCGCGCGCAACGCGTGTTCGCTCGACCGGAAAAAGTCCATCGCATCCGGCACGAGGGCACGTATTTCCAGCTTGAGGCCATCCACCTCTGCGAACCTTCGCCCCAGCGCACGCCGCTGCTCTACCAGGCGGGCGCGTCCTCGCGCGGACGCCAATTCGCCGCGACCCATGCCGAATGCGTGTTCATCAACGGGCCGTCAAAGCAAGTGATCGCTCCGATTGTCGCTGATATTCGCAGGCGAGCCGCGATGGCTGGCCGGAACCCCGCCGAAATTTTGATTTTCACAATGATGACGGTGATCACCGCGGCGACTTCCAAAGCCGCCCGGGCAAAGCTCGATGATTATCGATCATATGTCAGCGAGGAGGGTGCGCTGGTGCTGATGTCAGGCTGGACCGGCGTCGATTTCTCCACATACGAACCCGACGAGCCGATCCGCTACAGCCGCCAGGATGCACAGACTTCGGCGCTTGAAGCGTTCACCATCGCCGATCCGGACCGGGTTTGGACGGTGCGGGAAATCGCGAAACACGCCGCTCTCGGCGGTCGCGGGCCGGTAGTGGTCGGCTCGCCCGAGGACGTCGCGGAAGAGTTGATCACTTGGGTCGATGAAACCGATGTCGACGGGTTCAACCTGGCCTACGCGGTGACGCCGGAAACCTTCGCCGATTTCGTCGATCTGGTTGTACCCGAACTACAGAGGCGCGGGTGTTACAAACTGGATTACGCGCCCGGCACGCTGCGCGAGAAATTCTACGGTCCAGGTCGTGCGCGGCTGGGCACGGATCATCCGGCGGCTAGGTTCCGCGGCGAAGCCGATGAACGCCGCGCCAGCTGAGCTGGCCTAAGCGGGCACCGCTGCCCCAAGCCTGTCCAGGTTGGGAGGCGGTTACAACGGCGCCAGGGACCGCTGACGCTCTCGCTGGCGGCCGGCTGCAGTCAGATCGGCGTCGCTAACTCGTCGGGAGCTTGTCTTGTTGCCAAACAGCAAGCCAGTGGCGCATTCGGTGGACATGGCCTCCCGGCCAGTAAAAGGCGGCCGCATTCGGGGCACATCACAATGGACCGCCGGCGGCGTATTGACATTTTCCGGCACCGGTGTTGCCGAAGATGGGGAGCGCCGTCCTATCTCAGCGCTGTCGTCGCCGCGCCGGGACGTCTCTGACGATCAGCTCATATCCGAGGGTCGGATGGTTCACGAACTTCGTACCTCGACCCGGCCAGCGCCCTTCTCAGCCGGCGCACGTTCTGCCGGACCGCGTTGGCCGCCAGCGGCTGTACCGTTTCGTCATAGAGTTCGGCCTGGATCCGATCGTTGTCGACCACGTCACCTCGATGTCGATAGAGGAGGGTGAAGAGCCGCCAGAAGTTGGGAGTCAGGCGACGTGGCTTGCCAGCGACCTGCACGAGATGCCGTCGCCGGTCGATATCCCCGGCTTGGTCGAGATCGTTGGCCAGCGCGATCTCCTCGCCGCATCGATCGCATAGGGGCAAAGGTTGCTTACCCTCTGTAGGTTGGGGCCTGATCGAAATGTCGCGTGTAATTATTCAGAATTCGATAAGGACGCCCCGGTGTCCCGTCCTAGGTCAGTGCAAAGGCCCCGGGGGCGTGGTGTTGGCGAGCTCGGCGACGGCCGCCATGATCCGGTGCCAGGTCGCCGCTCCGTCATCGTCGCCAGCGAGTGTGAGTTCGGTAGCTCGAGCAGCGCTCTCCTTGAGCGCCTGCTCGCCGTAACGCTTGACCATAAGCTGCGCCGCCCGCCAGATGTCGATCTCGGGTATCACAGCGCCAAAATGCACGATCCCCGTGGACAAAAGCTTACGCCGAGTAGCGATTGGCAGCAGGTGCATAAGCTTTGATCTTCGAGCAACAAAGGGAGATCACGATGAGTGGCATTTCGACGCCGATGACGGAGCGCTTCGGCTGCCGCCATCCTTTCGCCGGCGCGGGCATGGCCTTCGCTGGCGGCACCGCCGACCTCGCTCTCGGGGTCTGCGCCGGCGGGGGGATCGGGGCAGTGGGTGTGGGCCTCATGCCGGTCGAACCCCTCCGAGCAATCATCCACGAGATCCGCGCGACGACCGAAGCGCCCTTCAATATCAATCTCATTACCTTTTTCGACAATGACGCACAGATCCGCGTCTGCGCAGAAGAGAAGGTGCCGGTCGTCTCCTTCCATTGGGGTCATCCGTCGCCGGAACACTTGAAGCTCTTGCTCGATGCCGGGGTGTCGGTGTGGGAGCAGGTCGGCAATGTGGAAGCGGCAAAGGAAGCTGTCGGCGACGGTGTCGAGGTGATTGTGGCACAGGGCTGGGAAGCCGGTGGCCACAATTACGGTGGTCTGCCGACCATGGTGTTGGTGCCGGAAATTCTCGATGCCGTGTCACCAGCATTGGTGCTGGCCGCCGGCGGCATTGTGGACGGACGGGGTATTGCGGCGGCGCTCGCACTCGGTGCCGACGGCGTGTGGGTCGGGACGCGGCTCGTTGCAACACCGGAGGCGGCGGTCCACGGCGAACACAAGCGGCGGCTCGTGGAGGGCAAGGGCGAACAGACTGTGCGCTCGTCGATCTTTGGCCCCGAATGGCCGCATTTCAGTCCAATGCGGGTCCTGCGGAACCGGGTGGTCGATGAATGGTCCAACCGTCTCGCTGAGGTCCCGATGGTCCGCGACGATCTCCCAGTAATTGGGCGGACGATACTCCTCGGCCAGCCGATGGAACTGCGTAAGTTCAATGTGATCCCTGCGACCCAAGACACCGAAGGCGATTGGGAGGAGATGCCCTGGCTCGCAGGACAAGGGGTTGGCCTTATCCACGACATCCGACCGGCCAAGGACGTCGTCGAGACCATGATGGCGGATGCGATAACTATATTGAGGCGGCTCTCGGTCTCGCTTTGATGATGGTGTGGCACCGTCGCCGGGTGGCCTCCAATGTTACCTAGGCCCGGCCCCGTGTTGGCCAGAACAATGCCCCGAGCTGCTCGCCCACACCGAAGGCGGCCAGATGTTGAGCAGCGCCTCGTCAGCTACCGACCTCCGCCGGCACCACCACGCCCGCCTTCCCCGCTACCGTACTCGGGCCCGTTTCTTCGCTCTGCTAAAACGCGGCGTTGTCGGTTCACTTTCACCACACAGTAAAGAACATCCCGATCGCGCAGCCTCGGCCGGGATTTGGGACCAGGCTAAAGCGCCTGAGGAGACCCGTGCCGCATTGCGCAAGTGCCCACCGCCCAAATCCCATCTACACTCCTAACCAAACGAGACCCCATAAGGCGACGGGAGGCGATGCAGCGCCGAACATTTTCTATCCGGTTCAACCGCGTTCTTGACCGCTCTCGGCTTTCGCTCCGTCCGCTTCGCCACCTGACCGTCGCCCTCAAGCAGGGCGAAAACCCAAGGGAGGACAGCTAATGGATTTCGGCATCGCACTTCCAACGCCCGCGGAGTCCTGGAAAATCGTCAAGCGCGCGGAGGATGCCGGCTTCAGCACCGCTTGGTTCTATGACACTCAGGTGCTGAGCGCGGACATCTTCGTCGCGATGGGTGCCGCCGCCGTCAAGACCGATCGGATCAGACTTGGCACCGGCGTGCTGATCCCCTCGAACCGGATCGAGCCGGTTGCCGCGAACGGCCTTGCCTCACTCAACGCCCTGGCGCCGGGCCGCATTCTCGCCGGCTTTGGAACCGGCTACACCGGCCGACGCAGCATCGGCCTCGGGCCCTATAAAGTGTCCGACATGGGCAACTACATCCGGGCGGTCATGGCGATGCTGCGCGGCGAGACGCCGGAAATTCAGATCGAGGGCAAGACCCGCAAGGTCGGCTTTCTGAATCCGGAGGCGGGGTTGATCAATATCAAGGACCCAGTCCCTGTCTCGATCTCAGCTTTCGGCCCAAAGACCCGCCGCCTCACGGCTGAACTCGACGCAGACTGGATCAACGTCAACTTCACCGACGAATTTTCAGCCGCTACAGCCAAGGAGATGGACGCACAGTACCGAGCCGCCGGCAAGAACCCCGCGCGCAGACGAAAGATCATCTTCTCCTTCGGTGCGGTGCTAAAGGAGGGCGAGGCCTACGACAGCCCGCGGGTGAAAGCGCAAGTCGGGCCCGTTGCCATGATGATCCTGCACGATGCGATGGAGTCGCAGAATTATGGCAGCGTGCTCGGCGAATTCGCCGGGTCTGGACCGCGCGATCCGGGTCTCGATCAAATCTTCCGAGAGTATCGCGCCCTCTATGAATCCTACACGCCGAGCGACGCACGGTATCTGACGCTGCACAAAGGGCATCTCATGTTCGTGAGGCCGGAAGAAGACCGCTTTGCTACAGCCGATCTGATCCGTGCGTTTACGAGCAGTGGCACTGTCCCCGAACTGCGCGACCGGATCCGCCGTCTCCAAGAGGCCGGCTACGACGAGGTGGTCGTGCAGGTGACGCCCGGCTGCGAAACCATGATCGACGAGTGGGCGCGCGATTCGAAATTGTCTGACCGTTGAAGCCTGTTCCGGAGCATCGTCGCCGGCCCGGCGCCCACAACTCCTCGATCAGCGAATTTCTGAGGTCCGCGGAGGGAGGACGTCCACATCTCGTCGCCTGTCCGATCCTCGCCTGGCGCTGGTCCATCGAGTTGCCGATCCCCAGCCCCGCTCGACGAGCGCACACGCGAAGGCGATGACCACCCGGCGCGGCTATTCCTCCGGTTCCTGACGGATCGCGGCGAGACGCACGCGATGGAATACGAAAAGGCCGTCCTCAGTTGGCTTGCCGCCGTCCGGCGAGGACGATGTCAGGTCCGATCGGCATAAGCGGCCTCGAAGAAAGAAAGTTCGAGGGCGACCGCTCGACGAAAGAAGTCTCGGCACAGAGCCGAGTAGGCAGGGCCGACACGGTCCAACTCCGCGCGTAGGAAGTCGACGAAGGTGCGAAAATTGGGATTGTCGTGCAGGGTGATCCACTCGGCGTGCACGAAGTTGTCCGGCAGGGGCTTCGGCGCGCGGGAGGCCCAATCGAGATAGAGCCACTCAGTCACGACGAGAACCGAAAGTGCAGCGGCATAGCTGCGCGTTTCCGCCGCCTCGCGCATGATCGCCTTGAAGCCGGCGGTCGCCTGCGTATCGGGATCAGTCGCGCGCCTATCCTCCGCGATGCCAAGTGCTTCGAATGCGCGGAGGAAATAGGTGTTCTCCTCGCTCGACACCGCCCCGATGAAGCGACCGAGGCGAAGCCTGGCCTCGAATGTGTCGGCGGTGACCAGCGCTGCGCCGAGCAGGATCAAGAAGCTGTCGAGGAAGCGGTGGTCCTGGATGAGATAACGCGCCATCACCGCGTCTGGCATCGCTCCGGCGAACAGCTCCTTGACGAAGCGGTGCCCCACGGCATGCGACCAGCCAGGCTCGCTTGCGGCGCGCAGGGTTTCGGTGAAGCGTTCAGGCATGATGTTCGTTCCCCACCTGAGAGTCGGTCATCAAGATAGCAACTTGAATTACCGATCGCCCGCTCGACGAACGCACAAGTGAGGGCGACGATCACCCGGCGCAGCCGTTTCTTCGGTTCCGGACGGATCGCGGCGAGAAGTGCGCCATGCAAATGATCTGGGGCAATCGGCTGAAGCCGGGACTACAAATACATCGGCGGCTTCCCGCACTTCGTCGCCGACGCCCGTGACGATCGGGTCGGGAAATCGCTCGACGAGAAGATCGACCTCGTCCGCGTCTACGCCGAGATTTGGAAGGACGCCGCGCCGGCGCACCTGGTGCGACAGCGACGACACGCGCACGGCCAGCGTCAGCTATTTCGCGTATGTCCGGCAGGAACGACGGCGAAGCAACTCGGCCGGCATCGTCAGATCGTCCAGGATCGTCTCCGGAAGTCCACCCACATCTAGTCGACAGTCGAGGGTAGATTTGTGGGTGAGTCGTCCGTCTTCCTCGTATCTTGTTGATTTTATTGATATTATGGCGGAGAGGGAAGTGTCGAACACCCTAGGTATTCTGGGGCTTCACAGTTTCTCCGAGTGACTACCCATCAAACTATTGGCCCGCCGCCCAGGCAAATTCGAAGCTGACTGGGCTGACGCGGCCGCGCAGGCCGCGCCGGGTCTTGTCGGCGAGATCCTTGAGATAGAGCGCCCCCATCGTTCCTTTCAGGCCGATATGGAGCTCGTTGATTTCGCCCTCCGAGAGGGTGACGATGCGGCCGCCCGCGAAGCTGATCCGCTTGAAGATATGGGCGATGTCCTCCTGGTCGCGGGACAGCCGGTCGAGGGATTCCGTGACAACGGCCTTCCAGCGCATCCCGCAACAGGTTCTGGATGCCGGGGCGGATCAGGCTCGCGCCCGATATGCCGCTATCGCTGTACTCTTGATAAATGGACCGGCCTTCCTTGGCGGCGCGTTTGCGGCAAATCCTGTTCTGGTCCTCGATCGAAGCTTCCCGCTGCAAATCGGACGAATAGCGGGCGTAGATGGCAGCGGCGCTCATCCTGAATCCTTCGTGCCGCCAGCGGACCGGGGCGCGGGGCGGGTTTTGTTGCGAAGGGCCGCATAATCGCGCTCGGCTATCTGGCGCGCAAGCGCACGCACCAGTTCATCCAGCAGCGCATCGCTGCTCGTTTCCGGTTCACCCCCGCCGGTATTCGGGGCGCGGTCTGCCATGAGATCGAGATGGCGCTCGCAGTCCCGAGCGCCCCTCGCTTCGCCCTCGCGTCCGGTCTCGTCCCTGCGGCGTCCGGACCCTTTGCCGGGGCTAAATGAAACGCCACAATCGCGCTTCCGTCGTGAATTGGTCAGGGGAGCACATGAAATCCCTGTTTCTCGGTCCCTTCGCCGCCGCTGTCGCGCCGCGGATTCTCGCCAACGTCAAGACCCCGCTGGAAACCTCGATCCTCGATGATGAGGGCGATGCGGAACACCTTGCCCCGCTGCTGTCGGAAACGGAGATCGTCGTCGGGCATATCTGGCGGCGTTCGTTCCCGCCCGCGCCGCGCCTTCGTCTGCTTCAATCGGTAGCGGCAGGGCTCGATCTCCTCGACATCGAGGCGGTGCCGAAAGGCGTGACGATTTGCAACGTGTTCGGTCACGATCCGGCGATCGCCGAATACGTCATCATGACCATGCTCGTTCTGACCCATCGTCTGTTCGAGGCGGTGACGGCGTTTCGCGCGGGTTC